>RRZT012604958.1_pt1 | contig 17902 bp, 15 predicted proteins | sample 2165551 | NCBI WGS metagenome assembly RRZT01 (sample SAMN10456910, study PRJNA506462) | wastewater metagenome | biome: wastewater; feature: sludge; material: wastewater sludge; isolation source: wastewater sludge with Escherichia coli K12::gfp cells carrying plasmid... | place: USA: Moscow, Idaho...
GCGGTGTTGATGGCCGTGCACCAACACTTCGGCGGCGCGCGGGCGGGTGTTGTAGTTGCTGGCCATGCTGGCGGTGTAGGCACCGGCGCTGTGGATGGCGAGCAAATCGCCCAGCTCTACCGCCAAGGTGCGGGCTTTGCCCAGAAAATCGCCGGTTTCGCAAATGGGGCCGACCACATCGGCGCAAATCGGCGCAATGGCTTTTTGCTGTACCGGCTCAATGCGGTGGTGGGCATCGTATAAGGATGGCCGCAGCAAGTCGTTCATGGCGGCATCCACAATCACAAAATCTTTTTCTTCGCCGTGTTTGATGAATTCCACTTGGGTGAGCAAGAGCCCGGCATTGCCCACCAAGCTGCGCCCCGGCTCCAGCATCAGCGCCAGTTTCCGCCCGGCCAGGCGCTCGGCCACGGCTTGGGCGTAGGCGGCCAAATCGGGCACCTCTTCGTTGTCATACACAATGCCCACGCCGCCGCCGATGTCGATGTGTTGCAGGACAATGCCTTGGGCGGCCAGCGCGTCCACCAGCACCAGCAGGCGCTCCAGTGCTTCCACCAGCGGGCTTAAATTGGTGAGCTGCGAGCCGATATGGCAGTCGATGCCGGTGATGCGCAAGTGCGGCAGACCGGCGGCGTGTTGGTAGGCAGCCGGTGCGTCGGCAAAGGCGATGCCGAATTTATTGGCTTTCAGGCCGGTGGAAATATAAGGGTGGGTTTGTGCGTCTACATCGGGGTTGATGCGCAGCGAAATGGGCGCGGTTTTGCCCAAGCGCGCGGCCACCGCATTGATGCGGTCTAATTCCGGCAGCGACTCCACATTAAAGCACCGCACGCCTTGTTGCAGCGCGTATTCGATTTCGGCCACGCTTTTGCCCACGCCGGAAAAAATCGTTTTCGCCGCACTGCCACCGGCGGCCAGCACCCGCACCAGCTCACCGCCGGAAACAATATCAAAGCCGCAGCCCAAGCGGGCAAAATGGCGCAAAATGCTCAAATTGCTGTTGGCCTTCACCGCATAGCAAATCAGCGGGTTCAGTGCCGCAAAGGCGTGTTGGTATTGGCCGAGGGCATCGGTAAGCGCTTGGGTGCTGTAAACATACAGCGGCGTGCCGTAGGCGGCGGCCAAATCGGGCAGCGGCACTTGTTCGCAGTGTAGGGTATCAGTCATGTTGAGGCTGGTTTTGCGGTTGGATGGGCTGGAATTGCAGGCCGGTTTGGACCGCGCCGAATTGGGCTTTATCGTCTTGTTTGGGCAGATACAAATCACCTTTGTAGCCACAGGCGGCCAAGATGAGGGCGGTGCACAGCAATAAGGGTAGTCGGGACATGGGGATTTCCATAATAAAAAAGGCTGCCTGATACCAATTCGAAAAAATAATACATAAACGGGCAGCCTGTAGGTCGGATTCAAGAATCCGACCTACGCGGATGATGCTATCGAACTGCTTTTATTTTGTAAGGCTATTTTTTGAATTGGTATTAAACCAAGTTTGGCCGTTATTATAGGCCAAACTATGGCAAAATAGCGCCCTACAACCAAAAAATGCGGCGGCACACAAAACCATGATGACCGAAAGTGAATTTTTACAGTTTTCCGACGATTTATTCGCCCGCATCGAAGACGAAATCGATGCCGGCGGCTGGGATTTAGACTGCCAAAGCGGCGGCAATGTGCTCACCATCGAGGCCGACAGCGGCGAGCAGGTGATTGTAAACCGCCACACCCCCAATCAAGAGCTGTGGATTGCCGCCAAAAGCGGCGGCTTCCATTTCGGCCGCCAAAACGGCCAATGGCTGGCCACGCGCGACGGCAGCGAGTTTATCGCGGTGTTGAATCAGGTATTGTCGGCAGCGTGCGGCGAGGCGGTGGTGATTAAACCTGTGGCGGCGGAATAAGATAACTGAAGTTACACACCCACTTGCCAAGGCTGCCTGAAATGGAAAACCCATATTGCCGAACTTGATTCGGCAATCCATTGGCAAACAAATAAATATGCTGTTTAAGTGCTTTTGAGTTTGAATGGTTTTTAAATCAATAAAAGAGCATCAATCAATTTTTCCCTTGGTATATTTAGGAAGTATTCAGCCGCGGCCGCTTCATCCGTTGTCGCGTTGTTGGCTATTTCCTCCAGCTCTTGCTTAGCTTCTGGCGAGCCGGATAAATATTTGGCCAGTAAAAATTCTATCTTGTAATCTTTAGACTTCTGTAATAGCGCCGCCGCACTGAGGTAACATTGGCTTAGCTCAACTGTGGGTGTTGTTTCCAACTTTTCTTCAATACCGCACTTAATTAGCTTATTGGTTCCAGATGGCACCAACTCAAGCAAATGATTTATATCAATTAAGGCCAACTCAAAATGCTTTAATTTTAAATGCATCCATGTTCTGGATGCTAAGCCTTTTTTATTGTCTGGATTATTTTCTAAAAGCATAGACAGCTGGTTTAAAAGTTCATTTTGTTTTTCTTTGTCTGCTGTATTTTTAAATTCCATATCGAGCTTATTTATTTCTTGCTCTAAGCTAATATTCTGTTTTAACTGGGGTGTTGCAATTTTTTGCTGTGTTTGTTTTGCCTCATCAACACAGCCTGCTAAACAGCAGCTGCCCAATAATAAAGCCATATTAAAAAAAATTGATTTAACCATTTTATTGATACTGTAAAAAACTTTCGGTTGTAATAATTTAAGCTGTTGATTTATTAAAAGCATATTTAGATAAGCTGAAGGCTGCCTGAAAGCATAAAATTGGGTTTCAGGCAGCCTCAGATTATATTGATTTAAGTATTGGGCATATTTTATATTTTCTGCTGAATATGTTTATTGGCCCAAAGCAAATCATATATTGATTTAAATAAGAAAATTAAATATCCGCATAACCAAATATTAAAAACAGCATTATCGCCATAAACAAGCGTGCTGTAGAGTATGGATATAAAATCATGGGTTTCCATTAAATTGAGAAGGGAAACAGAAGCTAAAAACAAAATAATATTGGATATGAATTTATGAACGGGTTTCGTGGGGAGGAGCAATATAATGATGCTGCCCAGGAAAAGTAACATTGAAGCCAAAATAATGAAAATGTAATCATCGGCTGCTGTTCCTTGCAAGAAGCCGATTCTGTATAAGTCGCCTTCTGCTAGATAAGACCGAATATATAAGCCTTTATCATCGCCTTCGATAAAAAAACTCAGCACAAGCAGTAATAAGCTGATTAAGGGATAAAAAAGCATTTCATTCCCGAATGAACATTGGGTTTTAGATTGAGGCCGTTGCACAATACCGTTTAGCCTACAAAAAGGTTTCAGCCCATCATTTTATTCCCTTGCGCTTAGCGGCTCAATCCGAAATGCTTGCAGTTGGGTTTTAGGCTTGCTCGCTTGTTGAATACAAGGCTGCCTGAACATTTTAAACTTTACCAAAGCTTTAAAATGTTCAGGCAGCCTTTGCTGATCATTCAATGCATAAATCAGCTGAGAAAAATGGTAAACAGGCGCTAAACGGTGAAATCGTGTTCGTGTATTTCAATTACGGTGGGGCGGTGGGCATCGGCTTGTTGTAAGGCTTGCGCCAATTCGCCGGGGTTGCGCACCACCACGCTGTGGCAGCCGAAGCCGCGGGCCAGGGTTTGGAAGTCGGGGGTGTAGATGTCGACGCCGATTTGCGGCAGCTGGCGGTTTTGCATATAGCGCTTGATTTCGCCGTAGCCTTGGTTGTTCCACAGCAATACGATGATGCCGAGCTTAGCCTCCACTGCCGAAGCCAATTCGGGCAGGGTGAATTGGATGCCGCCGTCGCCAATCAGTGCCACCACCGGGCGCGTGGGCGCGGCCAGCTTGGCACCCGCAGCGGCGGGTAGCGCGTAGCCGAGGGTGCCGTAGCCGGTGGCGGAGTTAAACCACGAGCGCGGCTGGGTGGGTTCGTAGAGGTGGTTGCCCGAATACACCGGTTGGGTGGAGTCGCCCACCACAATCACATCGGCCAAGGTTTGCTGCACGCAGGCGAGCACAGCTTGCTGCGGCTGCCATGCGGCGGGCCAATCGGCAGCCAGTTGCGCGCGGGCGGCGGCCACTTTGGCGGCGCTGCCCAGATTGTGGCCGTTGATTTTGTTGATTAACACCGCCAGCCGCGCCAGTGCGTCGGCAGCATCGCCCACGATGGCGATGTCGGCGGGGTGGTTGCGGTTGAGCTGTTCGGGGTCGATGTCGATGCGGATAAGCTTGCCGTTGAGTTTGAAGCCGCCGTCAAATACCACGTCGTAATCGGTTTCGCCCAATTCGGTGCCAATGGCCAAAATCACATCGGCCTCGGCCGCCAGCGCGCGCACCGGCGGCAAGGATTGGTTGCAGCCGAGCGAGAGCGGATGGGTGGCCGATATCAGCCCTTTGCTGTTGATGGTGTGGCACACGGGTGCGTCCCAGGTTTCGGCCAGCGCCAAGATGTCGGCGGCATTGGCATGCACACAACCGCCGCCAATCAGCAATAAGGGCTTTTGGGCGGTGCGCATTAACGCGGCGGCTTCGCCCAATTGCACTGCATCGGCTTTGGGCGGGCGCGGCAGGGCGGCGGCGCGCACGGGAATATGGGCAGCCGGGGCGGTGATGATGTCGATGGGGATTTCGATGTGCACCGGGCGCGGGCGGCTGCTGCTGAACACGGCAAAGGCACGTGCCAGCACGGCGGGCAATTCGTCGGCATGTAAGAGGGTGTGGCTGAAGGCGGCGGCACCGGCCACCATTTGGCTTTGGTTTTTCAACTCGTGCAAGCGGCCTTCGCCCATGCCCAGCTCGCCGGTTTTATTCACGCTGGAAATCACCAGCATGGGGATGGAGTCGGCATAGGCTTGTGCCATGGCGGTGAGGATGTTGGTCATGCCCGGGCCGGTGATGATAAAGCACACGCCGGGCTTGCCGCTCACGCGGGCGTAGCCGTCGGCCATAAAACCGGCGCCTTGCTCGTGGCGTGGGGTGATGTGGCGGATGGGGGTTTGCGGCAGGCCGCGGTAGAGCTCCACGGTGTGTACGCCGGGAATGCCGAATACGGTGTCGACACCGTATTGCGCTAATAAATGCACCAAGAGTTCGCCACAGGTGCGCTGACTTGGGGTCGAGGGATGGGTCATACGGCCTCCTGTTATGGGTATAAAGGCAGTTGGGGCTGCCTGAAAGCCAGTGGTTATTGCCAAGCAGGCTTTCAGGCAGCCTTAATTAATGCATGCGTATTTTCAATTAGCCTGCAAACGGGCGTGCTTGTTCGGTAGCCGCCAAAATGGCCTGCCATTCGGCATCGCTGATTTCAATGCCGTTTTGTAGGCGCTGTTGGCGTTGGTACCGCTCCGGGTCGCCGGGCATCAGCACTTGCGCCACACCGGCGGCGGGCGGGGTGCTGCGGATAAAATTGGTCATGGCGTCGTATTCGGTCTGCATCCAGCCCCAGTCGCCCAGTTGCTGCGGGTTGATGATGATGGCGCTCATGTGGTTGACAATGCCGTCTAGGCGCGGGTTGCCGGGCTGGTTGGTGCCGCCGCCGGAGAGCAGGCCGGCCAGAAATTCCACCGCGCCCATCAGGCCGCCACCCTTGTGTTCGCCCATCGGCAGCAGGGCGCCAAACGGGGCTTCGTGCATCACTGCCGGATTGGTGCTGGGCACGCCGTGGGCGTCTACCATCACCGGCTGTGCAAATTCGGTGCCCGCCAAATAGGCCACGCGGGTTTTGTTGTAGGCCACCATGCTGGTGGCAAAATCGAGTACGAAAGCGGGATTATGGCCGCTGGCCGGGTGGCTGATGCACACCGGATTGGTGCCGAAGCGGCCTTCACCGCCGCCAAACGGCGCCACAAACCCTTGCACGCAATCGGTCACATTCACAAAAAACAGTCCCACTTTCCCTGCCGCCGCCACTTGCTCGCCATAGCTGCCAATCCGCCCCATATGGTGGGCATTGCGCAGGGTGAGCAGCACCACGCCGGTGCTGTCTGCCCGTTGCAGCGCCAAATCAACGGCTTGGCGGGTTAGATGTTGGCCGAAGCCGCGCTGGGCATCGAATTGCAGGATAGCACCAAAATCTTGCACGGTTTGCAGGCTTTGGTTCACTTTAAGGGTGCCGCGGCGGCAGCTGTCTACATAAAAAGGCAGCATGCCGATGCCGTGGCTGTCGTGGCCGCTGAGGTTGGCTGCCAATAAATGCTCGGCCACCGCTGCGGCTTCGGCTTCGTGGCAGCCCAAACGGCGCAAGGTGGTGAGCGCTTGCTGTTGCAGGGTATGGGCATCAATCATCATGGTGTGTTTCCCCTATGATAATCAGGCCGAGGCGCATCTTACCCACCCCGGCCTGAAATGTGATGGCAGTTTTAAAACACCACAAAATGCGCCATAAAGGCAATAATCGGCAAGGTAATCAGGGTGCGCATCACAAAAATCAAAAACAGCTCGGCCAGATTAACATTGATTTTGGACTTCAAAATCAAGGCACCCACTTCGGTCATGTAAATCACTTGGGTGAGCGACAAGCAGGCAATCACAAACTTGGTCATCTCGTTTTCAATCCCTTTGCCCAACACGGCGGGCAGGAACATATCGGCAAAACCCACCACGGTGGCCGGTGCGGCTTTGGCGGCTTCCGGAATTTGCAGCAGTTCCAGCAAAGGCACCATGGGGTAAGACAAAATGGTGAACACTGGCGTGTATTCCGACAAAGCCAGGGCAATGGTGCCAATGGCAAACACCACCGGCATCAGCCCCAAATACACATCCGCCAGCACTTGCAGGCTGTTTTTGGTTACCTTGCCAAAGCCGGGCATGGTGTGGGCGCGGCGCACGCCTTGCTCTACCGCCCACGTGTGCATGCTGGTGCCGGCCGGAATGGTTTCGGCAATCTGCTTGCCGGTGGCCACATGATACGTGTCTTTTTTCCAGCTCAAAGGCGGAATGCGCGCCATAATCACGGCGGCAATCAGGCCGGCCACCACCACGGTGAAGTAAAACGGGATAAACAGGTGCGGAATGCCGATAAAATTGGCAATCAGCAGGCTAAAGGCAATCGAGGCCAGAGAAAAGCTGGTGGAAATAATGGCCGCTTCGCGTTGGCTGTAAAAGCCTTTTTCATATTGCTGTGCCGTAATCAACACGCCCACCGTGCCCGAGCCCAACCATGAAGCGGAAGCATCAATGGCCGAGCGCCCGGGCAGCTTGAAGATTTTTTGAAACGGTTTGCTCAATAAGGTGCCGATGTATTCCATCAAGCCGTAGTCCACCAAAAACGGCAGCATCATCACCGCAAAGAAGAAAAACGGAATCAGCACCGGATTGAGATCGTTTAGAATCACGCCGCCGGTGAATTTGCTGATGACCCATTCCGGCCCGGTTTGGGTGTAAATCATCACAATAAACACCGCGCCCAGCACCCGCAACAGCAGCCAAATCCAATGCACATTAAAAATATTGGCAAAGGCACTGCCCGATTGGCTCCACTTGGGTTTTAGCAGGGTAGCCCACAGGGTGAGCGCGGCAGACACCACCACAATCAGCACCGCCACCAAGGGTAAATAGCCTTGAATCACCGCCTTAAGCGCATCGGCCAGAATGCCGATGCCGATGGTCCATTTGTCGCCCCAGTGAATCGGGGTGAGAAACATCAATACGCCAATCAGGGAGAAAAAGATGAATTTTCTGAATGCCGCCGGTTTGGCTTCCGGTGGCACGCTAATGTGGTCGGCACCGGACAAATCGGCCGGTTCTTGCTCGGGGAACAGCTTTTCCATGGGGTGTCTCCTTAAAACTTAAACATAAAATAAAGGCAAAGAAATAAAGGCAAAGCAGTTGTAGGGTGCTTGGCGCCATTCTGGTTTCAGGCAGCCTAAAACCAGAATGGCGCAGCTAATACACTTTGTTAGCGGTCGTAACGCACACCGGGCAGCACGCACAGCATTTCAAACAGCAAATTGGCCGCCAGCACCGAAGTGCTGCCGAAAGGATCGTAAGGCGGCGACACTTCCACCAAATCGCAGCCCACCAAATTGATGCCACGCAGGCCGCGCACAATTTCCAGCGCCTGCGGCACGGTGAGGCCGCCGATTTCTACGGTGCCGGTGCCCGGCGCATAGGCCGGGTCGATGCCGTCGATGTCGAAGCTGAAATACACCGGACCCGCGCCCAGTTGTTGGCGCACTTCGGCCATCAGCGGCGTGAGCGAGCGATGCCAGCATTCTTCGGCGGGCACCACGCGGAAACCCTGATCGCGCGACCAATCAAATTCGTCGGCGCTGTAGCCGGTGCCGCGCAGGCCGATTTGCACCACACGGTTGCCGTCAAGCAGGCCTTCTTCCATGGCGCGGCGAAACGGCGTGCCGTGGGCAATTTTTTCGCCAAACATTTCATCATTGATGTCGGCATGGGCATCAATGTGTACCAAGCCCACCGGGCCGTGTTTTTTGGCCATGGCGCGCAAAATCGGCAGCACAATGGTGTGGTCGCCGCCCAGTGTGAGCGGGGTGCAGCCGTGCGCCAAAATGGTGTCGGTATAGAAGCGCTCAATGATGTCCATGCTTTTGAGCAGATTGAAGGTGTTAATCGGCACATCGCCGATGTCGGCCACTTGTAGGCTTTCAAACGGCGCGGCAAAGGTGGCCACATTGTAGGGGCGCAACATGCGCGATTCGTCGCGGATTTGGCGCGGCCCCAAGCGGGTGCCGGGGCGGTTGGAGGTGCCGATATCAAACGGAATGCCCACAAACGCCGCATCCAGCCCCGCTGCATCGCTTTGAAACGGCAGCCGCATCATGGTGGCAATACCGCCGCAACGGGGCATGTCGTTGCCGCTTAAAGGTTGGTTAAACATGATGTGATTCTCCTGTGGTTATTATTCTGCGTGGCGCTGGTGTTGATGACGAATAGATAATGAATAAGAAAATAATCTATTGGCATCAACTATTTGCCGCCATTTAAATGCAAAGTAACGTTTTTTAACAATGTATACCATTGTTAAAATGAGATGCAAACATTCGAAAATCAGAAGTAATGCTTTTAGAAGGCTGTCTGAAAATGGCAGCAAGTTCAGCCGCAATGAAGCAATGAAGCAAGGTGCAGCAGGATTTGCTAACATAGCAGTCGTTCTGCCGCAACCAATGGCCACGCCGGGAAAGTTTTTATGCTGCACACCTTGATTAAACATGACTTAAAAGCGCTACAGGCTTTTGTGGCAATTGTGGAGTGCCAGGGCGTGAGTGCGGCACAGGCGCGCTTGAATATGTCGCAATCGGCCATCAGCACCCACTTGGCGCATCTGGAAGAAAGCCTGGGGGTGTCGCTATGCCGCCGCGGCCGTGCCGGTTTTGGGCTTACTAAAGCCGGGCACCAGCTCTACGATGCCTGCACACTGCTGTTGCAAGCCACCACCGAATTTCATCGCGATGTACAAAACATCAAATGGCACCGCTCGGTGCTGTCCGGCACTCTGCGCATCTGTATGGTGGATCATATGCCCGACAGCTTTACTCAAGCACTGGCCAATGTGATTCAAACCGCTTATCAGCGCTATCCGGAGCTGCGGCTGGCGGTAGACATCCGCTCGCCGCAGGAAATCGAAACCGCGGTGGCCACCAATCAAATGGATTTGGGCATGGGCTATTTTGCCAACCCTTTAAAAAACCTGCGCTACCAGCCGATACTGGAAGAGCGGCAAAATGTGTATTGCCACCGCGACCATCCGGCGGCACAAGTGCCCAACCTCACTTTAAATATGCTGGAAGAAGATTATGCTTGGGTGAAACGCGGTTATTTACAGTCGGCATTTTTGTCGGGCTTAAACCCGGTGCAGGTTACGGCCACAGCGTATCAGATGGAGGCCACACGGCTGTTTTTGCTGGCGGGCAGCCACATCGGCTATTTACCGCAAGACTACGCCGCACCGCTGGTGGCCGACGGCATACTGTGTGCGCTGCTGCCGCAACAGGCCACTTATTTGGTGACCCACTACGCCGTTACCCGTCCCACCCCCGACCCGCGGGTGAATTGGTTTTTGGGGCATTTAAGCAGCTTGCTGCCGGTGTGAGTGTCGGGCTTCAGGCGACAGGCTTCAGGTGACAGTTTTCAGGGGGCGGATTCAAGCTTTTGCGATTTTGAGATTTGATGCGCCAAGGCGCATTCTATGAGTCAAGTTCATTTGGATGAATTTGAAAATAGTTTATTTTTAGAATTGGTATAAGCAATAGGCTGCCTGAAACCATTTCAGGCAGCCTATTGCTTATTTTGCGCTGTTTCTAGCCCTTAAACACCGGCACCCAGCCCCATTGGCTCAGCAATTGCGCCGCAATATTGATTACGCCAAAGCTGAACACCAACAACATCAACGTCACGCCGCCGCGCACGCGGTAGCGGCCAAGGCCGAAGCGTTGGCGGCTGCGCCGCAACAGCATGGCGGGCACCAAGGCCGTCCACACCGCGGCGGCCAGCCCCACATAGCCGATAACGGTAACAAAGCCGGTGGGAAACAGCAAACAGGCCAAGAGCGGCGGCAAAAAGGTGAGTGCGGCGGTTTTACTGCGTCCGGCGGCATCGTCGCCCCAGCCGCACAAATCGGCCAGATAGTCGAATAAGCCCAGTGTTACCCCCAAAAACGAGGTGGCAATCGCCATATAGGCAAACAGCGACAGCATTTTGCCCATGCCCGCCGCCGCGTGGCCGCCGTAGCGGGTGATTTCGGCAATCAATACCGACACCTGGCCGTCGGCCGCAATCACCGGCGCAAACGCATGGCGCGGCAAGTTGCCTTGAATGGCCAGCTGCCACAGCACATAAATCAGCAAGGCCAGCAGCGTGCCCAGCCACAAGGCTTTGGCCACCTTGGCGGCATCGCCGCGGTAGTGTTTATACAGGCTGGCCACATTGCCGTGAAAGCCAAACGAAGCCAGGCATACCGGCAGCGCGGTGAGCACATACGGCCAATAGCGCGTGCCCGCCGCGGCATCGCTGTCGAGCAACAGCGGCCATTGCGCCGAGCCGATCAAGGGGCCGGTGGCCAGCAGAAAGGTGATGACCATCCCGCCCAGCAACACACTGGTGAGCCGCCCCACCCAGCGGCTGCTCCACACCACGCACAGCGCCAGCACGGCAAAAAACAGCAGCTGCCCCACCGGCAGCGGCACCGTTTGCCCGATGGCGCTTAGGTTTTGGGCGGTTAAATCGCCGCCCACAAAAATATAGGCATAGGTGAGCACATACAGCACAAACGCCACCGCCAGCCCGGTAATGCCGTTCCACACCGGGCCGAGCAGGTCTTTCACCAAGGTGTCGAAGCTGGCGCCGGCCGGATAATGGCTGCCCACTTCCAGCAGCATCAGCCCGGAGGCCAACATGCAAAACCAAGTATAGGCCAGCACCAGCAGCGAGCCGCCAAACCAAATACCGGCGGTGGCGGTGGGGTTGGCAAACATACCGGCACCCACTACAGTACCGGCGATAATCAAAGCGCCGCCAAGTAAAGACGGGGCGCGGGAGGGGGTGAGCGGCATGGTTGTCGGCAATCCTGTGGGCGTGGGCTATCCCCACGGCAAAAGCCGCCATTATAGCCGATGGCCACGGCCTGCGCGCCACCGTGTACAATGGCGGCGTTTCCACCACCAAAGCTTGCGGCACCGTGATTTACCACCAATTGGCGCTCAATGTGCCGCTGGATACTTTGTTCACCTACGCCCACCCGCACAGGCTGCCTGAAGGCACGCGGGTGGCGGTGCCGTTTCGCGGCAAAACCGTGGCGGCGCTGGTGTGGGCAGCCGATGTGGCGGCAGAAATCGACAGCGCCAAAATCCGCCCGATTGCTCAGGTGTTTGACCACGAGCCGCCGCTGGATGCCGATTGGCGTGCGCTATTGCAGTTTGCCGCCCGCTATTACCACTATCCCTTGGGGCAAGCGGTGTTCGCCGCCTTGCCCCAAGGTTTGCGTGAAGCGCGGCCGGTGGCACCGCCGCCGGTGGCGCAATCGTTTGTGTTGTCGGCCACCGGTTTGGCACAAGCCGCGCCCAAGGCGCACCACCGCAAACAGCTGGCTTTATGGCAGGCTTTGCAACAAGGTGCGCTCAGCCTGTCTGCCGCCAAAGCCCTTCACACGCAAGCGCCATCGCTGTTCAAACAATGGCAGGAACAAGGCTGGTTAAACGCCATTGCCAGCCCGGCGCATGGTGCGGTGCCGCCATCGCCGCATGTATTAAATGAAGAACAACAAGCCGCCAGCCAGGCCGTTCAGGCAGCCTGTGGCGGCTTTGCGCCGTTTTTGCTGCACGGCATCACCGGCAGCGGCAAAACCGAAGTGTATTTCGACATCATGGCCAAGGTGTTGGCGGCGGGGCAGCGAGTGCTGTTTTTACTGCCGGAAATCAACCTTACCCCGCAGCTGTTGGCACGCGTACAGCAGCGTTTCCCCCACACCCGCACCGCCGTGCTGCACAGCCAAGCCGCCGCCGGGGCGCGCACCCAAGATTATCTGCGTGCGCAAAGCGGGCAGGCCGCCTTGGTGGTGGGCACGCGGCTGGCGGTGTTCACGCCGCTGCGGCAATTGGGGCTGGTGGTGGTAGACGAAGAACACGACAGCTCGTTTAAACAAGACAGCGATTTGCGCTATCAGGCGCGCGATTTGGCGGTGTGGCGGGCGCAACAGGCCGCCTGCCCGATTGTATTGGGCAGCGCCACCCCAAGCCTAGAGAGCTGGCACAAAGCCCGCCATGGCGACTACCGCCTGCTCAGCCTGAGCCAGCGCGCCCATCACGCCGCCGCCTTGCCGCAAATTGTGCTGGCCGATGTGCGCCGCCAAAAATTGGACAACGGCTTTAGCGCCCAAGCACTGGCGCTGTTGCAACAAAACCACGCTCAAGGCGGCATGAGCATGGTGTATCTGAATCGGCGCGGCTTTGCCCCGGCGCTGTTTTGCGGCGATTGCGGCCACACCTTCGGCTGTCCGCATTGCTCGGCCAAAATGGTGCTGCACCAACAAGCGCGCCAGCTGCGCTGCCACCATTGCGATTTCAGGCAGCCTATTCCGCGCATCTGCCCCGATTGCGGCAATCAGGATTTAACCGCCGTGGGTCATGGCACCCAGCGGGTAGAAGAAACCCTGCGCCAAGCCTTGCCCGGCGCGGCGGTGGTGCGGGTAGACCGCGACAGCACCGCCCGCAAACAAGACTGGGCGCAGCTATATGAGCGCATTGATGCCGGGGCGGTGGATGTATTGGTGGGCACGCAAATGCTGGCCAAAGGCCACGATTTCGCCCGCTTGAATTTGGTGTTGGTGCTCAATGCCGACGGCAGCCTCTACAGCGCCGACTTCCGCGCGCCGGAGCGGCTGTTTGCCGAATTGATGCAAGTGGCCGGGCGCGCCGGGCGTGCCGATGCACCCGGGCGCGTGTTGGTGCAAACCCAATTGCCCGACCACGCCGTATTTCAGGCACTAAAAGCGCAGGATTACCCGCGCTTTGCCGATGCCGAGCTGGCGGCAAGGCAAAGCTTGGGCTTGCCGCCGTTTGCCTTTGTGGCTGCTATCCGCGCCGATGCCCCCAGTATGAGTGAAGCCGTGGCATTTTTGAGCCTAATAATCGACGAACAGGCCAACGGCTTCAGGCTGCCTGAAACCGTCAGCCAATTCGGGCCGGTGCCGATGCTGATGGCACGGCTGGCCGGGCGCGAACGGGCGCAAGTTTTTCTGGAAAGCACCCGACGGCGCGATTTGCACCACGGCATCGGCCTGTGGCGGCAACTGCTGCGCCATTTTGAAACAACACACCGCACCATAAGGTGGTCGATTGATGTGGATCCAACAGATATTTAATACCCTGGCTAACCCTATTGCCCGCCGCCGCGCGGCTGCTGTGGCATGGCTGTGTTTATTGTCGACACCGGCCGCGGCGCTGGATTTCGGCCGCATCCCGCCCGAAGAAGTAGCGCTGTATGTGCAGGATTTGCACACCGGCCAAGTGCTGCTGCAACACCGCGCCGACGCCAGCGTCAACCCGGCTTCCACCATGAAATTGGTCACCACCTTTGCCGCTCTGCGCGCGTTGGGCTCGGATTACCGCTGGCACACCGAATTCAAGAGCGATGCCCCCGTGCGCGACGGCGTGTTGCAAGGCAATCTGTATTGGCAGGGCAGCGGCAGCCCCGTATTCGACCAGCCTGATTTGCAAGACATGCAGGCGCAATTGCGCTTGCTGGGCATCAGCCGCATCGGCGGCCAAGTGGTGTTGGATCGCAGCGTGTGGGGCAGCAGCGGCAGTGCCGACGGCTTTGAAGCCGACGAAGGCGCGCTGTTCGTTACCCCGCCCGATCCGCACATGGTGGCCTATAAAGTGCTGTGGGCCACTGCCGGCATTGATGCCGCAGGCAACCCCCAGTTCGACCTCAATCCGCCGCTGGCCGACACCCCGCGCGACATCCAAGTGGCCGTGGCCAACCGCCCGGCACGCTGCGGCAAACTGGCCAACCATTTGAGTATTCAGCATATTGAAGGCGTATTGCAGTTTCGCGGCCGCCTGCCGCAAAGCTGCGTGGGCGAAAAAATGTTTGTCAACCTGTTTGACGCGCCCACCTTTGCCCGCCAAAGCTTTAGCGGCCATTGGCTGGCCACCGGCGGCAATAACGTGGCCTTTGCCGAAGGCCGCACCCCGCCGCAAGCACGCACCTTGGCCGCCAACAACAGCAAGCCCTTGGCCGAAGTGCTCACCGACATGAACAAATTTTCCAATAATCTGATTGCCCGCAGCGTGTTTCTTGCCATCGGCGAACACGAATCCGTGGGCAAACACAGCGTGCAAAACGCCAAAGGCGCCGTGCGCCGCCAGCTGGTGGCCGCCGGATTGGACGATGAAGCGCTGGTGTTGGAAAACGGCTCCGGCTTATCGCGGCGCGAGCGCCTCACCGCCCGCTTTATGGGGCAAATGTTGCAACAAGCCTGGCAAAGCCCGTTTCAGGCAGCCTTTATCGACACCCTGCCCATCGGCGGCCGCGACGGCACCTTAAAAGGCCGCTTCAAAAACAGCGGCGGCGGCCTGCGCCTGAAAACCGGCACCTTAAAAAACGTGCGCGCACTGGCGGGCTATTGGCTGCCTGAAAACCCGCAGCAACACCCGCTGGCCATTGTGGTGATTATCAATTCCGAGCGCAGCGGCGGCTATCTGCCCGATATGGACAAGCTGGTGGAGCGGGTATTAAACGACACCAAGCGCTTGAAAAAACCTTGCCCTGACCTTATTTACTTGGGGTTATACGCCGGTATTTAACGGTATTTTATAAAGCAACCGTAGGTCGGATTCTTGAATCCGACACTTGGCCGAAAAGGCCAAAAATATGGCATTTAGATAGCTGAAGATACGCACTCAGATGGAAAGTGCAACAATTTACAAGTTGTTTTGTTCAGGCTACCTGAAACGACAAATCCGTGCAGCCTTCCCCTTGGCGCAGCAAACCTGCAACCGGGGTCGCCTTTCTTTGCTTACTTTCTTTGGTGAGGCAAAGAAAGTAAGTGGCCGCGCGGCCATGAAGCGCAAAGTAAAACGATAAGAAACGAATACAAAAAACGGAAATTTTAAAATAATCCGCTTCGTTTTACTTTGTGTGCCAATGGATTGCCGAATCCAGTTCGGCAATGACGGTGTTGCATTTCAGGTAGCCTTACTACAAGCGGCTGCGTAACTTCCGTTAAGCATTGGCTTGCCAAGGCTGTCTGAAAAGAAAAAACCATTATTACCAAACCGGATTCCGTATCCATTGGCAAGTTAAAGCACAGCAATCCACCATAAAACCATGGAAACCACCATGCCCACCATCACCATGTACACCACCGCCTACTGCCCTTATTGCAATATGGCCAAAGCATTATTGAAGCAAAAAGGCATCCACCACATCGAAGAAATCCGCATCGACGGCGACCCCGCCTTGCGCAGCGCCATGATGGCGCGCACCGGCCGCCGCACCGTGCCGCAGATTTACATCGGCAGCACCCATGTGGGCGGCTTTGACGATTTGAACGCGCTAAACCGCGCGGGCAAGCTGGATGCCTTGCTGGCAAACGGCTAGAATGTAGTGTTTGAAACTTTCAGCGTTCGGGCCGTTTCAGGCAGCCTGAATATTTTGTTTTACCACCTTTATCCACGATTATTTTATTAAGGACACGCCATGAGCGAAGAAGTAAAAGCTGCCGAACAGCAACCCGTATTCAGCATTGAAAAGCTGTATCTGAAAGACCTGTCTTTGGAAGTGCCGCACGCACCGCGCATTTTTCTGGAAAACGGCGAGCCGGAAGTAGACATGCGCGTGGCCACCGAAAGCACCAAGCTGGAAGACGAATTTTACAACTGCGCGGTTACCGTTACCGTTACCGCCAAGCTGGCCGATGATAAAGTGATGTTCCTCAACGAAGTCACCCAAAGCGGCATTTTCCGCATCGCCAATATCGACGATGCCGATATCCAGCTTTTGCTGGCCGTGGCCTGCCCCAATATCCTGTTTCCCTACGCCCGCGAAGCCGTATCCAGCACCATCACCCGCGCCGGTTTCTCGCCGGTGCTGCTGGCCCCCATCAATTTCGAAGCCATGTACCAGCAAGGCCAAGAAGAAGGCGAAGCCGGCAACGCCTAAGGCTGCCTGAAACCCTTAATCAAAACCCTGTATTGCCGTTGTGTTTCATCAGCGGCAATATAGGGTTTTATCCATTTCAGGCAGCCTGAGGCCTTTGCAAAACATTTATTCGCTGATGAAAAATGTTCGAATTCGTCATTCCGGCGTAGGCCGGAATCCATTGAATTCTAATAAATTAATTTAAAATCAATTTATTGTATTTTAAAAAATGGATTCCGGCCTACGCCGGAATGACAAACCGGAAAGATTTTTGAAGGGCTGAACGATATTTTGCAAAGATCTCAGCCTGTTCGCATTCGCCACAGATTGCAGTTTTAAGAAGCCGTGATATTGATGGAAGTATGATTTGAGAGTTTAAGATTGTTAAAATTATCCAATAACATATTCTGTAATTTAATTAATTCATCATCCAAACACTCCGGTACTAAGCTTTCAATGTCCTCTAGCTCCATTCCAAGAGTAATTATGTTAATACATTGCATGTAATCAAAATTTTCTGTCAAATATTTTGCTATTCTAGGGTTAAAAATCAAGTTTTCCATATCTGCAATATTTGCTTTTTTATTTAAAATAGCTGTTATGCAACCAAGCAATAAAGTATTTAGAAAATACTCAAATTGATTTTGACCATTTACAGTAATATTGATTTTCATATTAAATTACGCCAATAGGTTGTTGTTCCCGATTGATTTTATACATGCTCATCGCCAATATAAAACACACTGATTGGAATGCTAACTTCATATTTGGCTAATTTAGCCAATAACGCTTTATTAAAAATCTCAAAATTACATTGATCAGCATAGTAAACATCCATAAGTATACTAAAATTATCTGCGCCATAATCTAAGAAAACAGCATGATTTTTTTCTAAAAAGTTTATAAATTCATCATCATATTCTAAATCAGGATATTCTCTCGAAAAAATATTTTTGTGCATGAAATCAATTCTTCCATCACCTATTCCATCTACATTTAATCCTGTATCAATTAATTTTGTATCAATGTTATTTAGGATTTTCTCGGGCTCAAAATTGTCTCCCGTTACAATCAGCGTATATCTCATATACATAATAAAAAATCCTCAATATTGATTTGAATTCTAGGATTATTGGGTTTATTGCTTTTATTTCATTAAATTATTTATTTTCAGGCAGCCTCGTGCTGCTGATGTTTTGCATACCACCGTTGCGCGGCATAGCCAAGCAAAATGCCGGTAAACAAGGCGCCGGTGGCGGCCAGGCCGGTAAGCAGCAGCATAATCAGCAATACCGCAATCGGCTTGCCC
>RRZT011051844.1_pt1 | contig 17899 bp, 17 predicted proteins | sample 2165551 | NCBI WGS metagenome assembly RRZT01 (sample SAMN10456910, study PRJNA506462) | wastewater metagenome | biome: wastewater; feature: sludge; material: wastewater sludge; isolation source: wastewater sludge with Escherichia coli K12::gfp cells carrying plasmid... | place: USA: Moscow, Idaho...
GCCGCTGTCCTGGAGGGGGCTGTCCGGCTGCGCGTGTTGCCGACGGTGTTGCGCGACGCGGTAGCCACGGTAGCCGAGCAGGGCCAGCACCAGCGCTAGTGCGCCAGCGGGGAGCAGCGGGTCTTCGGTGAGCGAGCCCAGGAAGCTGGGCTCCTCATAGGTCTCTGGCGGTGGTGCGGGCTTGGGCGCCGGGGCCGCTGCGGCTGCCGGAGCGGGTGCCGCTTCCTGTGGCGTGGCTTGCGGGGCTGTGGGCGCCTGCTCGGCTGTTGCCGGGGCTTCGGGATTGGCGTTGGTCTGCGCCGGCGCAACCGCCCCGGGCAGCCCGGCAGGAGCAGGGACGGCCACCGCGGACTGACTGCCAGCCGCGTTGGGCGCTGCGGCGCTGGTATCTGCTGCAGGTGTGGCGGGCTGTGTGGATGCGCCACTCAACTGGTTGAGCTCGGCGATGTTCTTGGACAGCTCGGCCATACGGGCCGTGTTCTGGTCGGCCTGCTTGTCGCGGGCCATCTGCTCGTCGGCCTTGCGGGCTTGCACGCCGCCCTTCGACAGAGTCAGCTTGTCGGGGCTGGCAGCTGCGGGCTTGGCCTCTTCCACCTGCGCCTGCACCGAACCGCTGGCTGAACGCTCGGCCGCGGCCACCTGTGCGGTGGGAGCGGCGCCGGCCAGCCGGCGGCGGAACTCGTTGAAGTCGCGGCTTTGCGCTGCGACGATCTGGCGCGCCTCGCTGGCCGGGGTGGCCTGGGCGGCGGACTCGCTGGGCATCTGCAGCACCGCGCCCGAGCGCAGCCGGTTCACGTTGCCGTCGACGAAGGCTTTGGGGTTGGCCTGAGCCATGGCAACCAGCATCTGATCGAGCGAGACGCTGGCCGGCCTATGGGCATTGGCAATGCGTCCGGCCGTATCGCCCGGGCGCACCGTCACGGTGTCGTCGCTGCCTGCGCCGGCCTCTGTCGCGGCAGGAGCACGGCTGGGGGCCGGCGCCACCCGTGGAGTGGGCCGCGGGGCGGCTGCTGCCGGTGCCGCCGCCGGGGGCGCGGCGGGCCGCGCCGAGGATGTACGGGGGGGCGTCGGCGCGCTTTCGCTGCGTGGCGCGGCCAGCTGTGGTGCCACTGTCACTTCGGCGGGTTTGGCGGCCTGTGCCGGTGGGTCGAACAGCATGGTGTAGCTGCGCACGATATGGCCCGAGCTCCAGGTGGCATCCAGCACCAGATCGACAAACGGCTCGTTGATGGGGCGGCTGCTGCTCAGGCGCAGCACCATGGAGCCGTCGGCACGTCGATGCACCTGCACCTGCACGTTGCCCACCGTGGGCGAGTATTCCAGCCCCTGGCTGCGGAACGCGGCCGCGTTGGCGGTACTCACGCGCAGCGACTCGGCCTCGGCAGCCGTGATCTGGGGTAATTCGATCTCGGCACGCAGCGGTTCGCCCAATGCCGACTGCACATTCACGCGCCCCAGGGTCAGGGCGTTGGCATCGGTGCCGAGCAGTCCGGCCGACAGAATGGCCGCTGTGGCCAGTGCAGAAAATTTCCAGCGATGCATGTGTGCGACAAGTGAATGTTGTGGTGCGGTCGTGCGGAGCGTTGTTGTTCGAGTCAGGCCTAGAGCCGCTCCGAGACGTGAAAATATGTAAAAAGCACCATAGCATCAATGCCTTGCACTGACAAGCCGAGGCCATGCGCCGGCATTCCCTACCCTGTTGGCAGGAGCCAAAAGTTGTCTTTCATGTTGGTAACAGGCAACGATGGGGCCGAACAGGGTAGGGTTGGAGGCGGATGATAAACAGCGCCCGGCCAGGGGCGCCGTTGCCCTGCGTCAGGCGCTCAGCAGGATGCGCAGCATGCGGCGCAGCGGCTCGGCCGCGCCCCACAGCAGCTGGTCGCCGATGACGAAGGCGGACACGTATTCAGGCCCCATGTTGAGCTTGCGCACGCGGCCCACGCCGACCTCCAGGCCGCCGGTGATGGCCGCCGGAGTGAGTTCCTTGACGGTGAGGGCGCGCTCGTTGGGCACGAACTTCACCCAGGGGTTGCCGTCCTTGATCAAGGCCTCGATCTGGGCCAGCGGAATGTCCTTCTTGAGCTTGAGCGTGAGCGCCAGCGAGTGGCAGCGCATGGCGCCAATGCGCACGCACAGGCCGTCGACGGGGATGGTGGCGGCCGTGCCCAGGATCTTGTTCACCTCGGCCTGGCCCTTCCACTCTTCCTTGGACTGGCCGTTGTCCAGCTGCGCGTCGATCCACGGGATCAGGCCGCCGGCCAGCGGCGCGCCAAAGTGCTCGGTGGGCACGTCCTCGCGGATGGTGCTGGCCACCTTGCGGTCGATCTCCAGGATGGCGGAGGCGGGCGTGGCCAGCTCATCGGCGACGGCGCCATGCACGACGCCCATGCCCTTCAAGAGCTCGCGCATGTGGTTGGCGCCGCCGCCCGAGGCCGCCTGGTAGGTCATGGAAGACACCCAGTCCACCAGGCCGGCCTTGAACAGCCCGGCCAGGCCCATCAGCAGGATGGAGTTGGTGCAGTTGCCGCCAATCCAGTTCTTGCCGCCGGCGGCAAGCTTTTGCCGGATCAGGCCGTCGTTCACCGGGTCGAGCACGATGACGGCGTCGCCCTCCATGCGCAGGGCGCTGGCGGCGTCGATCCAGTGGCCCTGCCAGCCGGTGGCACGCAGCTTGGGGAAGACTTCCTTGGTGTAGTCGCCACCCTGGCAGGTGATGATGATGTCGCACTTTGCGAGCTCGGCGACGTCGTTCGCGTCTTTCAGCTCGGTATGTGTCCTGGCCATGGCGGGCGCCTTGCCGCCGGCGTTGGAGGTGGAGAAGAACACCGGCTCGATGAGGTCGAAGTCGCCCTCGGCCTGCATGCGATCCATCAACACCGAGCCGACCATGCCGCGCCAGCCGACCAGACCTACCAATTGCTTGCTCATTTCAAACGCCCTTTCAAGTTAAAAACAGATCACACGCGACCGGTGGCTGCTTTTCTGGCCCCGGCTCGTCTGGCCAGGGAGGGCGCACGACGATACCGGAGCTGGATCAGCCCTTAATGGTCGTGGTTTTGGTGGTGCTTGCTCGCGCACTATGGCCGGCCAGGGCGGCGGGCTTGTTCTTCAGGGGGAAGGGTTGCGCGGCAAACATGACAAAACATTGTAGGGGATGCGATGGCGGGCACCGCCCCCTGATTGTTAACGATGCGTCAACGCAACGCGTTGACCACGGCGTCGCCCATCTGCACCGTGCCGACTTTGGTCGTGCCGTCGCTGTAGATGTCGGGCGTGCGCAGGCCTTGCGCCAGCACCTTTTTCACGGCGGTCTCGATGCGGTCGGCGGCCTCGGGCTGGTTCAGGGAGAAGCGCAGCATCATGGCCGCGGACAGGATGGTGGCCAGCGGGTTGGCCACGCCCTTGCCGGCGATGTCCGGCGCGCTGCCGTGGCTGGGCTCGTACAGGCCCTGCTTTTTGTCATTGAGCGATGCCGAGGGCAGCATGCCGATGGAGCCCGTCAGCATCGAGGCTTCGTCCGAGAGGATGTCGCCAAACATGTTGCCGGTGACGATCACGTCGAAGGCCTTGGGCGCCTTGACCAGCTGCATGGCAGCGTTGTCCACGTACATGTGGTCCAGCGCCACGTCCGGATAGTCTTTATGGACTTCGGTGACCACGTCCTTCCACAGCTGGAAGGTCTCCAGCACGTTGGCCTTGTCCACGCTGGTGACGCTCTTGCTCCTCTTGCGTCCGGCCTCGAAGGCCACGCGGGCGATGCGCTCGATCTCCGGGCGGCTGTAGCGCATGGTGTCAAAGGCTTCTTCTGCGCCGGGGAAGTGGCCGTCTACCGCCGTGCGGCGGCCGCGCGGCTGGCCGAAGTAGATGTCGCCCGTCAGCTCGCGAATGATGAGGATGTCCAGGCCCGCGACCAGCTCGGGCTTCAGGCTGCTGGCGTGCGTCAGTTGTTCGTAGCAGATGGCAGGGCGGAAGTTGGCGAACAGGCCGAGCGCCTTGCGCAGGCCCAGGATGGCCTGCTCGGGGCGCAGCGGGCGGTCCAGCTTGTCGTACTTCCAGTCGCCCACGGCGCCGAACAGAATGGCGTCGGCGCTTTTGGCCAGGGCCAGGGTGGACTCGGGCAGGGGGTGACCTGCGGCCTCGTAGGCGGCGCCGCCAACGGGGGCGGTTTCCATCTCGAACTTCAAGTCCAGGGCCTTGAGCACCTTGACGGCCTCGGCGACGATTTCGGTGCCTATGCCGTCACCAGGGAGAACTGCGATTTTCATGTCGATGAACTATTAAATTGATAGCTATTGGCGCTTGTTGGATAAGCGCCAGAGGCTTGTTTTGCTTAAAATTTCAACCCGCCATGGTGTGCGCCAGCCAGGGCTTGGTGGCCAGGCGCTCGGCCTCGAATGCGGCGATCTTGTCCTTGTGGCGCAGGGTCAGGCCGATGTCGTCGAAGCCGTTGAGCAGGCAGTACTTGCGAAACGGCAGCACGTCGAAGGCTATTTCTTCACCCTGCGGGCGGATGACGACCTGGCGCTCCAGGTCGATCTTCAGCTCATAGCCGGGGAAGGCCGCCACCTCATCGAACAGCTGGGCCACCACCGACTCGGGCAGGACGATGGGCAGCAGGCCGTTCTTGAAGCAGTTGTTGAAGAAGATGTCGGCAAAGCTGGGTGCGATGACGGCGCGAAAGCCGTACTGGTCCAGCGCCCAGGGGGCGTGCTCGCGGCTGGAGCCGCAGCCGAAGTTCTTGCGCGCGATCAGGATGCTGGCACCCTTGTACCGTGGCTGGTTCAGCACGAAGTCGGGATTGGGCTTGCGCGCTGATTCGGGCACGCCGGGTTCGCCCGGCTGGTCCAGGTAGCGCCATTCGTCGAACAGATTCGGGCCGAAGCCGGTCTTCTTGATGGATTTCAGGAACTGCTTGGGGATGATGGCGTCGGTGTCGACGTTCTCGCGGTCCATGGGGGCGACGAGGCCCTGGTGCACGGTGAATTTCTGCATGGCGGTTGGGTAGTGAGAGGGTTGTCAGCGCGCGGCGCGCTCTATGGCGCCGCCGGCACTTTGCACGTCCTGGCCAATGCCCTTGATGGTGTTGCAGGCCGCCAGGGTCAGGGCCAGGCCGATCAGGATGATGGAGAAAGAGGGCTTCATGGGGGCGCTCGCTTCGGTCGGGTTCAGGCAAATTTGCGGATATCGACGAAATGACCGTGGATGGCCGCGGCAGCCGCCATGGCCGGGCTGACCAGGTGGGTGCGCCCGCCCGCGCCCTGGCGGCCCTCGAAGTTGCGGTTGGACGTCGACGCGCAGCGCTCGCCCGGCTCCAGCCGGTCGGCGTTCATGGCCAGGCACATGCTGCAGCCGGGCTCGCGCCACTCGAAGCCGGCGGCGGTGAAGATCTTGTCCAGCCCCTCGGCCTCGGCCTGCGCCTTCACCAGGCCCGAGCCCGGCACCACCATGGCCAGCTTGATGTTCTTGGCCACCTTCTGGCCCAGCTTTTTCACCAAGGCGGCGGCCTCGCGCATGTCCTCGATGCGGCTGTTGGTGCAAGAGCCGATGAAGACCTTGTCCACGAAGATGTCCTGCAGCGGCTTGCCGGGTGTGAGCGCCATATAGGCCAGGGCGCGCTCCATGGCGCCGCGTTTGTTGGCGTCCTTTTCCTTGTCCGGGTCGGGCACGCGGGCATCCACGCCCAGCACCATCTCGGGGCTGGTGCCCCAGGTGACCTGGGGCACGATCTCGGCGCCGTTCAGTTCCACCACGGCGTCAAATTGCGCGTCGGCATCGGAGTGCAGCGTCTGCCAATACTGCACGGCCTGGTCCCATTCCACGCCCGTGGGGGCCAGCGGCCGGCCCTTGACGTAGGCGATGGTCTTCTCGTCCACGGCCACCAGGCCCGCGCGCGCGCCGCCCTCGATGGCCATGTTGCACACCGTCATGCGGCCTTCCATGGACAGGTCGCGTATCGCCTGGCCGGCAAATTCAATCGTGTAGCCCGTGCCGCCGGCCGTGCCTATCTTGCCGATGATGGCCAGCACGATGTCCTTGGCGGTGATGCCCGGGGCCACATGGCCGTTCACGCGCACCAGCATGTTCTTCGCCTTCTTGGCCAGCAGGGTCTGCGTGGCCATCACATGCTCGACTTCCGACGTGCCAATGCCATGCGCCAGCGCGCCAAAGGCGCCGTGGGTGCTGGTGTGGCTGTCGCCACAGACCACCGTCATGCCGGGCAGCGTGGCGCCGTTCTCCGGGCCGATGACGTGGACTATGCCCTGGCGCTTGTGCAGGAAGGGGAAGAAGGCGGCCGCGCCCGATGCCGCAATGTTTTTATCGAGCGTGGTGATCTGCTCCTTGCTGATCGGGTCGGCAATGCCGTCGTAGCCGCGCTCCCAGCCGGTGGTGGGCGTGTTGTGGTCGGCGGTGGCGACGATGGAGCTGGTGCGCCAGACCTTGCGGCCCGCCTCGCGCAGGCCCTCGAAGGCCTGCGGGCTGGTGACCTCGTGCACCAGGTGGCGGTCGATGTAGAGCACGGCCGTGCCGTCCTCTTCGGTGTGGACGACGTGCTCGTCGAAGATCTTGTCGTACAGGGTGCGTCCCATGGCGGTCTCGTTTCGTGGGGGTCTTGGGTTCAGGGGGATGGTGAAATTTTAGGCGCCAGGTGCTCCACCAGCAGGCGCGCGGTGACCGGCAGGGCGTCGAAGTCGCGCGCCACCAGGCGCAGCTCACGCTCGGCCCAGGGTTCATCCAGGCGCACGGCGGCCAGGCGCCCCAGGCCCTGCATCAGGGCAAAGGCGCGGTCGGGCAGCAGGCCCACGCCCAGGCCGTTGTCGATCATGCGGCACATGGTGTCCAGGCTGGTCACCTGTATGCGCTGGCGCAGCGGCCGCCCGGCCTGGGCGGCGGCGGCGCGCATCGCCAGGCTGATGGAACTGCCGGCATGCAGGCCGACGATGTCCCAGTCCAGCACCTCATCAAATTTGATAGCTTCTCGCGCAGACAGGGCATGCGTTTGCGGCATGACCAGCACCAATCTGTCACTGCGGTAGGGGCGGCTTTGCAGTTCGGCGGCGCCGTTGCCCTGGCTGGCGTTGCCCAGGCTGCAGATGCCCAGGTCGGCCGCGCCCTCCTGCACGGCCTGCAGCACCTCGGGCGAGAGATGCTCCTGCAGGTCGATCTTGATCTGGCTGTGGGCGCGCGCGAAATGCCCCAGGTCCTCGGGCAGAAACTGCACGATGGCCGAGATGTTGGCGTGCATGCGCACATGGCCGCGCACGCCATCGGCGTACTCCGACAGCTCGCCCTGCATGCGTTCCAGCCCGAAGAGCACGGTGCGCGCGTGGTGCAGCAGGCTCTCGCCGGCGGGGGTCAGCGTCACGCCGCGGCTGTGGCGGTACAGCAGGGCCGTGTCCACGGCCGCCTCCAGATCCGACAGGCGTTTGCTCACGGCCGAGGCGGCGATGAACTCGCGCTCGGCCGCGCGGCCAATGCTGCCCAGCTCGCACACGGCGACGAACAGTTGCAGCGAGGTCAGGTCGATACGGCGCGCAAAACTGCGCTCGGAGCTTTTCATGGGGGATGGGTTGGCTTCTCGTTTGGAGAAGAAGTTGTGTATTTTCCCTCAATATTCACGTCTTGCCATCGTCAAATGAGATGACTTGTGCATCGCTGTGCGCATGGGCTCCGAAATTACTCCTGAATCAATAGCTGTTTGCGCTTTATTGAAGGGCGTTAGAGCCGCATTTGATCAATATTTCAAAAGGCCACGGTATCCCCATGCTCGGGTACTTCGGCCGGCCAGAGCAGCTCATGCTCCACGCGCTGGCGCAGCTGGTCGGCCGCAGGCAGCTCGCCATGCACCACATAGATGCGGCGCGGCGCGGCGGGCAGGGCGCGCAGCCAGTCCAGCAGCTGGTTGCCGTCGGCATGGGCCGAGGCCGTGGCCAGCTGCACCACCTCGGCACGGATCTGCACCTCGCGGCCCAGGATGCGGATGGTCTTTTCCCCCGCCGCGATGCGCGCGCCGCGCGTGCCGCCGGCCTGGTGGCCAGTGAGGATGATCATGTTGCGGTGGTCGCCCGCATGCAAGGCCAGGTGGTGCAGCACGCGCCCGCCGGTGGCCATGCCGCTGGCCGAGAGGATGACGCGCGGCCCGTGCAGGCGCGCCAGGGCCTTGGACTGGTCCACGCTGTGCACCAGCGTGGTGCCGCGCGCCATGGCCTGCAGGTCGGCGCGGTTCAGGCAATGCTCGCCTACATGGTTTTGGAACAGCTCGGTGGCGCTTACCGCCATGGGGCTGTCCAGGTACACGGGCAGGCCGGTGGGCAGCTCGCCACGGGCCTTCAACCGGGCGATGGCGTGCAGCACCGTCTGCGCCCGCCCCACGGCAAACACCGGCACCACGGCCACGCCGCCGCGCGCGGCCAGGCGCGCCAGCGGTGGCCCCAGTTCATCGAGCACCGAGCCGCTGGGGTGGCCGCGGTCGCCATAGGTGGATTCAATCAGCACCGTGTCGGCCGCGGGCGGCGCGTCGGGCGCGCACATCAGCAGGTCGTCCGGCCGGCCCAGGTCGCCCGAGAACAGGATGCGCCGCCCGCCCACCTCCAGCAGCACGCTGGCCGCGCCCAGGATATGGCCGGCGCGCGTGAAGGTGGCACGCCAGCCGGGCAGGGGCTCGAACTGCTGGTGCACGGGCTGCACCTGCAGCAGAGCCAGGCTGTGCTGCGCGTCCAGCCGCGTGTACAGCGGCAGCGCGGGCTCGTGCTTGCTCAGTCGGTGGCGGTTGAGGTAGGCGGCCTCTTCCTCCTGCAGGTGGCCGCTGTCGGGCAGCAGGATGGCGCACAGCGCACGCGTGCCGCTGGTACAGAACACCGGCCCGCCAAAGCCGTCCCGCGCCAGCAGCGGCAGGTAGCCCGAATGGTCCAGATGGGCGTGGGTCAGGATGACGGCATCGATCTCCTGCGGCGCCACCGGCAATGGCCGCCAGTTGCGCTGGCGCAAGAGCTTGTAGCCCTGGAACAGCCCGCAATCGACCATCAGCGCCTGGCCGCCGTGACGCACCAGGTATTTGGAGCCGGTGACGGTGCCGGCACCGCCGAGGAAGGTGAGGCTGACTGGCATGGCGCCCTCCGTGCTGCTATGCCTGCCAGGGTAGCAGGCTTGGGCGGTCATGGGGCAGTCTCCCGCTGCCGCCCGCACTCAAGCGCGGCGGTGCGACCTGCTGGCTCAATGCGCGGGCTTGACGGCGCGAATGAAGGCGCTGAGGAACTTGCCGTCCATCTCGTCGGAAACCACCGAGGTGTCGAGCCCGTTGGCGCTCAGAAATTCGCGCGCGTCCTGCGCCGTGTAGATGCGCGTGGGCTCCACGCCGATGTCGGAAAAGCCGGCGGCGGCCAGCTTGTGGCGGTAGTCGTCCTCGTCCAGCGCGCCGGCCACGCAGCCCACCCAGGCCATGGCGCTGGCGCGAATCTCGGGGCGGATGGCGCCGCGCGTGACCACGTCGGACACGGCAAAGCGCCCGCCGGGCTTGAGCACGCGAAACGCCTCGGCCAGCACGCGGTCCTTGTCGGCCGAGAGGTTGATGACGCAGTTGGAGATGATCACGTCCACCGAGGCGTCGGGCAGCGGGATATGCTCGATCTCGCCCTTCAAGAATTCCACGTTGGTCGCGCCCGCCTGGCGCTGGTTGTCGCGCGCCAGCGCCAGCATCTCGTCGGTCATGTCCAGGCCGTAGGCGCGGCCCGTGGGGCCGACGCGCTTGGCCGACAGCAGCACGTCGATGCCGCCGCCCGAGCCCAGGTCCAGCACCACCTCGCCGGCGCGCAGCTCGGCCAGCGCCGTCGGGTTGCCGCAGCCCAGCGACGCCAGCACGGCGGCCTCGGGCAGGCCGCCGGTCTGCACCGCGTCGTACAGGTCGCGCGTGATCGGGTCGGTTCCGGCCAGCGACCCGGTGGCGCAGCATGAGCTGCTGGGCGCCGCCACGGCGCCGCGGCAGGAGGAGGCAGCGCCGCCCTGCGTGACGCGGCGCGCCGCCTCACCGTACTTTTCCTTGACGATTTGCTGGATGTCCTGGGTTTGTGTCATCGCGGTTCTCCTATGGGGGTACATGCCTGGGCCACGGACGGGCCCGCCTTCTCGCCGGCAAACCAGCGCTGCTGCCAACGCAGTGCCAGGGCCACCAGCGCGATCATCACCGGCACCTCGACCAGCGGGCCGATGACGGCGGCAAACGCCGCGCCGGAATGGATGCCGTAGACGGCCACCGCCACGGCAATGGCCAGCTCGAAGTTGTTCGACGCGGCGGTGAACGACAGCGTCACGCAGCGCGGGTAGTCGGCGCCGGCGCGCCGGCCCATGGCGAAGGACAGCACGAACATCAGCACGAAGTAGATGAGCAGCGGCAGCGCGATGCGCAGCACATCGAGCGGCAGGGCCAGCACCGTGCGCGCCTTGAGGCTGAACAGCACGACGATGGTCAGCAGCAACGCCACCAGCGTCAGCGGCGCGATGCGCGGCACGAAACGGGTGTGGTACCAGTCTTTGCTGACAAAGCGCAGCAGCACCCAGCGCGTGAGCAGGCCGGCGATGCAGGGAATGCCCAGGTAGATGAACACGCTTTCGGCGATCTGGCCCATGGAGATGGCGACGACCGAGCCGCCCAGGCCAAACAGCGGCGGCAGCACGGTCAAAAACAGCCAGGCATAGACGCTGTAGAACAGCACCTGGAAGAAGGCGTTGAACGCGACCAGCGCAGCGGCGTATTCGGTCGAGCCGCGCGCCAGGTCGTTCCAGACGATGACCATGGCGATGCAGCGCGCCAGCCCGATGAGGATCAGCCCGGCCATGTATTCGGGCTGGTCGGGAAGAAAGACGACGGCCAGCACGAACATCAGCACCGGGCCTATGACCCAGTTTTGCAGCAGCGACAGCCACAGCACGCGCGTGTCGCGCCACACGGCGGGCAGGTCTTCGTAGCGCACCTTGGCAAACGGCGGGTACATCATCAGCACCAGGCCGATGGCGATGGGGATGTTGGTACTGCCGACCTGGTAGCGGCCGATGATGGCCTCGATGTCCGGCACCAGCCAGCCCAGGGCCAGGCCCAGCGCCATGGCGGCGAAGATCCACAGCGTGAGATAGCGGTCGAGGAAAGAGAGTTTGCGGGTGAGCTGGCTCATGGCGGGTTGGCGGCGGGTCAAAGGCGGGAGAGTTCGGTGTGCAGGGCGGCTGCGCCCCGGGACGCCAGCGGCAGCGCCAGCAGGCGTTGCAGGCGCTCGGCCAGGGTCTGGCGCGTGTGCTCGAAGGCGGCGCGTTGGCCGGCCGCGCCGCCCGGCGCGCTGGACGGGTCGGCGTAGCCCCAGTGCAGCCGCACCGGGTTGCCGGGCCACAGCGGGCAGGCCTCCTCGGCCGCGCTGTCGCAGACGGTGATGACGATGTCCATGGGCGGCGCATCGGCGGCGCTGAATTCGTCCCAGCTCTTGCTGCGCAGGCCCTGTGTGGCCACGCCGGCGGCGGCCAGCACCTCCAGCGCCTGCGGGTTGACGCGCCCGCTGGGCGCGCTGCCGGCGCTGTGCGCGCGCACGTCCAGCCCTTGCGCGGCGGCCAGGTGGTTGAGCATGGCCTCGGCCAGCACGCTGCGCGCCGAGTTGTGCGTGCACAGGATGAGAATGTGGGTGGTCATGGGGTCAGCAGCAGGGTGCGGATGGGGTGGCGGCGCAGGCGTCGCCCTGGCAGCAGTTCTCGGTCAGAAAGGCCAGCAGCGCGTTCATCTGCGCGAAGTCGGCGCGGTAGATCAGGCTGCGGCCCTGGCGCTCTTGCGTCAGCAGGCCGGCCTGCACCAGCTCCTTGAGGTGAAACGACAGCGTGGCCGCCGGTATCTGCTGCGCCTCGGCGATCTGCCCCGGCGTCAGGCCGGCCTGGCCGGCGACCACCAGGGCGCGGAACACGCGCAGCCGGTGCGCTTGCGAGAGGGCTGTCAGGGCCTTGAGTACGGATTGTTCTTCCATTATTCGATAATTATGGAAATGATGAGGCGAGTGTATGCGACGCCTGGTGCCGTGGCAAGGGGGTGTGAAAAGACCGGGCGAAAGATCTATTGCAGCCGCATGTGCAGCGTGGCGTAGCCGGCGTCCGGCGCCACGGCGCGGGTCGGGGCGTGGCTGGGGCTGAGCGTGATGGCCTGGGTGCGCGCCAGCACTTCCTCGATCAGCACGCGCAGTTCCAGCCGCGCCAGCGGCGCCCCGGGGCAGACGTGGATGCCGGCGCCGTAGAGCAGGTTCAGCGCCGGGTCGCGCTCCAGGCGGAACTCGCCCGGCTGGTCGAACACGCGCGGGTCGCGGTTGGCGGCGATCCAGTTGATGGCCACGCGCTCGCCTGCGGGCAGCGGGCAGCCGCCCAGCGTGACCGGGCGCGTGGTGATGCGGCGGTTGCCGACCAGCGGGCCGTCGATGCGCAGCACCTCGTCGATGGCGGCGCCCAAGAGGCCGGGCTGGCCGCGCAGGCGCTGCTGCCAGTCGGGGTGGCTGGCCAGCCAGTGCAGCAATATGCCTATGGACGCGGCAATCGTGCCGACCTCGCCCACCGTCCAGTTGCGCAGCACGCTGGCGAGTTCGCGCAGATCCAGCAGGCGCCCGTCGACGCGCGTGTGCATCAGCTCGCTGCTGATGTCCTGCGTGGCCGGCACGCCCTGGCGCGCTTGGCGCACGCGCTGCACCAGGTCTTCAAATTCCTGCGCCACGGCGGCGGTCTGCGCGCGCTCGCCCGAGCGGGTGGCCGCCTGGCTGCGGCGTAGCCACTGCAGCAGCTCGTCCTGCAGCAGCGTCGGCCAGCCCAGAAACGCCGACTGCACGCGCACGGCAAAGGGCAGGGCGAACTCCTGCGTGATCTCCAGGCTGCCGCCCAGCTGCAGCGCCTCTTGCACGGTGGCGGCGGAGAGCGCACGGCACACCGGCTCGAAGCGCGCCATGCGTTCGGGTGCGAAGAAATGATCGAGCGCCTGGCGGTAGCGCGTGTGCTGCGGCTGGTCGTAGCCGTTGGGCACGGCCGGATGCTGCGACACGGCGCTGCTGTAGGTGGCGTGGTCGAGCAGCACCTGCATGACTTCGGGGTGGCCGAACACCGTGGTGTGCTGGCTTGCGCTGTGCGCTAGCGGGCAGCGCGCGCGCAGCTGGTCGAAGGCGGCGCGCTGGTCGCGCTGCACCTCGGGGGCTTGCGGGTCCCAGGGGGTGGGGGTGCTGCTCATGGCGTTCTCCTTTTACAGGCCCAGGTCGTCGGCCAACGTATCCATGCGCGCCTTGACCGCTGCGTCCATGGCCATGGTGCGGCCCCATTCGCGCTGCGTCTCGCCGGGCCATTTGTTGGTGGCGTCCAGCCCCATCTTGCCCCCTAGGCCGCTGACGGGGGAAGCAAAGTCGAGGTAGTCGATGGGGGTGTTCGCTATCAGCATGGTGTCGCGCACCGGGTCCATGCGCGTGGTCATGGCCCAAATCACTTCTTTCCAATCGCGCACGTCGATATCGTCGTCGACGATGACGACGAACTTGGTGTACAGAAACTGGCGCAGATGGCTCCACACGCCCATCATCACGCGCCGCGCGTGGCCGGCGTAGGCCTTCTTGATGCTGACCACCGCCATGCGATAGCTGCAGGCCTCGGGCGGCAGGTAGAAATCGACGATCTCGGGAAAGGCGCGCTGCAACAGCGGCACGAACAATTCGTTGAGCGCCAGGCCCAGCATGGCCGGCTCGTCCGGCGGCTTGCCGGTGTAGGTGCTGTGGTAGATGGCGTCACGGCGCTGCGTGATGCGCTCCACGGTGAACACCGGGAACTCGGCGCATGCGTTGTAGTAGCCGGTGTGGTCGCCGTAGGGGCCCTCCAGCGCGTGCTGCCAGCCGCTGGGGTGCTGGGCATCGGGGTGGATGTGGCCTTCCAAAACGATCTCGGCCTGGGCCGGCACCTGGAGCGGCACGCCCAGCGCGTCGGCCACCTCGGTGCGCGCACCGCGCAGCAGGCCGGCGAACTGGCATTCCGACACGCTGTCGGGCACGGGGGTGACGGCGCCCAGGATGGTCGCCGGGTCGGCGCCAATCGCCACAGCCACGGGGTAGGGTTGGCTAGGGTGTTGCCGGCAATGCTCGGCAAAGTCGAGCGCGCCGCCGCGGTGCGAGAGCCAGCGCATGATGAGCTGGTTTTTGCCGATGACCTGCTGGCGGTAGATGCCCAGGTTTTGCCGTCGCTTGTGCGGCCCGCGCGTGATCGTCAGGCCCCAGGTGACCAGCGGCGCCACGTCGCCGGTCCAGCAGTGCTGTATCGGCAGCCTGGACAGATCGACCTCGTCGCCCTCGACCACCAGCTCCTGGCAGGGCGGGCGGCGCACGGTGGACGGGGCCATGCTCCACAGCGTCTTGACCAGCTCGCGCCGGCCCCACAGGTCTTTCATGCCGCGCGGCGGCTCGGGCTCTTTCAAGGACGCCAGCACCTCGCCAAAGGCGCGGATCTCAGGCAGCCCCGCTGCGCCCAGCGCCCGCGCCACGCGCGCCGGCGTGCCAAACAGGTTGGCCAGCACCGGCATGGCGTGGCCCGTGGGGTTTTCGAATAGCAGCGCCGGGCCGCCCGCGCGCAGCACGCGGTCGGCAAGGGCCGTCATCTCCAGGTGCGGCGAGACCGGGGCGGCAATGCGACGCAGCTCGCCCGCGGCCTCCAGCTGGGCCATGAAGTCGCGCAGGTCGCGGTAGTGGGTTTGCGTCAAAACGGGCTCCAGCGCTTATGTATCAAGCGCAAGCAGCTATCAATTCAGGACTGATCATGCAGGCCCTGCCAGCGCGGCGCCAGTGCATGCTCCAGCCCCAGCAGGTCCAGAGCCCGTGCCACGCTGTGCTGCACGATGTCCTCGACGGTCTGCGGCCGCTGGTAGAAGGCGGGCACGGGCGGGCAGATGATGCCGCCCATCTCGGTCACCGTGGTCATGTTGCGCAGGTGCACCAGGTGCAGCGGGGTCTCGCGCGCCAGCAGCACCAGGCGGCGGCGCTCTTTCAGGATCACGTCGGCGGCGCGCGTCAGCAGGTTGTCCGCCAGGCCATGGGCGATGGCCGCCAGCGTGCGCATGGAGCAGGGCGCCACCACCATGGCCTGCGCGCCGAAGGAGCCGCTGGCAATGCTGGCGCCAATGCTGGCGTTGTCATGCGCCTGGTGCGCCAGGGCCAGCACCTGCTCGCGCGACAGGGCGGTCTCGTGCTGGATGTTGAGCCAGCCGGCATCGGAGACGACCAGGTGCGTCTGCACGTCCGGCATGGCGCGCAGCGCCTGCAGCAGGGCCACGCCATAGACGGCGCCGCTGGCCCCCGATATGCCGACGATGATGCGGCGTGGCTCAGCCATGCGCAGGCACCAGCGGGGCTGCAGCCAGGTCGGCCTGCACATGTGCCAGCACCTCGTCGGCCTGGGCCGGGTCGAAGTCCTGGTGGTTGCGCTTCTTCACGCCGTACTTGTGCAGCTGGTAGTGGCGTGCTGGCGTGACGCTGTGGCGCGCCAGTGAATTGCGCACGCATTCCAGCGGGCAGCCGTCCAGTGCGATGACGGGGCGGCCGCTCTTGGCGAGCTGCACCAGCTTGGGCACGTCGCCGCCGACGCCGGCAATGCATGACATCTCGGCCAGGCCGCGCCTGTCCATTTGCACCGCCACATGGTTGGCCAGCTGCGCCGCGCTGGAGCAGCCCGAGCAGGAATAGACCAGCGGCGGCAGGGGCGCAGGGGCCGGGTCGGTCATGGCCGTCCCCTCAGAAAGCGCGGCAGCGGTGGCAGCTGGCGCAGCAGCTGCGGCGCCTTGCGCTCGAGCACCGCGCGCGGCGTCCACTCGCGCGGGTCGAGCACGGGCAGCTCGAGCGCGTCCAGCGCGTTTTTGACCACCAGGCCGAGCTCGGTGTCGCCCTCCATCACCAGGCGGCGGTTGAAGAACAGCGTGTCCGGGTCTTGCCGGCGCTGCGCCAGCAGCAGGAAGTCCTGGGCGTTGGCGCTGATGGCCAGATCGGTTTCGGCCTGCGGCTTGCAGGGCACGAAGCGCTGGCCGTTCCATGAGAAGTCGAACGCCACGCGCGCATCGCGCACGCGAATCGCCAGACGCTTGGCGCGCAGGATGTCTTTCACGTCCTGCGGCAGCTGTTTGGCCAGGGCGAAGTTGATGGCCGTGACCAGCAGCATGGAGCCCGGGTAGGCCGGCAGACGCGAGAGCAGCGCGCCCACGGGGGCGGGCAGGGTGAAGGGGGCGGGTGGGGTGGTGGTCATGGGGGGCCTCTCAGTTTTTCAGGCCAGGGCGGGTTCGATCAGGTCCAGGCCCGGGCGGCCATGCCAGTAGCCGTTGCAGGACGCCTCGGGCATGAAGGGGCGCATGGCTTGCAGCGCGGCCGGGTTGGGCTGCGCGGCGCGGCGCGCGGCGTCGAACGCGGCAATGATCTTGTCGGTGTGCTGCGACTGTGGCGAGATGCGCAGGATGTCCACGCCGGCGGCGCGCAGCGCGGGCATGTCGCCCACCAGGTTGTGCACCTTGGCCGACTGCGTCTGTATGCCGTTGATGACCAGAAAGGATTCCTTCTCGCGCGTCTGCAAGAGCTGGCCGTCGGGGTGCTCGATGCAGCGAAAACCGCAATCGTCCTTGGGCAGGTTGTAGTGCCGCGCCGTGAAGCAGCGTGCCGAGAAGGCCAGCGGCATGCGGCCGTAGGCGAAGACCTCGGTCTCCAGTCCTGCGGGCCGGGTCTGCAGCAGCACGGCCAGGTCGCTGTGCTTCATCTCCAGCGGCATCACCCAGCGACTGGCGCCCAGGCCGGCCATCCAGGCCAGGGAATCGGCATTGAAGAGGTTGAGCTGCGGCCCGGCCACGAAGGGGCGCTTGCCCGCCAGCTTGTGCACCGCGCCCATGTCGTTCGCCTCGATGAGGAATTCTTCATCGCGCACGATCTTGTGCATGTCGGCCACGTCGCTGGTGGATTCGAGCAGCACCATGGTGGACATCACGGCCTGCTTGCCGGCATCACGCAGCATGCGGGCAATGTCCAGCCAGTCGCCTTGGCGCAGCTCGCGGCGGCGCGAGCACACGGCCTCGCCGAGGTAGACGATGTCCACCGGCGACTCGGCCATCTGTTGGTAGAACTCGAAGACGGTGTCGCGGTGCCAGTAGTACTGAAGGGGGCCTAGGGCTAGTTTCATCATGGTGGTTTGGTTGTTCTCTCCCTCTCCCCCCTGGGGGAGAGGGCAGGGGTGAGGGGGCGAGGCGCGGCGGTGGTCTTGCCTGGCACCCTCACCCCAACCCTCTCCCGCGTGCGGGAGAGGGAGTTGGCGAGGCAATAGGGCGTCACTTCCACGGCCGGTGATAAGCCCCCAGCGTGTGCTGCTGGCCCTCGGCCACCTGGTCCAGGCTGGCCATCCAGGCGGTCTTGGGGGCGTACAAATGGCCCTGCGCCATGCAATGGTCGATGGCCTCGCGCCAGACCTTGGTGACCTGGGCCACGTAGGCGGGGCTGCGCTGGCGGCCCTCGATCTTGAAGGCGCGCACGCCCATCTTCACCAGCTGGGGCAAGAGCTCCAGGGTGTTGAGGCTGGTGGGCTCTTCCAGCGCGTAGTAGTTGCTCTCGTCACCCACGTCAAAGCGGCCCTTGCACAGCGTCGGGTAGCCGGCGTTCTCGCCGGGGGCGTAGCGGTCGATGAGCACGCCGTTCAGGCGCGACTCCAGCCCCTGGGGCGTCTCCTGCCAGCGCACGGATTTAGGCGGCGAGCACACGCCATGGGCGTTGGGCGACTCGCCCGTGGCGTAGGCCGACAGGGCGCAGCGCCCCTCGACCATCACGCACAGGCCGCCAAAGCCGAAGACCTCGATCTCCACCGGGGTGTTGGCGATGACCTGCTCGACCTGGGCCAGGGACAATAC
>RRZT012162691.1_pt1 | contig 17899 bp, 16 predicted proteins | sample 2165551 | NCBI WGS metagenome assembly RRZT01 (sample SAMN10456910, study PRJNA506462) | wastewater metagenome | biome: wastewater; feature: sludge; material: wastewater sludge; isolation source: wastewater sludge with Escherichia coli K12::gfp cells carrying plasmid... | place: USA: Moscow, Idaho...
GAGAGCATTCTGTAACATTAGGAGCTGTACGTGCTGTTGCTAAGAAATACCCAAATTTACACATAATACAGTTTGATGCCCATACAGATTTAAGAGAAGATTATCTTGGACAAATTTATTCGCATGCTTCAGTAATAAGAAGATGTTGGGATATAGTTGGTGATAATAAAATATTTCAATTTGGAATAAGAAGTGGGGAGAAAATTGAATTTGACTGGGGAAAAAAACATCTTCATACAACTAGATTTAATTTTGATGGTCTAGATGAGGTAATTGAAAAATTAAAAGATATACCTATTTATTTTACACTTGATCTAGATGTTCTAGATCCTTCAGAATTTCCTGGTACAGGTACACCAGAAGCTGGTGGTGTAACATTTCTAGAATTACATAAAGCCATTAGTAAATTGGCAAAACTAAATATTGTTGGCTTAGATATGAATGAATTATCACCAATTTATGATCAATCTGGTAAGTCAACAGCATTGGCATGTAAACTACTTAGAGAAATATTATTATTTATTCAAAAATAACCATATTAAAATAACTATATTTGCTCTATTAAATGTGTAGTTCTATTAAATGTTTAGCTCTATTAAATACATAAATATAAATTATAATAAATAAAGAATTTTTAGGAGGTTTTTAAAATGGCAAAAGCTTTAATTATAGGTGCTGGTGGTGTTTCAAATGTTGTATGCCATAAATGTGCACAAAATTCAGATGTTTTTGACTCAATTATGATTGCTAGCAGAACAAAATCAAAATGTGATGCAATAAAAGAAACTGTGGAAAAAAGTAGATATGCTGGAAGAATAAATATATCTACTGCAAAATTAGATGCTGATAATGTTCAAGAAATTATTGCTCTAATAAATGAGTATAAACCAGATATTGTAATAAATGTTGCACTACCATATCAAGATTTAACTATAATGGATGCTTGTTTAGAGACTAAAACAGATTATCTAGATACAGCAAATTATGAGCCACTAGATTCTGCTAAGTTTGAATATAAATGGCAATGGGCATATAAAGAAAAGTTTGAAAAAGCTGGTATCACTGCTATATTAGGTTGTGGGTTTGATCCTGGTGTTACAGGTGTTTTCTCTGCATATGCTCAAAAGCATTATTTTGATGAAATTAATTATATAGATATATTAGATGCAAATGCTGGTGATCATGGGTATCCATTCGCAACTAACTTTAACCCTGAAATTAATATTCGTGAAGTTACTGCTAATGGAAGTTATTGGGAAAACGGTAAATGGATAGAAACTCATCCTATGGAAATAAAAAGAGTCTATAATTTCCCTTATATTGGTGAAAAAGATATGTACTTATTACACCATGAAGAATTAGAGTCACTAGCTTTAAATATAAAAGGAATAAAAAGAATTAGATTTTTTATGACATTTGGCCAAAGTTATTTAACTCATTTAAAAGTACTTGAAAACGTTGGTATGACATCTATTGAGCCTATTGAATTTGAAGGCAAACAAATTGTTCCATTACAATTTTTAAAAGCTGTTCTTCCTGATCCAGCATCACTTGGACCCAGAACAAAAGGAAAAACAAACATTGGTAATATTTTTAGAGGAAAAAAAGATGGTTTAGATAAGAGTTATTATATCTACAACGTATGTGACCATGAAGAGTGTTACAAAGAAGTTAGTTCACAAGCAATTTCTTACACTACTGGTGTTCCTGCAATGATAGGTGCTGCAATGGTATTAACAGGAGAATGGAAGAAACCAGGAGTTTATAATGTTGAAGAAATGAATCCCGATAAATTTATGGATGCATTAAACAAATATGGACTGCCTTGGCAAGAAGATTTCAATCCTACATTAGTGGACTAATTAATCACAATTAATCAATAATAAATATTATGCAAAGAATGGAGAAACTGGATAAATGAATTTTGATATAGATATAAGTAATCTACCAACACCTTCGTATATTGTTGATGAGAGATTATTAATTAAAAACTTGGAAAAATTAAAGAGCATTATAGATAGAACAGATTGTAAAATCTTACTTGCTCAAAAGGGATTTTCTATGTTTTATTTTTATCCTTTAATAAAAAAATATCTAAATGGAACTACTGCTAGTTCTTTATACGAAGCAAGATTGGGATTTGAAGAAATGGGTAATGAAATACATATATTTAATCCATCATATAGAGAAGATGAAATTGATGAAATTTTAAATATGGTTGATCATATTGTTTTTAACTCTTTTAGCCAGTGGAGAAAATATAAAGATTTAGTTAAATCTCATAAAAGAAAAATCAGCTGTGGACTTAGAGTTAATCCTGAATACTCTTCTGTGGAAACAGAAATATATAATCCAACTGGTAAATATTCTAGATTCGGTGTTACAAAAATTAACTTTGAAGAAGATGCAATTGATGGCCTTGATGGACTACATTTTCATGCTTTATGCGAGCAAAACTCTGATGCTTTGGAAGCAACATTAGTAGCATTTGAGGAAAAATTTGGTAAATATTTGTATGATATGAAGTGGGTTAATTTTGGAGGTGGACATCATATAACAAGAGATGATTATGATGTTGAAAAGCTTGTAAAATGTATTGATTATATCAAAAATAAATATAATGTTGAGGTATATCTTGAGCCAGGAGAAGCAATCGCACTTAATACTGGATTCTTAGTAACGGAAGTTCTTGATACAATTTATAATGAAATGAATATTTTATTAGTTGATACATCTGCAGCATGTCATATGCCTGATGTTATAGAAATGCCTTACAGACCTTTTATTATTAACTCTGGACTCCCTAATGAAAAAGCATATACATATAAGTTAGGTGGCCCTACATGTCTAGCTGGCGATATTATAGGAGATTACTCCTTTGACCAGCCTATAAAAATTGGCGATAAATTAATATTTACCGATATGGCACATTATAGCATGGTAAAGAATAACACATTTAATGGGATAAACTTACCATCAATCGCAGTTTATACAGAAAAAGATGGTGTTGAAGTTATTAAGCGTTTTCAATATGAAGACTTTAAAAATAGATTATCTTAAAAAAAACCTTCAATTGAAGGTTTTTTTTATATTTTTCTTGTTGTATCTCCATCAAAATAAGATATTGGCAAAGTCAATTTCTTAATTTCTTGTTCACCTGACAGTCTTTCCATAAGCATATTCACGGATTCTTCTCCTAATTTAGCTATTGGCTGAACAATCGTACTAAGTCTTGGTTTAAATAAATTATTCTTTTGTATGCCATCAAATCCAATGACATTAATATCTTCTGGTATTTTATAGCCACATCTTGTGGCATAGTCTATAAATTCTAATGCTATCAAATCATTTTCAACAAATACACCATCTAATCCATCAAAATTATTTAATACTATGTTAAATAAATTACTCTTCTCTTGCTCGTCAGACCCTAAAAATATTTTGTGCTCTATTCCTAGCTTTATTGATTCATCAATAAAACCTTTTTTCCTTTTTTTAGTCTCAGACTCTACTTTTGTTTCAGTCCCAATGTATGCTATTTTTTTACTACCTCTTTCAACCAATTTTTGTACTGCCAATATTCCACCTTTATAATTATCAGAACAAATATATCCTTTTAGGTTTTTAAAGTGTCTGTCCAATGATACAATTGGTGTATCAGATTTCACATAGTCATCAATATCATTATATGTAATTGCAATTATTCCTGATACTTTATTTTGCTCCATCATCTTTAAATATTCTATTTCTCTTCTAGGAGAATTTATAGAACTGCACATAATTGTTCTATACCCTAATCTATCAAGCTGTTTTTCAGCATAATAACAAAATTCAGAATAAAACATATGATTTATAAATGGCACTATTATTGCAACTATTTTTGTATCCCCACGTTGAAAATTACGGGCTATTTCATTAGGTGTAAAATTTAAACTTTTTACTGCCTCCATTACCTTCAATTTAGTTTTTTCACTTACACCATATGTGTTATTTATTACTCTTGAGACAGTAGATATACTTACATTTGCTTTACTTGCAACATCCTTTATATTAGGCATTTCTCCTCATTTTCCAACTAATTGAATTTATATAAAGTAAGTACTAATTAGTTATAATAAATTGTTATATCACTTATTATACCATTTATTATTTCAAAGTCAATTATTGAATTATATTCAAAGAATAGTTTACTCGTAAATGAAATCTCTCCATTATTTATAAAAATTTCTATTATACTATTATCAATTAAAATATCAAATTCTAAAATTTCTTTCATATTTTCTGCCAATTCTAGCTCTCTTTTCAAATGTTCTAATTCAGATTTTTTCTCTATGCAAAGTTTACTTTTACTTAAATATATTGATATCTTATTATCTTCCTTTGTACATAAATGAATTATATTTTCTTTTTCAGTGTTGGAAATTTTAAACTTTATACGACCACTCTTCTTATCTTTAAAAGTTTTAATATTCTCATCTACTGGATTAGTTATTTCCAAAATATTATTTATACTATATACTTCTTTAAAATAAAAATCTATTTCTGATACAGGCATTAACATCAATTTATTATTTGATAAAGTAACCTTTCTAGGAAATGTCATAATCCCATTCCATCCTAGAGATTTTCTTTTAGGGATTTGTTCCTTTTCCCATGTATTAGCCCATGCCATCATTATTATCCTACCCTTTAGATCAATTAATGTTTGTGGCGCATAAAAATCAAATCCACTATCAAGTTCTCCTATATATTCTTCTTTAAACTCACCTGTATTATAGTCAAACTTACCTATTATATATACATTCGGATTAGAATTTTGAAATTTTAAATTTTCAGTTTCTTTGTTTATTGGTGAAAAAATCATAATTGACTTATCATCTATTTCAAAAAAATCTGGACATTCCCACATTTCACCCATATTAGGCAATGAAAATTTACTTAAGTATTTCCATTTTTTCATATCATCTGATTCATAAAACAATACTTGCCCTTTATTAAAATTAGTCTTCGACCCAATTACAACATAATACTTATTATTTTTTTTGAAAATTTTTGGATCTCTGAAATCAAAAATACTTGCTTCTCTTGGTATTTCATCAGTATCAATTACAGGATTATATTCATATTTATCAAAATTAATACCATCATTAGATGTGGCTATATTTTGAACTTGTATATACTTTTTATTTTCTGCCTCTACTATCAAATTCCCTGTATACATTAAATTTATCTTGTCATCTTCAACTAATGCTGTTCCAGAAAAACATCCATCTTTATCGAATTCTGAATCAGGTGCAAGTGCTATTGGCAAATGTATCCAATTGCATAGATTGTCAGATTTTGAATGTCCCCAGTGCATTGGTCCCCATTCATCACTGTATGGATGATATTGGTAAAAAAGATGATATTCTCCTTTATAAAAACACATACCATTAGGATCATTCAACCATCCTATTTGAGTAACAAAATGATATTGTGGTCTGTATACATCCTTTAATTTATCCTTATTGTTTAATATATATTCTTCTGCTCTAGATTTACTATAATTTTCTTTCATAATTTTCCTTTCTATCCTTTAACACCTGATGATGTAACACCTTGTACATAGTATTTTTGGAATAATAAAAATATAATTATCATTGGCAACGTTGTGAATACTAATGCTGCCATTATTGGTCCATAATGTACTGGTGGTGCTGTAAAGAATGACTGTATTCCTAACTGTACATTTCTCAAACCTTCATCATTTGTTGCTATTAATGGCCATGTAAAATCACCCCAATGCGAAACTACAGTTAATATAATAGATGTTGCCATTATAGGCTTCGAACTCGGTAAAATAATTCTTAAAAATATCTGAAATGGGCTTGCTCCATCTATTTCAGCTGCCTCTTCAATTTCTCTTGGGAAATTCATAAAAAATTGCCTAAATAAAAATATATTAAATACATTTGCAATAAATGGTAAATACAGTGCCTCTCTAGTATTTACTAACCCCAATTTATTTATTATTAAAAAAAGTGGTAATAATACTGTCTCAAAAGGTATAATATATAATGCTATTATAATTGCTAATATCATTTTTTTAAAAGGAAATTCTAATCTTGCTAATGCATACCCAGCAAGTGAATTTACAAATAATCCAGCAATAACTATTATTGATATGTATATAAAACTATTCATTATATACAAAAATATCGGTACTCTATTAAACATCTCTTTATAATTATCTAATGTCGGATTTGATAAAAAAAGAGATTTTATAGATGTCATATCCTTAAATATTGCAGATTCTACTTTGAAAGATGAAACAACCATCCAAATTAAAGGAGTTACAAATAAAAACGCAGTAACTATTTGTATAATCGACCACATAATTTTGCTAATATCATATTTTTTCATACTATCACTACACCTCATCTTTCATTAAATATTTCTTCATCAATATTGATACAAATAATATTAGAATAAAGAAAATAACTGCTATCGCTGATGAATATCCTACATTTCTAAATTGAAATCCTTGCTGGAATATCATAAATACAATAGTTGTTGTTGATTCATTTGGTCCACCTTGTGTCATTACAAATGGCTGTGTAAATAATTTAAATGCCTGTATTGTTGTTATCAAAACTACAAAAGGTATTACATTTCTTAATCCTGGTATAGTTACATTCCAAAACTTTTGAGTTGTATTAGCACCATCTAACTCTGCTGCTTCATATAAATCTGGAGATATATCTTGAAGTCCAGCTAAAAATATCATCATTTGATACCCTGCAGCTTGCCATGCTGACATAAAAATTATAGAGTTCATAGCACTACCTTCACCAGTTAAAAACTTAGATTTTGGTAATCCTAATGATCCTAATATTCCATTAAATAATCCTGAATCAACATTATATAAAAATGTCCACAATATTGATATAACAACTATTGATGTTACAACTGGACTAAAAAACGCTATTCTTGCTATTTTTGATGTCTTTAACTTCTTATTTACCAATATAGCCAAAAGAAGTGCCAATGAACACTGCAATGGAACTACAACTAATGCAAAATAAAATGTATTTTTCAATGCCTTATAAAAAGATGGATCAGATAATATTTGTTGATAATTTTTAATTCCAATAAATTCTTTTACTGATGGATTTAATAAATTAATTTTATAAAAACTATAAATTAATGCCATTAATCCCGGCAATATTAAAAATACAAATATTAGAAAAATAGCTGGAAATATAAAGACTAATCCTAACAATGCCTTATCTCTATCTTTATTATATTTCATAATAGAAAATCCTCCTTAATTTCTAAAATTATAATTTTTAAAGAGGCTTTTACGCCTCTTTAGAAAAAACTACTATTATATTTTTGAACCATGTGGGCTTATTTGTTTCTTTCAGCTTCTTGATCAAATTTCTTTGCTGATCTATCAAGAACTTCTTTAATATCTGCACCCTTCATAATATCTTGAGTTGCTTTAGCAAATTCAGCAGATAAAACTGGGTATGTAATAGAAACATTTCTTGGATGAGCTGACTTTGTAACTTGTTCTTTTATAATACTAAATGGATATGAATCATATTCTTTCATTTCTGCAAAAACATCTGTTCTAGAAGGTGGCATACTATTTGCCATACTATATCTTTTTGATCCTTCTTTTCCTGTTATTTCTTTTACAACACCAGCTGCAAATTCTTTATGTTTTGATGTTGTTGTAACTCCCCAAGCCCAACTTCCAGATGGTGAAACTACTTTTTTTGTTTTTGGACTTGCTGGATAGTAAGTTAATCCCCAATTTAAATTTGGGAAATTCTTTTTAATATTTGCTATTTCCCATACACCCATTAAATACATTGCTGATTTCCCATTTTCAAAATCATCAGGTGCAGTTTGCAAAGACATTAATCCTTCTGTTGCAAATTTTTGAAGATATTTTAAAGCTTCAACATTTTCAGGTGAATTTAATATACCTTCTGCTTTTGTTCCTTCAGGATTTAACAAATCTCCTCCATTTGACCATATCATAGGTGCAAATCCATATATCTGACCTTCTCCTAAATCCCAAGAAAGATTTATCCCTTTTACTCCATCCTTATTTAATTTTTTTGCTGCTTGATATACATCTTCCCATGTCCAAGCTTTATTTATATCTTGTGATGGCTCTTCTATACCTGCTTTTTTTAACATATCTTTATTGTAGTATAGAACAACACTTGATTCCATAGCACCTAAATCATATAATTTACCATTATATGTACCTTGTTGTATTATAGATGGAACATACATTGCTTTCTCTTCAGCAGTTATATATTCATCAATTGGTGCTAATATGTTTAAATGAGCATAAGCTGCCGTTGTAGGTCCATCAATTGCAACAACATCAGGGGCTTTACCAGATGAAATTGCAGTATTAAGTTTATTCTCATAATCATAACCATTACCTCTTGGAATAAACTCAATAGTTACTTTTGCTTTACCTTTGTTTTTCTCATTAAATGAATTAATGCTTGCTAATATTGCCTCTTTCTCTTGAGGTGAAACATCAGGTGACCACGCAACAATCTGTTCCTCTTTCCCAGAATCACCTTTACTAGTATCTTTCGAATTTCCTGTTTTTGAACAAGATGCTAACAATAACATTAAAACAACTAAAGATAATAAAAAATTTTTCATTTTCATACAAATCTCTCCTATTCATTTTTAAATTTATAAATTCATATTTTAGAAAACGTTTCCAAAAAAATATAAAAAAATAAATTTATATTCTAATACATATATACCACATTTTTTTATTTTGTCAATACATATTTTAAATAATTTTAGAAACGTTTTCTATAACTATAAAAAAATAAATGTAGTATATTTTTAAAAGAGCTCCTTTATAATAGACTACATTTAAATAATTATTATCATTTTTTCAACTACTTATATTTTATTTTATATACTAAAACTATTAAAGCTAACACAAAAGTTACTAAATTTGCATAAAATAAAGCTGAATCTTTAATCATTAAACCATGTACCATCCATAAAAAAATTCCAAGACAACTCATCAGATACATTAATAATGAAATTCCAGAAGTATCTTTAGTTTTTATAACTTTTATAACTTGTGGTACAAAAGAAAATGTTGTTAGACAAGCAGCTATTGCCCCTATGATCATAATTTTACCTCCTAATTTTTAGAGCTAGAATAACAAAATGTATTCTAGCTCATCACTATATTATATTAAAGTTGTTGCTAAATATCAAGTTGCTCCCCATTACTTTCTATTACTTTCTTATACCAATAGAAACTCTTTTTTTTATATCTTGCCAAATCTTTATTGCTATCTTCATCCACATTTACATATACAAAACCATATCTTTTCTGATAACCATTTAACCAACTAAATAAGTCTGTATATGACCATGTACAATATGCAAGCAATTGTACACCATCAGTTATTGCATCTTGACATGCTTTTATATGAGCTCTCAAGTAATCAATTCTATAATCATCATTTATAACATTACCCTCTTCTAATTTGTCATACTCACCTAATCCATTTTCTGATATTAATATTGGTAATTTATATCTATTTGTTATTCTTCTCATAGCTATTCTTAAGCCTTGAGGGTCAATGGTCCAATCCCAATTCGTTGTTTCCAAAAAATTATTTGGAACTGATTTAAAATATCCAGGAATCCCATCTTCTTTAGTGCTTCCTTTTTGACCTGTATTATTATATTGACCTTCACCAACACCATCTAATGGATTAAATGCCACATTTTTTGTTTGATAATAATTTAATCCCATAAAATCAGGTTTACCTGCTTTTAATAATTCAGTATCTCCATCTTTTATATCAGGTGCTAATCCTCTTTCCTTTAAATAATTATATGTTACTGTAGGATATTCGCCAAATACATAAATATCCATCCACCAATGATTTAAAAATTCTTCTGCATTCTCATAAGCTAAAACATCCTCAGGCTTTGATGTATTCGGATAACATGGCCCATATGCAAAACTTGGTCCTATCTTCCCATCTTTAACATATTCCCTAAATGATTTTATTGCTTGTGCATTAGCTAAATTAGCAATATGATTAGCATTCATTGTTCTTTTCATATCTTTAACACCAGGAGGATGAAATGCCAACATATAACCTAATTTTATAAATATATTTTGCTCATTCAAACTCACCCAGTATTTAACTCTATCTCCAAAGTTTTTATAAAGTGTGATACAATAATTGTTAAAATCCTCTATAATATTACGACTTTCCCAACCACCATATTCATTTTGTAATGCTATTGGTAAATCCCAATGATATATTGTTAGTATAGGTTCAATATTATATTTTAATAGTTCATTTATTAGATTGTTGTAAAAATCAATCCCTTTTTGATTCACCTCACCTTTACCGTTTGGATAAATTCTTGCCCATGATACAGAAAATCTATATGCTTTCAATCCCATTTCTGCCATTAAAGCAATATCTTCTTTATATCTATGGTAATGATCTACTGCTACATCTCCAGTTGTTCCTTTAAATGTCTTTCCTGGGATTCTAGAGAACTCATCCCAATTAGTAATCCCTTTTCCATCTTCTTGCCAAGCACCTTCAACTTGATATGCTGCCGAAGCTGATCCCCATAAAAATCCTTCTGGAAATTTGCTCAATTTTTCATGTGTCATAAATACTATCTCCTTTAGATTTTTTTATAACTCTTCTCCATTACTTTCAATTACTTTCTTATACCAATAAAAAGAATCTTTCCTACTTCTATTTAATGTCCCATTTCCTTCATTATCTTTATCTACATATATAAATCCATATCTTTTTTTCATTTCTCCTGTTCCAGCTGAAACTAAATCTATACATCCCCAAGGGGTATATCCCATTAAATCAACACCATCTTCAATAACTGCTTTTTTCATTTCTTTGATATGTTCTCTTAGATAGGCTATTCTGTAGTCATCATGCACAACTCCATCTTCTCCTAAAACATCTATTGCACCAAAACCATTTTCTACAATAAATAACGGTAATCTATACATATCTGTAAACCAATTTAACGAGTATCTTAATCCTTCTGGATCAATTTGCCATCCCCAATCAGATGCTGGTACATATTCATTTCTAACTAAGTCCTTAGTTTCATCATAATCAAAGTTTGTATTTCCTTCTCTATATTTTGCAGCAAATGACATGTAGTAACTCATTCCTATATAATCAACTTTGCCATTCTTCAAATCCGAGGCATCTTCATCTGTAAAATCTAAATTTATACCTTTTCTCTCTAAATAATTTGTTATATATCTAGGGTACTCTCCATGAACATGTACATCTGTGAAATAATAACGTCTCTGCATTGCTCTTTGTGCCATAAATACATCTTTTGGCGAACATGTTGCTGGATATATAGGACACATTGCAATCATACATCCTATCTTTAATTCAGGATTTATTTCATGACCTATTTTTACTGCTCTAGCACTAGCAACTAATTCATAATGGGCAGCTTGATACATTATTGCTTCTCTATCTTCACCTTCTTCATAAAAAATACCAGAATTTGTAAAAGGTGCGAAATCTTCATGAAAGTTAGCTTGATTATTAATTTCATTAAATGTCATCCAATATTTTACTTTTTTATGATATCTTTCAAAACATGCCTTAGCAAATCTTTCAAAAAAATCAATTAATTTACGACTACGAAATCCACCATATTCTGTTACTAAATGATATGGTAATTCAAAATGAGATAGTGTTACAACTGGTTCTATACCATATTTTAAACATTCATCAAACAAATCATCATAGAACTTCAATCCAGCTTCATTTGGTTCATTTTCATCACCTTTTGGAAAAATTCTAGTCCATGCTATTGATGTTCTAAAACATTTGAATCCCATTTCCGCAAATAATGCTATATCTTCCTTATATCTATGATAAAAATCTATAGCCTCATGATTTGGATAATTTTTACCTTCAATAACTCCTTTTGTAATTTCACGTCGTACTCCATTTGCACCTGCTGTCATAACATCTGCAACACTTATTCCTTTTCCACCTTCTTGCCATCCACCTTCTAATTGATGTGCTGCAACTGCCCCACCCCATAAAAAGTCTTTAGGTAGCCCATCTTTATTATTCATATAGCACTCCTCCTAAATAACATAATTGTATTAAAGTATTTACCTTATCTACTTATAATCTTCTCTATTTTCATAAAATTCTTTGAATTGAGGTAAATATTTTTTATGTGCATCAAATAGTTCATGCATTACTTTTTTTGCTATTGCTGTACCTGGAATCAAAGGATTTATAACAAATGCTTGCAATGCTGTACCATAATCACCTGTTATTGCTGCTTTTATTGTTAATTCCTCCATTGCTTTCATAATCTGAATGTATCCTCTTTGTGCTGATGGTAATTGACCAAAAACTATAGGTTTAGGCCCATTTGATGTAATATATGCACTAGTCTCTATAGCACAATCATATGGTAAATCTGCAATTGTACCTTTATTTCTAGTATTTACAACCATAATAATTTTCTTATTATTATGTATCGCATTTACTAACTCACATGCTGCATCTGAATAATACGCCCCACCACGCTTTGATAATTGCTCAGGCTTTTCATTTAAATCTGGATTTTTATATAATTCAAATAATTCTTCTTCTACTTTCTTTACTATTTCTCCACGTGTTCCGTTTTTCTTATAATCATTATATGTATGTTCAAACATCTCATTTTGCAAATAGTAATATCTATGATAATAACATGGAATCATTCCTAAGTTTTTCTCTTGTATTAAATCAAATGGTAAACGTGAAATATTTGCAACTCCTTTTGCTTCGATTTCTTTTAATTTATCAATTGTTTCCATAGTTATTTCATTTCCATCTTTGTCATAGACTTTATGCCATACAAAATGGTTTAACCCAACAAAATGAAAAAATAAATTTTCTACTTCTGTTTCCCAAGCTTTTGATTCATCCATCATATGACCTAATGGGACATTACAAAGCCCTACAATCTTATCAAAATTTCCATATTTTAAAACTGCTTCCGTAACCATTCCTGCTGGATTAGTAAAATTTACTAACCAAGCATTTGGACATAGTCTCTTGATATCCTCAACTATACTTAAAATTACAGGAATTGTACGGAATGCTTTAAACATTCCGCCAGCCCCATTCGTCTCTTGTCCTAAAATTCCGTTATCTAATGGTATTTTTTCATCTTTTATTCTTGCTTCCAAAAATCCAACTCTAAATTGTGTAGTTACAAAGTCAGCATCTTTTAATGCTTCTTCTCTATCTAACGTTGTATGTAATTCCCAATCTAAATTGGCTTTTTTTATCATCCGTTTAGCTAAATTACCTACTATTTCTAATTTTTCTTTTCCCTCTTCTATGTCAACTAACCATATTTCCCTTATAGGTAACTCATCTTTTCTCTTAATAAATCCTTCTATCAATTCAGGTGTATAACTAGACCCACCTCCAATTGTAACTATCTTTACTCCATTAACTGGCATATTTTTACCTCCAATATTAATTAATTATATTGTGCTTCTTCTGCTACCTTTTGTTTATCCCATTCTTTAAAGAAAGGATAATATATTACTGCTGCTATTAGAAAATCTATTATTTGTAAAATACCTCCTGATATTTTACCACCTGTTATTAAGAATCCTTGTAGTATCATTGGAGTTGTCCAAGGAACTGCAAGTCCTGCTGGTTTTGCAACTATCCCCATTTTCATACAAAAATAATTAAATGACATTACTATCATTGGTGTTAAAATAAATGGAATTATTATTACTGGGTTCATAACTACTGGTACCCCAAAAATCATTGGTTCATTTATATTGAATATTCCAGGTGCTAATGATAATTTTCCAATTTCTTTTAATTGTTTACTTTTTGCCCAAAATGCTAACATCAATGCAAATGCTAATGTCATTCCTGATCCACCAGATGTTATTAAATCTTGGAATTGTGTTGTTACAATGTTAGGAACTGTTTGTCCTGCTTGAAATGCAGCTCTATTTTGATCCATAGCCATTGTAAATATCGGTGTAGTTACTGCACCAACTATTGCTGGACCATGTAATCCACAAACCCATAATAATTGCATTAATAATATTATAACTAACATTCCTATGTATGTTGTTCCAATTTTTGTCAATGGTTCTGATAATAATGTTGAAACTATTCTATGCATATTTTCAAATGGTGTTAATTCAAATATTATTCTAAGTGCTAATGCTGTAACTATTATAAATGTACCAGGTATTAATGCTGAGAATGATTTTGAAATTGAAGGTGGTACACTATCGGGTAATTTTATAACAAGATTTCTTTGCACTATCATTCTAAATATCTCTACACATAATATAGCCATTATCATTGCAACAAACAATCCTTGACTTCCCATATACATCATAGGTATTCCACCACCTACAAATTTCCCATCAGGTAAAGCTATTTTAAATGGTGTTACAATCATAAATCCCATAACAGATAGTGTTGCCCCTGCTAATGCATCAAGTTTATATTTTTCTGATAATCTATATCCTATACCAAAACATGCAACTAATCCCATTAATCCAAATGTTGCATCAACTGGATAGAGTAAATATGTTCTTACTTGAGCTCCTACACCTTCTGACATCCATTTGTCAACTGCAGGTATCGGTAAAAATGCCATTATCAAGAAAAATGATCCTATTATTAATAGTGGCATTGTCAATATTAATCCATCTCTTATTGCTTGCATATGTCTTTGCGTTGCTACTTTAGCCGCTATCGGCGTCAATTTTTCATCTAATACCTCTGTAAGCTTATTCATAAATCCCATAAAAAATCCTCCATATTTTTATAATTTTATTTTTTATATATTGCCTTGTATACATCGATAAACTCTTTAACTAAATCTTTAAATAATATTGCACCCATTAAATGGTCTTGCGAATGTACCATTATTAGTCCCAAATCTATAGTTTCCCCACTTGCTTCTTTCACAATTAAATCTGTTTGTATTCCATGTGCCTTAAGCATTTCTTCATTTGACTGTTCCAAATACTTTTGTGCTTCTTCAAAATTCCCAATTTTTGCTTCATTTAGAGCTTGATAAGCTAAACTCTTACATTCTCCTGCATGAGCTATAAGTGTCATAGCTACTAGTTCCATTTCCTCTGTCATCCTAATTCCTCCTATAAAAGTTATTCCTTTAAAAGTTTATTCCTTAATTAAATTAAGAGCAACATCTAAGATTTTTGCACCATTCATCATTCCATAATCAAGCATATTTATAACCTCAATAGGCTTGTTATTTTCATCTGCTATCACTTTAAGATCTTTTAGTGCATACTTAACTTGCGGCCCCAATAACACTACATCTGCTTTAGGTATTTCAGTCTTAGCCATATCAATTGGCTCTGCCCATATTTCTGCTTCAACTCCTTTTGCCTCTGCTGCTGCTTTCATCTTATTTACCAATAAGCTTGTTGACATTCCAGCTGCACAACATAATAAAATTTTTTTCATCTTGTTACCTCCTATAAAAATTTTTTAATTTTATCTATTAATCAATATATATCACATGTTTTTCATTTGTCAAATTATGAGTTTTTTTGTCACTTTTTCGTCTATTTTATAGTTGCTTTTTTTCTTTTTTTACTATAAAATAAGACATATACTATAATAAACGTTTTTTTATGTTGTATTTTTTCGTTAATTATTTTGTCTAAACAAATCAAAAAAAATCAAAAAAAATATAATTTTTTTGAAAAGGGGGTCAAAAATGAAAATATATGACATGTTAGAGGATAATTTTTTAAATGATAAAGTAATAGAAACTAATTTTTCTAAGTCAATAAATAAAAAAGAAAAAGACTTTCTTAAATTTTTATTTATTGAATTTACACTAAAAAAGGATCTACAAAAAAAAGAGATTTTAGAAATTCCAATAAGCAAATTACAAAAAGAATTAAACTATACTAATACTAACTCTTTATATAAATTTTTAGATAATCTTTTATCTAAGAAAATTATTTATTCAATAAGCAATAAAAAAAAGAAAATATTTTCTGGCAATTTCCCAATATTTTCATCATATAATATATCATTTGACTCTGTTTATCTTTTACTAAGCAAGGAACTTTTATTATCTGCGAAAGAAAAAACATTATATTCACTGTTAAATATTAATCTATTAGTATTTATGAGAGAACGTTCATCTTATAATTTATATAGATATTTAATTGCAAATACTACAAATATGAACTATATTGATATCCCTTTAAATTTACTGAAAGAAATTATAAATAGCGATGACAAATATGAACGTTTTTTTGATTTTGAAACAAAGGTTTTGAAAAAAATAATAGAAGATATTAATGATTTTTCTCATTTCAAAGTTGACTATACAAAGGTTAAAATCGGTGAATTTAAAAATAATAAAGTTGACAGGATTCATTTTACTGTAAAGAGTCGTGATTATATTAATAAACAAATATTATTAAAAGAGGATCTAAATAAAGTGTTAAACTTGATAAAGGATAACATCAAAGACTTTCATTCCGTTCAAAGTCTTATATCTAAGTATATTGATAAAAAAGGTGTTGATTATGTTTATAAGAATGCTCTTCTCGTTAAAAATAATCCTAAGGGTAATTTTGAACAAAATCTAAAAAAAGCACTTCTTTTAGACTTAACAAATGAATTTAACAATAGAAAATTTATTGAAGTAATTAATGTTAATGATATTTTTTCAAATACATTCTTTATTCAATTAGTTTTATCTGTAGAAATGAAGAAATTAGATTTGGATTCTGAATTACAAACTTTACTTGATACTAGATTTTTTAATAAAACATCTATTTTAAAAGATGGTCATATATTGGAAGAAAATTTTGGTACTTTTAAAATATATATCCAATATAACAAAAAAATTAAAAGTATTATAAAATTATTCATTTTAGAACCAATTCCTGTTAAAGATGTTAGTGATTCTAAACTAAAAAAGCTAGACTCGTAATTTCAGTTCTAGCTTTTTACTATATTATATTATTTTATCCACATGTATTCATATGGGTTCAAAACTATTTTACCATCTTTTATTTCCTTGTTATTGATTATTTCTATTAATGTATTTTTTTTATTTTTAAACAGTTCTAATATCTTTAAGTATTCTAATTCTATTGTATCATTAGATATATTATTAATTACTAAAATTTCCTCATTTTCATTACTTCTAATAATTGAGAATATTCTATTATCTATTTTTACTACTTTCTGATTATTTGTTGGATGAAATAATTCTTCAGAGGTTCTAACTTCAATTTGTTTTCTAATTCCATAAAATACCATATTTCTTAGACTTTTTTCATTTTCTAATTCTTTACTAACTACATCATAATCTAATTTTTCTCTATTTATTGATCTATTTCTTCCTGTTCTTTCTAATCCTTTATAATCATTAAGAGAACCTAATATAGTATGAATATATATCGCAGGAACTCCAATTATTGAATTTAAAATATTAACTGCTGATAATAATACATCACAACGTTTTTTTATGTCTAAATCTGGTGAACTCAATGCTTCCAAATAATTAATATTCATTTCATATGGACTTGATGAGCCATCTGAATTATTTTTAGGTTCTATAATATTTGAGGGGGTCAAAAAGTAAGAAATAAAAAAGCATAAATGAAGAAAATACTGTATAATAGTTTTTTGACGAAAACAAAACAGAAAGGATCTTCATTTATGCAAACTAATTATACACAATTTAGACCAGATTTAAAAGGGGTAAAAGTAATAAAATCATATTTTTTTGAAAATACTTATCATATAAATGCTAAAAGATATGATAAAAGACC
>RRZT012937847.1_pt1 | contig 17899 bp, 16 predicted proteins | sample 2165551 | NCBI WGS metagenome assembly RRZT01 (sample SAMN10456910, study PRJNA506462) | wastewater metagenome | biome: wastewater; feature: sludge; material: wastewater sludge; isolation source: wastewater sludge with Escherichia coli K12::gfp cells carrying plasmid... | place: USA: Moscow, Idaho...
CTGTCGCGCACGTTGAACCGGTTGAAGGTGGAGGGCGTGCTTCGGGCAAAGTTCCTGAACAGCCTCATTGCGTCCACCGCCCGCTGACCGCATGGGGGTCAGGGGGAGCTACACCTGCTGATTTATTTGTGCAACACACCCTTAACGGGCTCGTCTTGGGGTCAAGGTCGCTATACCAAGCTGGACAACTAGTGCAGGAGCACACAAAATGGAACAACGTCAACTGACCGTTCACCCGGCTATTCTCTACAGCATCATCAAGTCTCAAGCAGGTTCGCTCTCCAAGGCACTGCTGGAAGCCGTCATGAACGCAGTCGATGCCGGCGCTACCAAGTGCAGCATCAAGCTGGATAGCAGTTCGTTCGAGGTCAAGGATAATGGCAAAGGCTTTTCGTCGCGCCAGGAAATCCTCGACTTCTTCGAAACGTTTGGAACCCCTCACACAGAAGGCGACGCCCGCTACGGTAAATTCCGTATGGGCCGCGGCCAGATGTTCTCGTTCGGTATCAACACGTGGCAGACTGGACATTTCACCATGGTGGTCGACATCAAGGGAAAAGGTCTGGACTACTCCCTCAAGGAGGAAAAGAAAGTCACGCTGGGCTGCCACATCAAGGGCCAGCTGTACGATGCCATGCCGGCTTACCAGCTGCAAGATTGCATCACCGAGCTGAAGAAGTTCATTCAGTACGTCGAAATCCCTGTTTCCGTTAACGGCACGGTTGTTTCCAAAAAACCGGAAGACCAGAAGTGGGACTTGGTGACTGACGACGCCTACATCAAGCTGAACAATAGCTCGTCGCTGGCGGTCTATAACCTGGGCGTGCTGGTACGCGACTACGGTTCGTATCTGCTGGGTTCGGGTGGGGTGGTGGTGTCGCGCAAGCAACTGGAAGTCAACTTTGCTCGCAACGACATCCTCCAGCATTCGTGCAAAGTCTGGGGTCGTATCCGTGAGCATGTGCGGACGATTTCGGGCGCCAAGGTGGCGAAAAAGGCTAGCTTGACTGACTCTGAGCGCCAATTCCTGGCTGACCAGCTAACGTCCTCCACGGACTTGGACTGGAAGAACTGGAGTTCGCTGGTGTCGGCCTATACCGTTCCCACGGCGTCCAGTCGTCACGGCACGGTCAAGCAAATGTTGGACGCGAGCGTTGTTGTGCTGGTTCCTCCCGCTTACAAGCGGCTGGGCGAGCGGCTGCATCGCGCCAAAGCGTTCTTCGGTGTTACGGAGGATACGCTTGCGCGCTTCAACGCATCGGACGTGCATTCCATGCTGACAACGCTGGCCTCAAAGAGCCCTTACAGCCGGGACATTCCGGTCATCGGTAATTTCGAGGACTTCTTGAAGACGCATAAGGCGGGCTATCAGACGCTGGGTGACCAGGAGCTGAAGCCTTTCGAACTGCTGGCCATCAAGACGCTACGTAATGCCCATTCGCGGTTCTTCCCTCAGTGGTTTGATAAGCTGAAGGGGGCCGACTATGCGCCGGTGGCGCGGCACCTGTGGGTTGGTAGCTCGGACTCAGCACTGGCCTGGACGAACGGGACGGACACCATTCATTTGGAGCAGCGCTTCTTGAGCAAACAAGCCAAGAAGGGCTTGAACGGCTGGCATCGCATCGCTACCGTTCTTCTGCATGAATACTGTCACCCGGAGCCGGACATGGACGGCCATGAGCATGACCAGAATTTCTTCGAGCGATTCGAAGAGCTGGCAACTCAGGAAGCCTGCGTGATTGGCGAGTTTGTGGCTTGGGTCACCAATGAGTTCATCAACGCAGCAGTTGCGGCCGGCTTGCCGTTGCCCCGCCAACAGCTGGTCAGTGCTTCAAAAGTGCAGGGTCTCATCTCTGCTGTCGAGCCTGAAAGCGAAGGCGCCGCTCTTGCAGCGAAACCTGTTCGCCAAAAGGCTAAACCCAAAGCAGCTGTACCCCCGGTCGCTTTGCCGGGCCAGCTGTCCTTGTTCTAAGTAGTAAATTTATAGGCTCCCCTCTGGGAGCCTACTTTTTTGGGCTAACTGTCAAAGACCTGCCTACCTGCGCGGCGTTCGCTCAAATCGGCGATACCAGGGGGCAACCTGCGCCTTGGGAGTGGCTTTGGCTGGTAGCGGCGCACGCCGCGGTGGATTGGCCAGCCCGCTATATGTGCCGGTGGGGGTGAGGGTGTGCAATGACACTCCGCTGGTGCCCACCATCTCAGATGCCGCGCGCACCGTGGCCTGGATTCGAGCCCTTGCCTCGTAAAGCACTCGACTCATCAGAAGGCCTGCTTCCAGCCCGCCCGGTCAAAGTAGCTGACCTGCTTCTTACTCGGCTCAAGCTCTTTGAGCACTCGAGCGGGAACACCACCCACTACCGTGAACGGAGGCACATCGCGATTGACGACGGCACCCGCGGCCACCACGGAACCCCGACCTACGCGCACACCTGGTAACAGGGTGGCCCCCGCACCAACCCAAACTTCGTCCTCGAGCACAATCGGCGCGTTGACCGTCAGCAAGGTCTCCACGTCATGGTTGCTGGTCAGCACCTGGACATTAGGCCCCAGCATAACCCGATTTCCAATTGTCAGGCCGCCGGCCGCCTGCACCCAACAGCGGTTAGCAATCAGGATATCGTGACCCATGACAATACGCTCGGGGCAGGTGACCTTGACGCCCGCGCTCAGCATGACACGCTGGCCATGCCATTTGACCTGGTGACGCAGCTGGCAAAGCGCTTCGCGTGCAGTGCTTAGCCGATTGCGCAGTATTACTTTCAGTGTGCACATCATTATTTAGTCTCCTTGAACGACATCAAAACCCTTGCCTCGCGCACAGTCCGAAGGTTGTAACCCTCCCAGAGGCGCCCATGAGTCCACCAAGTAAGCCGCTCTACATCCACACTGCCTTCAAAGACACTGTCGTTCATGTCCAGCTGCAGCCCTGGGCTAACCCATACAGTGCTCAAGGATGCTTGCTGTGAAGCGCTAAGCTTAGGCGTGAGCGTCAGCTGGCGCTTGTTACCGTCGAATACGTGGCAGGTCCAGTCTTGCAGTTGCGCAACTTTGCTCACGCGTTGCGGCAGGGGCTCTGTTTCCGGTGCAACGAGCCGCAGGCGGCGCCCGGCTTCAATTACCACGCCGCGGCCTGCTCGAACGCACTGGTTCACCGCATCTTTCAGGCCACCTCCCGCCTGGGCAGGGCCGCGGGGCGTAACACCAAGCAAGGCGCCCTGTTGCGCATTGGTCAGCAAAAAGCTACCGCCAGGCAGCTGGTGCAGGAAATCATCGCCAGCCGAGCTGGGGTAGCGAGCAGCCTCGCTAGCCGAACCCAGCCAAAACCGGGCGAATGCGGGATAGTCATCAATCGTGTTGTATCCCAGGAGGAGTTCCTGCCGCATAGGGACATCCCAGCAAATAGGGAGCGCGCCCGAGAACATATTGTGGCCAATACGTTGCGTAACACGAGAGCCCCATTGCTCATTAGCGGAAAAGCCCCAGGCTGCCGCCAGCGAATAGCAGACTGCCATGCTGACATAGCCAAACAACTGAAACCGGCCGCGACCTCGTGCGTTGGGGTCCCCATCTTCCCGGTCCATCTGGACAAGCCATTGCATCGCCTTTGCCACGACGCCCTGAAGCTTAGGGCACGTCCGGTCCCCAAAACGCATGACCAGGTGCAAAAGGTAAGCGTGGTACTGCGTGCTGCTATCGCCTGGGATGTCCTCTAGCTGGCCGTCCGGACGCACAATAAGCCCACCGTGGATGGCCTCATCGTAGGTGAGGCACGAGAAGCCAGAAGACCCCGTTTTATCGGCGAGCGCACATTGAGTCAGCGTGCGCATCAGGCGCCAGTTGGCCGCATGGTGGTTGGAGACACAGCGCGTAAGCAAGCGCCCCAAGGTTTCGCGGTCCGTCGGCGACAGAGCGCACTCTGCAGTCGCGTAGCCTCGAATGTGAAGCAATGCGACTGCGACGAACTCCCAGTGCTTTTCTGCGGCAGGAACGGCTTGTTGCAGCTGCTCGAGGTCCGCAAATGTCAGCGTAAGGCTGGAGTCCGCCGCCCAACGGGAGTAGGGTGCTGCATAAAAACCAGTGAACATCAATAGGCCTCCCAAGTGACACCGAATTCGAAAGCGGCACCCTGCTTAAGCAAGACAGCACCATTGGTTTGAAATGGAATACGTTGGCTCACCCGTTCGCGAATCAACAGCGTTGCGGCATAGAACCCAGGAATCTTGCGAAACACCGCCTGCGCCCAACCGGGAAAGGGTTTGTTGTACCAACGAACACAGCCGCGCGTAGAGAAATGCGTTGGCTGATTTGCGCGCACCCTGATGTGCAGAATCCAGGCATCCGGCTCATCGCGCAGGTAGGTCATCAAGAACAAACCTGGCGGGAGCCCGTCGCTTCCTGTAAACGGGCGAAGCTGAAGTGCGCTTCCATCGTTGAAGTTGATGCGCGCGATAGCCCGCTCTACCTGGTGGTACTTGTTCTGCCGCCGCCAAGGAATAGTCGAGTCATTGAGCGCAACAGTATTGACGACCTTAAGCGGCAATACAAAGCGGATAACGGCGTCCATTACCAAGCTGTCTTCCAGGGCCTCAATACGAAGCACGCGCCGGCTACCCGTTTCTGATTCAGTGAGCCGCAGATGGCCATCTGGGTAGATGACGTCATAGCTCAGCTCACGCCGCCCATCCTCCTCTGCAACAAGCTCACGGGGCACTGAAACCGCGCCTCGCGCGGGGTGGTCACCCGAGAAGAACGTTGCGAGACTTCCAACCTCCAAGTCAAACATACCCTGAAACTCAGAGGAGAACCGGCTCAGGCCATTCTTGGCATTACGTGACAGGGTGCTCAGCATGTGCGTCTCCAAAGAACGAATCCGACGAATAGGCCAGCATGAATACCAGGGCGGTCAGCTCGCCCAGCCGCTGAGCAAAGAAGTAGTTGCCCCCTTTGATGTGCGCGATGGCAACCAGCAAGGCATAGACCAAGCAGGCCCACTTCAAGCAATCCCGATTCAATGAGCGACCATCTGCTTTAAGCCCGGCCAGCACGGCTAGATGGACCAGCAGCCACAAGGACAAGCCAACAATGCCAAACATAACCAGATACTTGGTGTAGAGCTGGTCGGCCGTCGTGCTGGTGTTCAGCCCGATACCGAACCAGAAGTTGAAGGCCGTGTCACTCAACGCGGTCGCATTCATCTCGAAGGTGCCCCAAAACGAATTGACCGCCAGCATGTCGCCTCCACTGGAAACGACGTTCATCAGCTCAAGATAGCGACCCAGCAAGCTGCCTTCTGAGCCCGAGACCGAGCCCAAGCCCAGCAGCCCTACGCAAGCAACCGCCCATGTGACGCTAGCAGCCAGGGCCAGCTTGCGGACAGGAGCCCCTCGATTCCAGAGCACCGCCAGAAGGTAGCCAATAATCAGGAGAGCCCCCGTGCGAGCCGAAACCAAGGCACCCAACACGCATAGCATAACCAACCCGGCGTGAGCCAGTTTATTCACAGGAAGGCGGGTCTTGAGCTGCGTCAAGAGGACTGTGGCCAGCAGGTAGAACATGGAGGCTGTGTCGAAGCCGTTGAACACAGCGCGCGCCCGGAACATGATTTGGCCAACCCGGTCGACCGCGGCGATGGGATACCACTCGAGCATCTGCAGGCGAGCCGGCACGGAGACCAGTTCGACTACTTGCAGCCCGAAAACCAGAACCACCAAGGTTGCAAAGACCTGATAGACCGCCTTGAGCGGATTAGGATGGGCCACAAAGAGTTCCCGCATGCACACCGCCCAAACAACCATCTTCAACGGCCACAGCGCGTATTTAACCGCCCCCTCGACATCGATGATGTGTTCCGGAATCCAAAGAAACTGGAAAAGCGTCAGGAGCGGAAAGCCAATCACGACTGCCAACGCGCCACCGGTGTAACCCGCAAAAGGAAGGGTCCGTTCGGTGAACGCAAAACGATGCAGCAGCAAGAGCGCCCCAAAAGGCAGCAGCAGGTAGTCGCCGCGAATGAACGTGCCCCCTATCGACAGCACGTCAGGAAACAGGAAGAGGAAGGGGAATAGCCCCAACAGCGCGGTTAGCAGGAGAGTCGGCATATCAGGTCCGTTCGTAAATGTCGGCAAGACGAATGATGTCGTCTTCCCCAAAATAGTCACCGGTCTGCACTTCAATCAGCTGAACTTCGCCCGCGGGGGCGGCCAACCGGTGAGTGGCGCCTTTGGGGATAAATACCGACTCGCCCGGGTTCAAGGTCAGCGTCTGGTCATTGAGTTGAACCGTTGCTGTCCCTTGAATAACAACCCAGTGTTCTGCGCGCCGCAGGTGATACTGCAGGGAAATGGCCGCACCAGCGTTCAGGTGCAGCCGCTTGCTTTGGTGACGCTCATCCTTGGTCAGCGATTCATACCAGCCCCACGGGCGATGAACCCGATGCGGAAGAATCGCCGCGCCATGACCGCGGGCTTGCAGCGTAGCCACAACCGCTTTGACCCCTTCGGGGTTGCGCTTATCGGTAACCAGCACCGCATCAGGCGTTTCAACGACCACCACATCTTTCAGTCCTGCCACACAAACCAGCCGATGGCTGGCCAGAACCAGCGAGTCTTGACTGTCTTCCATCACTACATCACCCGTCAGCACATTGCCATGCGCATCCTTGGCCGGGTGCTCGTGCAACGAAGCCCAGGTGCCCAGGTCGCTCCAGGTGCCTGCGTACGGCAACACTACAGCCTTGTCTGTCTTTTCGAGAATGGCATAGTCCAGGGAGATGCTCTCGATTTGAGTATAGGCATCGAGCGGCGGAGTAATATGACCCGTGATGGAGTGTTTTGCCTGCGCCATGGCCGTGCGAGTGGCCTCGAGCACGGCAGGGCAGTGAGCCCCCGCCTCGGCGAGCAGCGTGGAAACCTTAAACATCAGCATCCCGCTGTTCCACAGGTAGCCCTCCTTTACCAGACGGAGCGCCTCGGCGGAACTGGGCTTTTCTTTCATGTGCCGAATACGGTAGGCCGCGCCAACGGCTTCACCGGGTCCGATGTAGCCATAGCTGGTTGCCGGAGAGCGGGCTGTAATCCCCAGCTGCACAAGGTAACCGGCCTGAGCCAAGGGCGCTGCTTGGCGAACAACCTGCTTCAAGAGTTGGTGGTCCGGCATGTAGTGGTCGCTCGGCATCATGAACACCAAGGCGTCAGGGGACAGGGTCAAGCACGCGCCCAGGACAGCCGCGGTTGTATTCCGCGCAGCCGGCTCAATCAGAATGGCTCGCGAAGCTTCACCGCCCAGCTGCTCCTGGACATAGAAGCGATGAGCTTCACCACAAACTATGAGGGAGGGGCATTCCGTGGCGGCATGGGCTCGGTCAAGCGTCATACGGAACAACGAGTCAGAAAGCCCGAGGTCCGCAAACTGCTTGGGGTGAGCTTGGCGGGAAACGGGCCAAAGTCGGGTGCCGGAGCCCCCACAGAGAATCAGAGGAGTAAAGATAGCCGTCATGGGATAACCTGCAGTTGATAGCGCGTGAGCGCGATAGAATACAAGCAGGTTATCAGCTGCCCGGCCACCTGTCTATTTATGGCCGCGCCTGACAGTCAATTCAGCGCAGCTTGCCGTTCTGCTTCACTTTTGGCGAGTTGCTGAGCCACGAGCCCGTTTCCACTTTTCCAGATTTCGTCCAGCAGCTTTCGGCTAGCCGGTGTGACTAGGACAATCGAAAAGCGGTCACCGCAATCCAGGGCTTGCACCGAGAGACCGGGGGATGCGCAGTCCGCTGAGAAAATAGGGGTCATCACATAGCTCCAGGTTAGGCCGCTTTAAGCTTGCGGGCCAAGGTGGCCCACCGCTTGAGGCCAAACCGGTCATTGGCCAGGCCGATGAAGGTGCCTAGCGGAGAAAGCCCCCAGGTTTTCTTCAGCCACTTGCCGTGGCGTGCGAGGAAGGTAATGTTGTTCTTCATCACCCAGAACTCATACCAAAGAAGTCCGCCCCGCCGTTGCCCGCTTTTCTGGCCATAGGCTTGGCTGGGTGGCAGGTGGTAGCAAATGGCTTGAGCACAGTACCAGACCGTCGCACCGTATTCAGATTGAGCCGTGAGCTGCGGGTCTGTCTCTTCCCTGTATCCGTTGCCCCCGTAGTTGGTGAAGTAGCGCAGGCCGCGCTCGAAAAGATGGCGAGGCCAGAGGGCAACCGCCGTAACAAACGGCGTGCGAACCAGGCCAGCGTGCTCAGCCCAGGGCACCAAGGTTAAGCCCCGTGCGCTGAAATACGGCGAGCTGTCCTGGCGCGAACGCATCAGTGCTTCCTCCTCGGATTCGCCATCCGTGCGATAAACCACCCGGGCACCAATAACGGCATTCGGGCCTTGCGCATGCGCGGCCGCAATCAGCTGCTCCGCCATGTCCGGCGCTAACGTGATATCGTCATCCGTGGTCAGCACGTAGTCCCCGGTGCAGAGGGCCAGCCCAACGTTTTTGGCGTCAGGCGACCCCGCGCGGACATTTCGCTTGAGGTAGACGACGTCAATGCCCTTGGGGGCGGCAGCCGCGCGCAAGGTAGCGACGAGCTGGGTGTAATCCTGGGTGCTGCCATCATCAATCAGAACCAACTGGGTCAGGCCGCGAAGCGCGAACCACGACTCCCAGATGCGTTCGATAACGTCAGCCCGGTTGTAGGTGGGCACCAGTAGCGATACGGTATTCATTTAACGATGCTTTCAAGCAGGTCGGCCCATTGCCGAGTAATTACAGGGAAGCCATAACGCGCTTCAGCGAAGTTGCGAGCCCGAACAACGGCCGCCGCGTAAAAAGTGCGGTCTTCAAAGCGCAATAGCGCTTCCATCCAGGAGTTCAGGTCGTCAGGTGTAGGCACCACACAAATATCCAGGCCGTTATGCGCCTGCAAATCTTTGCCGGACCCCGTGGGGGTGGTTAGCACCGGGGTGTTGCAGAGCATCGACTCCGCCAGACAGACGCTTGACCCTTCAAACCGGGTGGGCAAAATAGTCAGGTCGGCAGCCCGATAGAAAGTCGGCATGGCGTGCGGCGCAACAGTGCCAGTCATCGCACTACGTGCTCGGATGGCTGTCGGCACGTCATTCGGGTTCGGCACCGCCAGAATCACTTCCCAGTGGGCGGGCAAGCGTCGAATGATGGCATCTAGCCGGTCTGCGCCCTTGGCATATTCCCAGCGTCCTGCGAACAACAGGCATGGCCCGGTGCCTTTCAAACCGGCTGACGCTTTTGCCTCAGTCCTGGACATCAAAGACGTAGGCTCAGGCACTGGCGGAAAAATCACCTCATCCATAACAGGAAGCCCTGCCGCGCGAAGGTCATCACGCAATCCCAGGGAGCAAGCCAGGGCGGGGTTACCTTGCGTCGAGGCGCGCTCCAGCACTTTGAAAAGCTGGGTCCACAGGGTTCGCTTGAGTGCGGCCACCCCGCTAACTGGAGCCAATGCGTGCTGCCGAAACGGCACATAGCTTCCTGCAAGCACCCGAACGTGCCGGGGATGCTTAACTCCTACACCCGTCAAGTCAAAGGAGAGCACCACATCAAATGTGGCAAACCTCGGGTATTCCTGGAATCGCCGCCCGAATGCAGCTCCTCGAGCCGAAGGTAGAACCTTTGACAGGAGTTGTTCCAGTTCGCCTGCCTGTTCTTCACGGTCTTCCGTGAAGAGCGTTACGGTATGACCCAGGCTTGCCAGGATATCCCGCACTGCGGCCACGTGGCGTTGTGCCCCTCCGATGTGGCTTACCCGCAACGGGGCAAGTATGGCAATTTGCAACGAACGCATCAGGCGCCTTTCTGCGTGGTCAACTTCAGTAGCACCTCGGCAATCCGTTCATTGGCGGTTTGCCGGCTAAACTGCTTTGCCGCTCGGACTCGCTCAACCTGCCCCTGGCGCAGCTGCACTACGTCAGCGGCCAACTCCTGGGCACGCATGCAATAGTCAACCCACGAAGTGGCCACCTCTCCTGCATGCTCGGGCAACTGCTGCTTAAGTGCGCCAGTTGCGGCGCCATGGGCCAGGTTGTAGCAGCCGGCCGCCATGTACTCATAGGTCTTCACGGGAAGACAGTAGCTGCGGTCTAGGGGCAACGGATTGACGCCGATATCCACGGCGGGCAGTAGCTGGGCCATTTGGGGCAAGCTCAGGTTCTCGCGCCAGATGAGCTGGTCCAGCAGACCCTTAGCCCGCAGTTGGTCGTGAAGCGCTTCTTTTATCGGCAGGGAGTGCGTATCGACGATGCCCACAATCAGCAAGCGCGCGCCCCCGGATAAGGCGGGGCCCAGTGCCGCAACGACCTTATCAAGCTCCTTGCCACCCAGAATACCCTGGTAGGCAAAAAGGGGTTCATCTCCGAGACCCAGGAGGCGACGGCCTTCCGCGAAGGAGGATGGCCCCCACTGGAAAATGCTAAGGTCCACGCCGTTCGGGGCGATAACCGTACGCTGCGGCGTGAAGTTTGCGAAACCCGCGAATTCGTCCCGCAGGGTCTCGGATACGAAGGACACCACAAGGCCGGCGCGGGGTAGCGATTGCTCAAGCCAGCCTTTGACACGAGTGGCTAGGCCTGGTTTGAATTCCTGCTGCTTTATCGCTTCGATAACCGAGGGGTCCCGGATGTCGACCATAACCTGGTAGCCCAGGGCGCGCGCTGCCCATGCCACTTCAGCCGCAGGGGTGGCCGGCGGCGAACTGACGAAAATAGGGCAGGGGGGCGTATTGCGGAGCCAGCGCATCAGGCCAAGTCGTCCAGCGACGCGCGCAACGGGGAAACCCTCTACCTCGGCTGGCCCTGCCATCGAGGTCAGAAAGGTGACCTGATGGCCAAGGCTTCGCAAATGCCGAGCCAGGCTCAACATACGAGTGGCCGACGCTGAGGGGGCCGGGGGTTGGTAGTGCGCGTAGATGACGACGTTCATTTTTATGCTTCAATTTTGTAGCCAGTAAGGGCACACAGCCCAAAAATCGGGAGCGCCGAGAGTTGGCGGCGCAGCCGCGACGGATTCTTCATCAAGCGGAAAAGCCATTCGACTCCCAGCTTGCGCACCCAGACAGGGGCGCGTTCAACTTCGCCAGACACAAAGTCCACTGTTCCACCAAGGCCACCCGCCACGCCAACCTGACATTCATTCAGCAAGGTCTTGTAGCGTTGAATCCATTGTTCTTGGCGCGGGCTACCCAGGCAAACAGCGACCACACCGGGTTTCAACCGGCGCAGGTCGGCTTCAATCGCAGATTGCTCCGCAAAATCGAGGCCTTGGCCCGGTTTAGGGGATACACCTTCGACCACCAGCCCCGGAAACTGCGCACGCAGGTTATCCATGGCTTTCTGGAGGCGGGTTGGCATACCGCCAATGAAGTACAGGGGTCGATTTACTGACAGGCAAAGCGTCGCCAGGTCATAAATCAAGTCCGAGCCACAGAGTCGCTCAGGAACGGGGACGCCTTTGCGGGTTAGCGCGACTTGCAGTCCAACACCGTCTACTGTATTCCATGTTCCGAGATTAAGCAAGTCCCGGAAGTCCTTGGTACGCCATGCGTTCACCAGGATTTCGGGGTTCAGGGTATGCAGCGCACGGACACCGCCGGCGGGAGACTGGAGCGCTTCACGCGCTTCAGCCAGAAATTGAACGCGGGTGCCAGTCCAGATGCCAACACCAAATACACGACCTGCCATTTTATTAATCCTTGCGGTTAGAGGTTGGTACACCACTGGGCCCATGCGGCGCCGGAGAAGTGTGTTTGAACGTAGTGCTGGCCTTTGCGTGAGAGGTCTTCCCATTCGGCGTCGGACAACGCTTCCACGCGGGCAACCTGTTCAGCGAAAGACTGGGGGGTATAGGCAACTTGAACGCAGGACTCAAACCCTGCGGGAAACCCTTCAATACCCACCGGGGTGGTGACCACCGGGATGCCCCGGGCCAGCGCATTGAGAATCTTGATTTTGATGCCCGAGCCGTCCAGCAGCGGGGCGATAAAGCACTTTGCCCGGGCGTAGTAGGGGTCCAGGTCGTCAATAAAGCCTAGAGCGGTAACCGCTGGGTCATTGGCCAGCATCAGCGTCAGCGACGCCGGCGCTCCTTTGCCTATCACCGTCAGGGGCAGGTCCTGAATGCCCGACCGAACCTCTCGCATAAACCAGGTCAAGCCCAGACGGGTAGGTTCCCAGGAAAGCGAACCGACGGTAAGGGCGCCCTGACGACCTGCTGCGTTCGCTTGCTCGAAATGTTTTCGTTCGCAAGCAGGGGTGAAAACCAGAGTGGGTGTATCCCCGAGAATGGCGTCATTAGCTAGGATTTGGGCGTCAGCCGACGACAACAGATGCACTTCATCGGCGGCTTGGCAGGCTCGTTGCAAGTAGCGCTGAACACGGTGAGCCTCGATATTCGCCAGCATGGAGGACAGCCGGGGCAGGTGCGCTGCCGCGCGCGCGAACAGCACATGCTCAGCGTTGTGTAAATGCAGGACCCGCTTTTTGGCAGGCACGCGCGAAGCGGCGGGCCACATCAGCCAATGGTCGCAGTACACCAAGTCCCAGGACTCCGAAGCCAAGCTATCCGCCGCATTAAGCAATGCCTTGGTGTGGTTACGCCACACGGACAACGGCTCACGATTGATGTAGGAGCCCAGAAGAACGCTAGGCGTACGGGGCTTTAGATGACCGGCTTTAATCAGGCCGATTACCGGGTTTGCACTGTCAGCATGTACGCAGAGCACCGTCACTTCGCCAACTTGTCTAAGTTGTTCGATGCGCTCATGGGTAACCAAAACGCCACCCGAGGTGGGGTTTTCTGCATAAGTCGGTGTTACGACCAGTATTTTCACGTTATCGCGCGGGAAGCCTCGGCCGGAGGGTCGAGGAGGGATAGTGCGGTGCGCGAAGCACACCCTATTCCCGCTCCTTTCAAAAAACTATCCTGGGTTAAGCACATAGCCGTAGCCTTTGCGCGCTACGCGAGCCGGCATGACTTCAATTACCGAGAACCGCCAGGCAACCCGAGTGGGCGCTGAGTCGGTCACTTCCAACTTTAAATGCGTTCTTTGTCAGGCGCGGGCGCGTATAGCTGCTTTGTTCCGGATACTTTACTGGAAGCACGGCCACCTGCCAATTAAACGCCGTTGCTCTTATTGCGGTTTGACCTAGCGCTTGGGGCGCTAGGTCAGGTCAGTTCATGCTTGCGGAGCTCATGCCGTGCAAGCCTTGCTGTGCGGGCTAAGACGGCTTACGCAGCCTCTTTGCGACCCGCCGGCTGGCGAAGCGCAATGCGCAGGAGCTGAACGAGCAGGAAGGTCAGACCGCCCAGCAGGGTGATGACCGAACGCTTCGGGCCCGACTTATTGGTCGGGACGTCGGCAGCATCGACCAGTTGAAGCGGCGCAAACGACCGAGCCTCTTCAACCTTGGCTTGTTCCAGCAGCTTGGAGAGGTTGTCTTGCATCGCCTCTTGCACCTTGACCGCACGGAAAGCCCGGTTGAATTCCGTAGCGTTTTCGCTTTGGTTGTTCAGCTTCGGCTCACGTAGTTGGCTGTACTTAGCTTTCAGGGCGTCCAGCTCGGCTTGCGCTTCGATAACAACAGGGTTGCTGGAAGTAGCGGACTGCTTGAGCGCAGCCAGCTGACCTTCTTTGACGCCAATGCGGGCTTCCAAGGTTACCGAGGCGCTGAGGTCGGCCTGGACATTGGATTGAAGGTTCATGATACCGGTCTTCTCTTGGACGGCGCGCAGTTCAGCTTCGGCTTTCTGCAGTTCTCCGCCTACCTTTTCCAGCTGCTTTTCCAGGAAAACCCGGCGAGCACCTGCCTCGGTAATGCCGAGCTTGGCAGAGCCCTCAAGCAGCGCGGTCGACATGGCGTTAGCCAGGTCCCGGGCCTCCTGCGGGTTCGGCGTGGTCACCTCGACGTGGATAAGGCTGTCCTTCCCCACGTAAGCCTTGGTGGCGGAGGACAACCGGTCTCGCAAGTCATCTTGGGACGCGTTCCAGGTCCTTTTCAGGTCTTGCGTGGCAATCACACTGTCCAACACGCTACGGGAGCGCAGCAGACCGATGTAGAGGTCCGCCGGGTTCTTGGCGGGGTTTGCCCCTCCCGAGCTAATGCTGGCCACCAGCCCGTTCAGCGAGCTGTTAGCGGAGGTCGGCACCATCAATTTGGTGTCAGCGGTGTAGACGTTTTTCATCAGCATGGAGCCACCGGCCGCCAGGCCCGCCCCCAGGAGGGCGGCAATACCAAGCGACTTGCCATTCTTGACGAGCAGGTCTTTAAGTTCGAGCAGATTGTTCACAGGACGTCCTTACTTCAAGAGGTGGATGCCAGCGGCGCCGAGGCCGAACTGGTAAATGATTTGTGTCCAGTCGCGCAGCGAGCGAACCAGGGACTTCTTGCCCACTTCTTCCATGACCAGCACGGTGTCGCCGGCGTTGAGGGTGTCACCCTTGCTTGCGGGAACAACGCTGCCATCAGCCTTGGCGATGTAGTAGAGGTTCGATGCGCTCGGGGAAAGCGGACCACCAGCTTGCTCGACGTATTGGCGAACCGACTTGCCCGGCTGGAACATGAAGGCGTTTTCGTTGAACACCGAGCCTGCGACAGCAACCGTCGAAGGACGGGCCGGGATGGTCAGCACATCGCCATCTTCGAAGGTCAGCTCCGGCAGAGCGGTAGCCGTGTTGGCTTCAACAGGGACGCCCAGCACGATACGGCCGGAGGCTTCGATGCGCTGGAGACGGGAAAGCAAGCGCTTGTCATTTTCAGCTTCAGCTGCGTTCAGGCGGGTGTCGTCACCAGTGATGGCATCGGTAGCACGCTGGCGAGCAGCGCTGTCGATGTTGGTCTGGAGGCGCTCCACGATTTCCTTCATGCGCGCCTGCTGCTGCTTCTTGGTCGACTCGCGCTTGAACTCAGCGCCATACAGGTAGGCGTAGCTGGACAGGCCGCCTGCTTTGGCAACCAGCGACTGAATGGTGTCACCCGGGGTAGCCAGATACACACCCGGCTGCTGGACTTCACCTTCGAGGCGGACGAAACGGCTCTGTTTAGCCACCGAAACACGGACGTCCTGCTTGGAGAACACGGTCACGGTGTCGCCCGGAAGCAGCAGCATGTCGTTAGCGCCATCCTTGGACAGGGCCTTGCCCAGGTTGAACGGGATAAGCTGAGCCTGAAGGGTTTCACGGTCCAGTCGCTCGATAACGGCGTAGTCCCAGTTGATTTCGTCGAAGGAGCGCTTGACGCGCAGGCGCAGCGCTTCTTCACCGCCGGTGACCTCCTGATTCACCGCATCGTTGCGGTTCTTCCAGTAGGACGCTTCAATGAGCATTTCCTTGGAAGTGATAAGGTCGGAAACCTTGAAGCCGTCCTTCCAGGCCAGGCGCATCGGCTCGGCGACCGACCCACGAAGGGTCACCGCATTGGAAATCTCGCCGGAAATACGCGGGACGCGCACGATGTCACCATCACGGAGCTCAAAGGCCGAAATGTCGTCGCCGGACACTTCCAGAACTTCACGCTTGAAGGTAGTCGGAGAAACGCGCTCAATCCGAAGTTGCTTCGGGCGGGCCGTCACAGAGTAGCCACCGGCGTAGTCCAGGAGCTTGGCAAGGGATTCACCCTTCTTCATTTCGAAGATGGACGGACGGCTTACCGCGCCGCCAACGGCGACTTGAATGCCCGCGCTGGAGACCACTACGACATCGCCGGGCTGGAGACGCACATCACCCGTCTTGTCGCCTTTCAGAAGTACGTCATAGACGTCCAGCTGCTGGACCGTTTTGCCCTTGCGAACAACAGCCACGCTGCGGAACGAGCCATGCGCGCTCGGGCCCCCGGCGGCGGTCAGCGCGTCAAGCACAGTGGCGTAGGCAGACAGCTGGTAGGTTCCAGCCTTGCCGACCATGCCGACAACCTTGATGTCGGTCGACCGCATCTGGCCAAGCGTGACCGCGAGCTCAAAGTTGCGGTAGTTCTTGCGAATGGCCGCACCGACAACTTGGCGGGTCTCGCTGAAACGGGTCCCCGCGATGAACACATTGCCAATCTTCGGGATGTAGATGTTGCCATCGGCTTCAACCGTGGCGCGGTAGTCAACATCGATGCCGCCCCAGGCTTTGATGACCAGCTCATCACCCGGGCCGACCAGGTAATCGGCAGCAGCCGGAATGGTTGTTACATCGACGGGCTGACCGCTAAAGAGGTCCTTGCCAAACACTGGCAGGCGGATACCGAGGGACTCGGCGACTAGCGTCTCGAATTCGGAAGGAGCAGCTTCACCACGAGCGGCCGAAGCAGCTCGGGCAGGGCTAGCACGTTCGGAGACATCAGGCTTGACCAAGGTGTTGGAGATAGACAGCTTGGGGGTAGATTCCGCGGGGGCGCCTGCGGTAGGTGCAGCCGCCGGCAGTCCCGGCAGCTTCGGCACACCACCCTCGAAAGAGGTTGCCAGACCAGGGGTCACGGCGGCGGGCAGCGGCTGAGGAGCTGCAGAGGCCGGCAGTGCCGACAGCGCCACGAGGACCGCCACGAAATTCTTATTCAACTTGGTGTTCATTTAGTTACCTTTGACTCGATGAAAATGGTTAAAACGACATAAAAAGCGCCTGTCAGACCCCAGGCCCAGAGCAATGCCAGCGATGAAACTTGGCAATGCCAGAGCCAGAACCCGAAGGTAGTCAGGCCAGCGGAAACGATGCCGATTAGCGTGACGGTGTGAGCACTGCTGAAGCCAAGCTCCGGCAGCAGGTGATGCAAGTGCGTGCGGTCCCCGTGCATGGGATTCTTCCCCTTCATGACACGGCGCAGTGCAGTTGATACCGAATCGAAAGCCGGATAACTCATCAACCACAACACCAACGCTTCAGGAAGGCCATGCTGGGTTAATGCCAACCCCAGCCACCCCAGGGCGAACCCTAGAGCCATACTTCCTGAGTCCCCCAGGAAGACCAAGGCGTTCCTGCCAAACGGGGTTCGAAAATTGAAAAGCAGGAACCCAATCAAGCTACCCACCAGCCCCAAAGCCAGATAGGTAATTACAGTTTGTTCCAGAGCGGCTGCCAATCCAGCGCAGACGGCCGCGTAGTAGAGAGACAAGAATCCCGCTAGCCCATCGACCCCATCGGTCATGTTGAGCGCGTTGATAAAACCCAGCATCAAGAAGATAGCAAAGCCTACTCCGAACCACTTAGCCCAGAATATAGGTAGCAGATACTCACTTTCGAACGACGGATACTGACTAAAGAAGAGAAGCACTGTGCTTATCAGGGGCAGCTCTACCAAAAGCTTGGTTTTGGGGCTCAAGTCCATCAGGTCATCCAGCACGCCGAGCACAAAAATTGAGCCCAGCCCAAAGAAATACCAAGGTTCTTCCTGAAAGAGGCTGACTTGTTGCAATGCAACACCTGCCAGCGCGGCAATAACGATGCCGACCCCACCGGTGCACGGGGTACTCGCATGGTGCTGCTTGCGGCCATTAGGCACATCAAGCAGAAAGTTATGTCGGAGAGCCAGCATCCGCGAGAGCTGGATGAACAGGCACGACAGTCCGGCGAAATAAATTACGTTGAGCACGAGTAACCTGACAATAATTCGGGATTAAGGTCAGTATACCTACCCGCCAAAAATATTGGGTGTGTTGCACAAATAAATTAACAGGCGTGGTTCCCCTGACCCCCATGCGGTCAGCGAGCGGAGGACGCAATGAGGCTGTTCAGGAACTTTGCCCGAAGCACGCCCTCCACCTTCAAGCGGTTCAGCGTGCGTGATAGCGCACGTTCCCCCGTCACCCACTTCCAGCGGTGCATCGCCGACTCCACAGCACTGCGGCGGTGGTACTTCGCCCACTTCTTCCACGCGGGGCGGCCCACCAGGTGAATGTTGTCGATGTGCCGATTGCGCTGCCGA
>RRZT010269180.1_pt1 | contig 17897 bp, 14 predicted proteins | sample 2165551 | NCBI WGS metagenome assembly RRZT01 (sample SAMN10456910, study PRJNA506462) | wastewater metagenome | biome: wastewater; feature: sludge; material: wastewater sludge; isolation source: wastewater sludge with Escherichia coli K12::gfp cells carrying plasmid... | place: USA: Moscow, Idaho...
CCGCAACCGCGCCAACGCCCGTTCGCCTTGGCGGCGGGCGTTTTCCACCAAACCTTCGTCTTCGATGATCTGGCGCGTCGTCAGAGCCGCGCGAGCCAGCACCGGATTTTTCTCGTGGGTGTAGTGGCCGAACGCCCAATCCTGCCCCACGTCCAGCTCGGACCGGCACAGCGTCGCCGCGATGGGCAACACGCCGCCGCCCAGCGCCTTGCCCAGCACCAGTATGTCGGGAATCACCCCGTCGTGGGCGCAGGCGAACAGCCGGCCAGTTTTGCCCAGACCGGTGGGAATTTCGTCGAAAATCAGCAATGCTCCGTGTGCGTCGCACGCCTCGCGCACGGTTTGCCAGAAACCGGGCGGCGGAACGTAGGGCACGGCGCGGGCCGGTTCGGCGATCACGGCGGCCACATCGCCTTCCCGCTCCAGCACGTAGCGCACCAGATTGGCGCAGGTCAAACGGCACAGCTCCAGTTGCGGCCGGCCTTCGGAGTCGGTGGGATAGCCGTAAGGGCAGCGATAACAGGCGAACGGCGGCAGATGCTCGGCGCCGGCCAACAGCGGTCCGATGGGGCCTGATCGGAACAGCGCTTCGCCGCCGACGCTGGCCGCACCGAAACCGGCGCCGTGAAACGCATCCCAAAACGACAGGGTTTTGAAGCGGCCGGTGGCGGCGCGGGCGATTTTTAGGGCGATTTCGATGGCATCGGAACCGCCGGTGGCGAACAGCGCTTTATCCAAGCCCGGCGGACCGATTTCGGTCAAATGCCGGGCGAGGGCGACCGCCGGCTCGCAGGTGAAGCGGCGCGGGGCGAATGACAGTTCGTCCAGTTGCGCCTTGATCGCCGCCAGCAGGCGGGGATGGCCGTAGCCGATGTGGTGGACGTTGTTGCCGTGGAAGTCCAGATAGCGGCGGCCGGCGGTGTCCTCGATCCAGCAGCCTTCGGCGCGGCGGATGGCGGCCAGACAGGGCGTGGAAACCGACTGGTGCAAAAAATAATCGGCGTCCTCGGCCAGCAAGCGCCGGCCCTCGTCGTCCAGATGCTCCGCCTGCCACGCCGCTCGCCGCGAGGTGTTGTTGGTTTCGCTTTCGCCGAGCGGCGGCGCGGTCGGGGAAACTCGCCGGTTCACGGCCGCTCGCCGCGCGCCAGCCGCGCTTCGATGGCGTCCAGGCAGCGCGGCAAATCGGCGATGGAATCGATGACGTAATGGGCGCCGCCGGTCAAAAGCCGCTGGTGGGCGCGCTCGCGGCGCTGGCGCTGGTCGGCGGCCGGCAACGCTGCCCAGTCCGTCAGCGGCAGGCCGATTTCGTTGCCGCTGATCGCGACGCCCACAGTCCACATGCCGGCGTTCAATCCCTCCTCGATGCCCGGCACCGTATCGTCCACCTTGACGCAGGACTGCACGGCTTCGATTTCCAGATCCATCAAGTTCTTGAAACTCATGTACGGATACGGCCGGCCGCGCGGCACTTCGGTGGCGCAGACCGAGCTGTCCGGCACGTAGCCCTGCTCGGCGGCGGCTCGCAGCAGCGGTTCCATCATCGCCTGGCCGTAACCGGTGTTGGCGCCGACGCGAACGCCGCGCGCCCGCAAGGTGACCAGCGTCTCCCGGCAGCCGGGAATCAGTTGCGCGTAATCGCGGATGGCGGTCACTTGCAGGGGCACGAACTCGTGATACAGCCGGTCGATGGTGGCCTCGTCCGGGGATTCGCCGTAAAGGTCGCGCCAGGCGGCGGCGATGCGAGGCAGCGCGCACAAACGACGGATATGCTCGCGCTTTTCGGTCCCCATCGGACCTCGCGCTTCGTCCAGGCCGAGATCGATCCCTTGCGCGGCGAACAGCCGCGTGAACGCGACCACCGGGGCCAGCGAGCCGAAATCGACCGTGGTGCCGGCCCAATCCAGAATCACCGCTTGCACCGGGCCGCGATAGGAACGCTGATAGTGGAAGTGCATGACGGTGGGATGTCCTCAAGAATCGATTGGGTTGAGAGCGGCAAGGCGTGGTGTTTCAGCATCGGATAATGTGCCGGATCAACCTTGCAGTTTGATGAATGGCCGTCCAGCGTTGCGGCTGCGGAACTCTTTGGCGGACGTGCCGGGAGCGGGTTCGGGGTGGGTTCACGGGTTCCGGCTGATGCCTGGCCCGAAGCGTCTCCCGAGAAGCCGGCGGGTTTTCCCGTTCCATCGGTGCCCCGCTATACTTGTGACGAAAGCCCAGGTCATAACGCAGCCAGATCGGGTGGACGCTGTCCAGGTATGAGGTTCTGCTCTGCCAACCTCATTTCGTAGCAACGGGTCAGCTCCGGAGGGATGGCAAACCTGTCAGGATTTCCAGGGTTGCAGGGGTTGCGATTCTAAGCGGTAATTTAAAGTTATCATAATCAATTACATACCGTTACAGATGACAGATTATGGCAGATTGACGGAAACCACATAATCACTTGTTCTTCCCGACACCCAATGGATAACATATTGAATAAATTGATATTTTATGAAATTTGGGCAAAGCGCGCGGCTGCGGTCGCGTATCCGCATAACAGGTGATGCGGATACGCGACCGCAGCCGCGCAGGTCCGTTGAAATTTTATGATTTTGTCAATTATTCCGGGATAAAAATCCCTGGTCTACGGAAGAACCAGGTGATCGAGCGGACTTCGCTGCGCTTCGCCGCTCATCTCCTCGTTGGGCTACAGAAACGATTATATTCTCGCCAATTATGATCTATACATGGCTCATGGTTAAGTTGATATTAGTCATTATAAATCATAAAATTGTCATTAACCAAACGCCCGAATGTATAGTTCTCTATTAGCGGCTCTATAAGCGATGCCTACTCTAAAAATCAGCTTGAAGATTCCTATTGATACGGAGCCGCTAATAGGTGCTCCTGCGCTGACATTTACACATTGGTTGCCAATAGGAAAAGAGCGCGGAATCAAAATAATCGAAGATAAGCTAGAGCTTCTTCTTTGGTTCGATATAATGAGTACTTGGTGGGCATCACAACCCACGGAGGAAGAATTAAAGAACCATGTTAACGTCTTGGCTCACTACGTTCTCGCGGAAGTAACCGTCCATGACGTAGATCAAATCCTAGCCGATTATATGCAGAATCATGATTTCAGAAAACTTCCTAGTTCTGATGATGCCTCAATTCAAAAAGAGTATGAAAACCTTGGTCGCAGCATTTTGCAAGCTGTTCTCAATCGGGTTAATCGGCTGATTGTGTTCGCAAGAGTTATAAAGGGGCAGTATTGGCTACTGGAATACCCTGTAGACTTAAATAGACTGCATAGTTACTTCCAGTCATTTGAGGCAATAGGGTATATCGATGAAGGTAAGCGATTTAGATTTCAACCGGCTACCGGTGATTGTATTAGCATTTCGATGACCCCTGAACTCAAGTACATTAAAGAGGGCGAGTGGAACGACGTGGAGCAGTTCGTTCAAGGACAAAGCCGTCCTTCAATGGTTCTCGAACTACTTGCTGGGGCACAACAACTAGCGGGAAATGGCTACGTCCGAAGCGCACTAACAGAAGCTGTAACAGCCTTAGAGGTTGCCGTTTCAGATTTTTCCCGATCAGACAAATGCAACGAAGCTTTAGCATCAAAGTACGGTCCTAGAATGGGAGTTGATCGCTTGCAGAAGCAGGTTGAGCGTATGGGATTAAGTGGGACTGTCCGATATTTGCTTCCGTTGCTTTTGCCTGAGGATGCTTTGCCAGAAAATATTCTGAAGGGTTGCAGAGATGCTATCGATGCCCGCCAGAATGTGGTACACAATGGGCAGCGTGAGGTAAAAAACGTCGAACACCTTATTTCAAGCATCGAATCATGCTGCAAAATATTGCGTGAAGTCTGTGAGGGCTCTTGAATTTGAATAATTACAAAAGCCCAACAAAAAAATCCAGCCGACCTCCTTCGTTGGCGGCTGGTTTTAAGCGTTAGGCGGGATACTGTCTTCGTAGTTGGAGGATAAATGAAAAATAAGATTACCATAGCATTATTACTAAATACTTGTGTTGTTTTGCCAGCAATAAGCGGCACAATGTATGAATGGCGCGACCCAGCTACTGGGAAACTTAAATTAGGCGATAAGCCACCTGACAGTGCTATTGAGTACTGGATTGAAGGACAAAAGCGCCCCGAAGAAAGAGCAGCAGAGGAGCAAAAAAAGGCGGCTGAAAAAGCGGTGCAAGATCAGAAAGAAGCTAACCGAAAGGCAGAACAAGACAGATGGGAAGCTGAAAAGAAAGCTGAAAATGATGTGAAGCATGCAAAATTTCGTGAAATACGTGATAAAAAATGTGCTCCACCGGATTATGGTATCCGTATCGGCATCGATAAAGAAACTTTCATGCTGTGTTTTGGTGTTCCACCTTCCGATATCAACACTACGCAAGTTGGTGGCATTACCCATGAGCAATGGGTCTACCCTAGTGGTGAATATTATTATTTTACAAATGGAAGACTCACAGCAATACAAAAAAATTAACTAATTGCTTATCAAGCGAAACTCGCCTAACTGGCTACTGCACCAGAGGCCACGCCATGATCGATTGTGGGTGATGGAATGCACATCAATGGCGTGGCCCCGGTTAGCAAATTCGTTTGTCGCGGCGCTTCGCGCCGCTCAACCACGCGGATCAAGCCGACTCTAGGCGAAAAAGCGCGTAGGGCGGGTAGCGCAAAGAGAACCCCACCAAATTTGCTTTAAGGCACTCTAATTGAAGAGTAAGCCAAGTAGGGTGTGCATCGCGTACCTTTTTCCGAGTGTGAACTGACACGCAGTCGCGTCCAATTGACTGATGCAGGATAGCGCGTAGGTTGGGTTGCCGTTTTTTGGCAACCCAACATTTTAAATCGGTCTAACAGTCATTGGATAGTTATGAGCTTTTTGTGGGATATGAAAAAGGCCGCAGCAAACCACCGCAAGCACGGTGTCAGCTTTAAAGAAGCATCTAGCGCGTTGCGCGATACTTTTTCTGCTACTGCGCACGATTCTGATCATTCGGAAGATGAAGACCATTTTGTGACATTTGGCGTTTCCGCGCGGGGCCGTTTGCTTGCAGTAGCTCACACGGAGCACGGAAATTCGATTCGAATCATATCCGCGCGATTAGCGACAAATGCTGAGAGGCAAATTTATGAATAAGGTTAAGTCAGAAATGGCGGACGAGCTTCGCCCTAAATATAAAAGGTCGGATTTTGGGGAAATTGTGCGTGGCAAATACGTGAATCGCATCAAAGAAGAAAGTAATGTTGTCCTCCTTGAACCAGATATTGCACGAGCTTTCCCAAACGACGAAGCTGTCAACAAAGCCCTTCGTTATCTACTAGAGATAGCCGAAGCTTCAAATCGCCTAACAAAGCGCTCCAGCCGACCGGCTGACGCCGGTGAATGAGCTTGGTCGTTGTTGCGGGCGCTCCGCGCCTGTGAACTCATCATATCCGAAGCCAGCAAAGGCCATCCAGAAGCGGCACAGCGCCGTTTAGTGGTCATCGCCGGCCTGCCATTACTCCAAATTTCTCAAGAAGTTTGGAGTTTAGCGGAGGCACTCATCGAAAATCATGCACTGCCACCGAAAGCCGAGGCAGATGCTTATCATGTAGGTATTGCTGTCGCGAACGGCGCCGAGTATTTGCTAACATGGAACTGCACGCACATTGCCAACGCACATACCCGGCCTAAAATCGAAGCCACATGCCGGGCACTTGGTTACGAGCCACCTATCATCTGTACACCACTTGAGGTTACGGAGGATTAAAGATGTGGAAAGACCCGATTGTTGCCGAAACCCGTACTCTCAGAGATGAGTATGCACGTCAGTTTAACTACGATGTTGAGGCTATTTTTGAAGACCTTATGAAAAAGCAAGCAGCACACCCGGAGCGGGTGGTTTCATTACCGCCACGTAAGGTCAAGGGTTTGCAACATGCTGGCGAGAAATCTCAAGCCTAGCTTGGTGGCGCTGCACCGGACTCCGCTACGCTCCGCCGGCGAGCTTTTCGTTCAACGATACGGAAGGAGAGAGGTCGTGGCGGCGATTCACCTGACCCAGCCATCGACATGAGGACTGGAATCTGAGCTATGGAAGGGTGGTCTTCCCGACGTGGATATGGATATAAAAACCCCTGACCAAACAAGCACCGGTTTTCAAAACTCGACCGCGTTCAGATCGTCGGGCCGGGGCGAACCGTCCGGGATGTCCATCTCGTCCAGCGTTGCGCGGATCGCGGCCAGCACGCCGCGCATCTGCTCCTCGAACAACTGGCCGATGCAGCCGATGCGAAAGCTGTCCACCTCGGTCAGCTTGCCGGGATAGATGATGAAGCCGCGCCGCTTGATCGACCGGTAAAAGACCTTGAAATCGAAGCGGGGATCGCCGGGAGAATGGAAGGTGACGATGATCGGCGACAGCCAGCGATTCTCCAGCAGGGTGCGAAAACCCATCGCCCGCATCCCCTCGACCAGCACTTTCTTGTTCTGGGCGTAGCGCACCAGCCGGCCGTTCGCGCCGCCTTCGGCCGCGTGCTGCTCCAGAGCGCTGGCGAAAGCCGCCACGACGTGGGTCGGCGGCGTGAAGCGCCATTGGCCGGTCCGCTCCAGATACAACCATTGGTCGTACAGATCCAGGCTCAGGGAATGGGCGTTGCCGGCGCATCGTTCCAGCGCGTCCCGCCGCAGCAGGGCGAAACCGAAGCCGGGCACGCCCTCGAAGCATTTGTTGGCCGAGGACACCAACCCGTCGAAGGGCAGTTCGCGCGCATCCACCGGCAGCGCGCCGAAGGAACTCATCGCGTCCACGAACAGCCGCCGTTTCTGGCGCCGGACGACCTCGGCGATGGCCTCCAGGGGATTGAGGATGCCGGAGGACGTCTCGCAGTGGACAGCCGCGACGTGCGTGATGTCCGGATCGACCGCCAGCATCGCCTCGACCCGCTCGGGCGGCGGCGGCAGGTACTCGCCCATGTCCAGCGGCACGAACTCGCGGCCCAAGTACTTGAGAATGCGGGCCATGCGCTGGCCGTAGGCGCCGTTCATCAGCACCAGCGCCTTGCCGTCCCACGGCAGCAGAGTGGCCAACGCCGCTTCCACGGCGTAGGTTCCGCTGCCCTGCAAGGGCACGCAAACGTGGGTGTCTTCGGCGTGAGCGACCGAAAGTAGATGGCGACAAACCCCGGCGGTCAATTCGTTGAAATCGTCGTCCCACGAGCCCCAGTCGCGCAGCATGGCGGATTTGGTCGCCAGGGAGGTGGTCAAGGGGCCGGGGGTGAGAAGATAGGGCTCGGGAGATCGGATCATGCTGGGGGCTCTCGGCCGGGCAAGGTTTAAAACCCCCATCATCCCGGTTAACTGTTATGGTTTGATGAAATCGTGCGGCCGGCTCGCGCCATCTTCCCGCCGAATCGGGCGTCAACCCGCGAAATCGGGCCACCGGCCCCGACCGGTTCGCCGCGTCACAAGCCGGCGCTGATCTCGTCGATAATGGCCCGAACGCTTTGAACCGCGCCGGGCGACAGATCGATGAACTGAAACCCGGCGTTATAAAAGCCCGGATTCAAATCCTCGCTCTGCCAGATGCGCCACGCCTCGAAATCGACGTTTTCCTTTCGGCCGCTTTCCAGCGAAACATCCATGCGAAACCGGAACTTCTCGCCCCCTCCAATCGGCGATTCGCTCAATATTTGCATCCCGCCCAAGCTGATATCGACGACATGCCCGATCAGGGCGCCGGCGTCGCGATCGTAAATCGAAAGATAAAACTCGACGCTGTAGCGCTCGTAGGCTCGCTTTTCCTCCAGATCTCGGTCGTCTTCGATCAAGATTTCCGCGTTCATCGGCTCATGTGCTCCCGCTCGGTTCGGCCGGCCGCTCGACATCATCCGAGCAAGGCGCCGGAGAAGAGATAACGAAGGTTGAGAATCGGCACCTTCCGGTCGCCATCGCTAAAGCAAGAAAGCGCGATCCGGCTCCAGCCCGCAGGTCGCTCGGGCAAAGCGCAGGCTTGATCGTCGCTCACCCGGCGCCGCAGGGGCGTCACCAGCAGCGGCAAGGCGCCATAGGCCACGCTTTCCGGGGTTGACTGGTAAGCGAAAATGCCGGCCAGCGGGGGCGGGGCGGGGCCGGCGCGACCGCCCCGCAGCCACGCCGCCACATCCATGACCGGCACGATTTCCTCCTGCCAAAGCAACACCTGACGGCAGTGGGGAGGCGCGTCGGGAATCTCGAACACCGTGGGAAACTGCACCAAATGGATCAGCTCGCGCGCGCCCACGGCCGCCCGCACTTCGGCGTCGAGCGCCAACAACCAAGCGGACGCCTCAGCCATGTTCCGCGTCCGCGATGGCGTCGCGCCGGCAAAAAGCCGCCAAGCGCGAAGTCGTGGTCAGACAATCGACGGTTTCCTCTCGCACGACCAGCAGTTCGACCAGACCATCCGGCTCGGTCATGCAAGCCGGCAGCGGATGGCGCCGCCGAGGCGCCGGCCCCAGCATTTCGATCTGGTCGCAGACGAGGGCCAGCCGGCGTTCGCCATCGTCCAGCAGCAGGCAAAAGCGGCGCGCGGACGGGATGGCCGCCGTGGCTGCCAGCGTCTCGCCGCCCAAGCAGTAAACCGGCCACGCCTCTCCGGCCCACTCGATCGAGCCCGCCGCCGGGGGGTCGGCCCCGGCGCGGCGCACGTCCAGCACCGATTCCAGCGAAACCACTTCCCGCTGGGACAACAGCAAACGGCGGCCATCGATGCTGAACGCCACCAACAGGGGATCGTCAACCGGAGCTTGCTCGCCAACTGTCGCCGTCAGGTTCATGCCCGTTTCCTCGGAATCCCTCTCATCCTTCCACGGTCGCGCCGCCACGCAAAGCGGCGGCGATCGTCTGGAGCAATTCCTCTTCGGCGAACGGCTTGGTCAGGTAGAAATCGACGCCCACGGCCCGGGCTTCCCGACGATGCTTGGCGGTGGAACGCGAGGTGACCATGATGACCGGCAGGGTGCGGGTGGTTTCCCTGGCCCGCACATGGGAGGTGAGCTCCAGCCCGTTCATGCGCGGCATCTCCAAATCGACCAGCAACAAATCTGGGCAATGCGCCTCGATCATGGCCACGGCTTCCAAGCCGTCGCGAGCGGTGCGCACCTCCAGGCCGGCCTCCTCGACCGCCAGCGCCAGCGCGCGCCGGGCGCTCAAAGAATCGTCCACCACGAGGGCCGAGCGCCGTTTGGGGCGAGGGGCGCTGGCCGAGGGGGGCGCGGCGGCGGCGCGCGGTCGGGGGGCGGCGCCGGACGATGGCGCGCGCAGCAGCTCCGGCAAATCCAGCACCGGCACCACGCTCCCGTCGCCCAAAATCGTGGCGCCGATGATGCCGCCGAGCTTGGGGAAGTAGCGGCCCAGCGGCTTGACCACCAAGTCGCGGCTGTCCAGCACCTCCTGGACCATAACGGCGCGCGTCGCCCCGCCACCCTCCCGCACCAACAGCAGCGAAGGGATATGGCGCTCGCTGGCGCGGCGATCGGGCGGGAGATCGAGCAGCGTTTCCAGGGAGGTGAACTCGTAGTACTCATCGCCGAGCTGATAGAGGGTTTTCGCCCCCAACCGGCGGATTTCCCCCAACCCGGCGTAGAGGATCTGCTGCACGCCACGGCTGGAAATGGCGAACTGCTGTCCGTGCAAGCGCGCCAGCAAGGCGTGAATGGCGATCAAGGTGACCGGCAGGCGCAATTCCACCTGACAGCCCCGACCGGCCTCGGAGCGGATCTGGAAAGATCCGCGCAATTCTTGCAAACGGCTGTTGACCGCATCCAAGCCGATGCCCCGCCCGGAGGTCTGGGTGGTTTCGCTCCGGGTGGTGAACCCCGAGGTCAGGATCAGCTGGCACAGCTCCGCCTCTCCCGGCGCGGCGTCGGCCGCGATCAGCCCTTTTTGCCGGGCGATCTGGCGGATGGCGGCGAAATCCAGGCCGGCGCCGTCGTCCCGACAGCGCACCACGATGGTGTCGCCCTCCCGGATGAAGGACAAGTCGATCCGGCCCACCGGATTCTTGCCGAGCGCCTGGCGCCGTTCGGGCGATTCGACGCCGTGATCCACGGCGTTGCGCAAGACGTGCATCAGCGGATCGGTGATATCCGCCAGCAGATTGCTGTCCATCAGAGTTTCGTCGCCGCCGACCGTGAATTTCACTTCCTTGTCGGTCAGGCGGCAGGTCTGGCGCACGCTGCGTTGCAGGCGCGGCACGATGGTCTTGACCGGAACCATGCGGGTCCGCAGCACCGCCTCCTGGCTTTCGCGGTGCAGGCGTCCTTGGGTGACCAGCAGGTTATCGAGAGCGGTCAGCTCCTCGCGAATATCCTGATCCAGGGCGCGGCTGTCGGCGGCGGCTTCCAGCAGGCGGTGGGTCACCGTATTCAGCTCGTTGTACTGTTCCAGTTCCAGCAGGTCGAAATCGCCCTTGCCGGCGGATCGGCCCTGGACGGGGGCGATTCCCCGGATTTCCACCAGTTGCTCCAAATCGGCGGTCAGCCGTTGGAAAACCTGGTGTTGCGCCTGTACCCCGCGGGCTTGGCGCAACGCCTTGCGAGCGCGCTCCTGAATCTGCCCGGTCAGGATGATGGATTCCCCCACCAACCGCAACAGCTCGTCCACCAGGGACGCCGGCACGCGCAGCATCGGCACGAGACCGGCCGGCTCGGCTTTGGCGGCGGACGGCGCCGCCGCTTCCTCCGGTTCGACCGCCTCGGGAAAATCGGGAAGCGCGGCCGTTTCCATCAGGATCTTGGCCGGCTGCGGGGGCGGAGCTATTTCCTCGCCGCCGGTCAAACCTTCCCGGTCGATCCGGTTGGCCCAATCGAGGATCGCCTGCAGCACCGTGCGGGCTTGGGGGGGTGGCGGGCTCAGTCCCACCAGCGCCTCGCTCATGCTTTCCAGGCAATCCGAGGCGGTCGACAGCGCTTCGGCGAGCGGCCGGTTGGGCAGGGTCTTCCGTTTCGAGAGCGCCACCAGAATGTCTTCCATGTGGTGGGTCAGATTGGCGATGCCCCGCACCCCGACGGTATTGCCCGCGCCCTTGACCGTATGCGCGATGCGCTGGGCCACCGCCACGTCCCGCAAATCGCCTTCCCCCCCGGCCAGCCGCTGGATGGCGGCGGAGAGTTCCGCCGTCTGGGCGGGCAACTCCTGCAACAGGCTGTCGAGCAATTCGGGATTCACGTCCTCCGGCAACACCAGGGAAACATCGTCCGCCAAAGCTTCAAGCGGCCGGGCTTCCTGCACCATTTGCTCCGGTAACGCCAGCGTGGGCGCGACCAGCAGATCGGCGAGCGCACCCGCCCCGTCGGCGGGCAGGGGCTTCGGCCAGCCCACCGGCCGGAGATGATCGACCAACGCTCGGCAGGTATCCGGGTCGGCCACTCCGCGCAAATAGTTCATGGCCCGGGCCGGCCAACCGGCAACCAAATCGTATTCGATGCCGGTTAGCGGCCGGCTTTGGGAAGCCAGCGCCAGCACGTTGTCGTGAAAGCGATCGGTCGCTTGCTGCAGGCCGACAAACCCCATCGCCTCGGCCGCGCTGGCGAAGCGCGCGATTTCCTCGGCATGGCTCAACAAGGCTTCGCGCCGGGCCTCGGCGTCGCCACTCGGGTCGATGGCGACAGCCTTGAGATCCGCTCCCGCCTCCTCGAGCGAGCCGACCTCGGCCCGCAGCAGTTCCACCAACTCCTGATCGATCTCGGCCGGCGCCGTGGTTTCCTCGGCCTCGCTCGGGAATTCTGGCTCCATTCCCTCCAGCGCGGCGTCCGATTCCGGCAGTTCCGCTTCCATTTCCAGCGGTGCCGCCTCAGATTCCGACGGTTCCGGTTCGGCTTCCGCCGAGGTGGCGTCCGATCCGGGCAGTTCCGCCTCCTCGATTTCGACCCGCGCGGCGTCCGGTTCGGGCAGCTCCGGCTCCACTGCCCGCAGCGCCGCCTCAAACCTTGAGGCTTGCGGCTCCATCTCCGCCAGGAAAGCTTCCGGCGAGCAGGTTTCAATCTTCGGCTCCAGCGGAACCGCCGCCATTTTCTCCGCCGCGACGATTTCCCTGTCTTCAGGTTCCGGCAGGTCGTACCCGTCCGCGATCAATTCGGTTTCAGCCGTCTGCGCTGGTGCCGGCACGGTTTCATCCAAATCGGATTCGGGTCGTTTCACGCCGACTGTTTCGGCGGGGAGATGAGTGGCGGCGGGCGCTTCAAACGCCATATCCGGCTCTTGGGACAATACCGGAGCGGCCGGTTCTGGCGGCAGGGCCGATTCGCCGAGTGAAGCCGCCGGAACCCGTCTATCGGCGTCCTCCAGCTCCGGTGAAGGCCCCTCTTCTTCCGGCAGTGACGGCGGCCCCATCCCGACGGCTTCCTCAACCTCGGGCTGCGCCGTCGGCGCAACGGCAGCCCGCTCGTATGTTTCCTTCCAGTCGATCACCGGCTCCGTGGTCTCGGCGTGTTCCGGCAGAATAACGGTTGTGCCCTCTTCCGAATCCGCCGTCCATGGGGCGGCCAGTCGAGCCGATAACCGGGCGGCGTCAACCTCGGACAGCGGCTTGGGCCAAGCCGGATTTTGCAGGTGGCTTACCAGGGCTTCGCCGGTTGCGACATCCGCCGGATCTCCCAGATAGCCGACGGTCAAGCCCGGCCATTCCTCCAGCAGTTCGCGCTGGCGGTCCTCCAAGGGGTTCTCCAGGCGAGCGATGGCCCGCAACTGGTCCAGAAACAGCCCACAAACCCGACCCAATCCGTCCAACCCGCCCGCTTCCGCCAGCGCGCCAATCCGCTCCACCCGCTCGCCAAAACGCGCGAGGCCATCGGCGACGATGGCGCCATCCTCCATGGCCTCGGGATCGGAAAACGCCTCCAGCAACACGTCGATGAGGGCGGCAACTTCCGCTTCCAACGCGGAAAAGGTCTCGTCGGGTATGGTCATTGGCTTTCAGCACCTGCTCGCGGCGATCCGGGCAACCTTCGAGGATACGCGGGACGATACGGCTGTCAGACGTGTTCGGCGGCCGGCAGCTTGAACACCCGCACCGAATCCACCAAGGTCTTGGCGTAACCCACCAAGTTGCCCGTGTATTCGTTCTGTTCCAGCAAACGCTGGCCGGTCAGCACGGTGCTGTTTTGGATCTGCCGCGCCCGCTCCAGCAGCGCGTTGCTGGCTCGCGCCTGATCCTGGGATCGAGCCGCGATTTGCTGCACCGACGCCACCAGATCGGCCGTGGTCTGCTGGGTCTTTTTCATCTGCTCGCCGGCCTGTTCCGCCATGCGGCTGCCCTCCACCACCTGACTGATCGCCAGGTTCATCGCGTTCACGGTATCGGCGGTTTCCACCTGAATACTGCTGACCAGGGTGGTGATTTGCGCGGTGGCCTCCCGGGCGTTTTCAGCCAGCCGTTGCACCTCGTCGGCCACCACCGCGAAGCCGCGGCCGGCCTCGCCGGCGGAAGCCGCGTGCATGCTGGCGTTCAAGGCCAGGATATGGGTGCGCTCGGCGATGGTGTTGATCAGGCTGACCACACCGGTGATTTCCTGGGAGCGTTCGCCCAGTCGCTTGATGCGCTTTTCCGTCTCCCGGATGGTATCGCGGGTGCTGGTGATGCCATCGACGGTACTCACCACGGTCTCCAGCGCCTTGCGCGTGGTTTCGATGGCCCCTTCCGCCGCCTGGTTGCAGGTTTTAGCCAGTTCGGCGATGCGGTTCATGTCCTCCGCTGCCGCCGTCAATTCGAGGGCGGCCCGCTCCACCTCCTGGCGCTCGTCGTTCGCCACGGCGATCACCGTATCGGACTGGGCCTTCACCTTGTTGGAGGCCGTGGCCACGTCCTCGGATACCTGGGTAACTTCCGCCAGCACCTTGGCGGTCTCGGTGGTCAGCAGGTTCAGGGCGTCGGCCATCGGTCCCGTGATATCCTCGTTGACCGGCACCTTGACCGTCAGGTCGCGCTGGCTGAGCTGCGATACCGCTTGCAGCAGGGAAATAACCGAGACGTTCAAATTGTCGTTCTCTTGCTCGGCCTTGGACAAGGTCGCCAAGCGCTCGTCCAGCAATCGATCGAAGCCGCCGCCCAACTCCGCGAGTTCGTCGCCGCCGGTCAGCCCGGTGCGCACCGAAAAATCGCCGGCGGTGATCTGTTTGACGGTGCTGGCTATCCGTTCGACCGGCTTCGCGATCGAATTGTAAATCAAGCTACCCAACAGGGCGGAGACCAGTACGCCCAATACTCCGACCACGAGCATGATGAATCGGAAGTTCCGGCTGGAAGTTTGCGAGCGATTGAGCACCGTTGTTACCTGTTCTGCAAATCTCTCTCGATAAGGCTTCAGAACCTTGCCGCTGATCGATTCCACCATCCCGCTCAAATCGTTCGCCACAAAGAAATTTAGCTTGTTCCGATCACGCGCAGTAACGAGATTTTCCATCTCGGAAACAAAACCGCTCAACACTTTATGGCTTTTCTCCAGTTCTTGTTTCTCGACATCGGGAACTGATTGTAAAAAGTCCTCCCAACGCTTTTCGAGTTCCACTTTCAATCTCGCCAGATTATTGGCACCCTGCTCCCATGTGATCGAGCCGAAATTCAAATTGGTCGCCAAGCCATATAAATTTACATTAATAGCCTCTGATAATTGCGCTGATGCGGATTGTGTTTTTATAGCCTCTCCAAGCTTCGTCACAGTATTATCTGCCTGTGCCAAACCGGTATAGCCGGTAAGGCCAACAATTAACAGCATCACCAACAGAGTGGCAATCAGCAAAAATAATCGTATACCAATTCTCAAATTTCGCATCGCCTTCTCCACTCAAAGAGGGTTATTAATAATAATTTCATTTTCAACAAGTCGTTACTTGAACACTGTCGCGAACTGTTGAGACGAAACGGGCTTAAACTCCTCGCCATTGAAAGAGGTGATTTGAATAAAATCAGATCCTTGATTATCGTTGGAAAAATCGAGCTTCAAACCGCCTATATCAAAAGTTTGGCCTTTAAAAGCCTTGAGAAAGTTGCTGTGGGTAATATCGCCTTTAATATTGCGCATGATTGCCAAAAACATCTTGCCAACGATGAAGCCTTCCAAGGATGCGTTATTGAGTTGATCTTGTAAATTTTTTCGGGCCTCCTCGGCAATCGGCAACGCAGAATCCAAGGGAGGCACCACGCTCGTTGCAATCAAGCCACTATTCATTTTTTGTGCCCTAAGGGCTTCTCTAAAGTTATGAGTAATCGTGGCGGATACCATGCTGAATATCCAATTTTCGCCCTTATAGCGCGAGTAGCCGATAAAATTGGCGATCGGCAAAGGAGTTCCAACCGTCACCACCAATCGGCACGGCGTACCCGATTTCTTTTCCCAATTTTTCAGTGAATTATATCCTTCCCTTCCGGCCAGCGTATTTCGCAAATAAACGCCTACCGGACCGATATCGTTACGAGCCGGTTCTTCTCCTGGAATGGTGGCGATCTGTTCGAGTTTCTTGACAATCTCGCTCGTGCCGGGATTTTTTTGAAGTATGTTTTTTATACTTAATACTCCCGTCATACCAAAATCATCATTTTGCACGTAAGCGCAAATTTGTTGAGGCTTTATCCCAGTAGCGAGCGCTGCTTCAATCACGCTGGTCACTTCCTGAAAATAGCTAGCACGAAAATTGACGATATCACCAATGCCAGGGCGTAATAATTCAGAGCCGGTGTAAAACCCCACAGCAGGAACCTTATTACTGGCAAGTAGAGGTAGCACAGCCTTTGCTTGTGGCGTACCTACGTTTCCTAAAAAGGCAAATATCCCGAGATCCATCAACCGCTTAGTTTCTTTAATCGTGATCTCTGGCGCATAAGAGTCATTAACGGCAACATACTCAATCGCGCGGCTCTGGATTTTTTCACCTTTCAAGGCTGCCTCAATACCAGCCTTCATACCTATCCCCAGTTCGCTAGAATCGCTTACTAAATCCAATACGCTGCCGACTCTTATAGTAGTATTGCTGACACCGGTTTCCTCCGCCAAAGCTTGTGTATTAGCGAACGGTGCTAAACTCAAGAAGGTGAATAAACAGGTTTGTACAACAACAAACCAGTAATCTTTCAAGGTTCTAATAGTCTGGATGAGTATAGGCATAGCAATCCCCCTTTAAGAGTTTTGATTGATTACTGATCGCTTACTATCCCAGGCTGTCTCACTATAGCATTGTATTTTCCTGCATCTGTGAGGTTAGGGATTGAAAGAAATGCCGGTGATCAAATTCGATCCAAAGTATTTTATCATGACTGTAAGTTTTGGAGACACAACCCTGCAAACTGGGCGGTAGGGGTGGCATATGCACGATTTTCCGATCTTCACTGACAAGCAGAGGAAGATTGTCTATCAACAGGCAAACCGCATCATCGCCCTTATCGAGCACGAGCAAGTACTGCTTAATTTCAGAGGTTTTCTTTAATCCAAGACACAATTTCAAGTCAAACACCGGTACCAAATTACCGCGTAAATTGATGAGTCCAGCCAACCACGGTGGAGCGTGTGGTACCGGATAAACGATTGCTTGTTCGACAATCTCACTCACCGTGTCTTTATCGATAAGAAACCCAAGATTATCTATTCGAAAGCCATAACGTACTCGTTGCCGACTCCTTGCTTTAAGAGCCGTAACCACGCCTTTTTTTGGATTGAAACTTCTTAGCGCAACGCTTGGAGATAACATACCTTGCCCTATTTCTGCATCTTGCCGAACCACCTGTATAATCCTCCCTCAATTAAAATACCTTAAGATAAGAAAAATAAAGCGATTTACTTAAACAGTTTTAACTGATCGATTATATCGTCAGCAGAATAGGGTTTTGTGATAAACCCCTTAGCTCCCTGCATCTGCGCCCAAAGCCGATCCGCTTTCTGGTTTTTGCTGGTAACAAAAATAATTGGGATTTGTTTAGTTTCATCATCATTGGCCAAGGCTCGACAGGTGGCAAAACCATCCATCGCAGGCATGATAATATCTAAGAAAATTATGTTTGGCTTCTCAGCTTTTGCCATTTGAACTGCATCCTTGCCGTTAGTGGCGCTCACGACAGAGAAACCTGCCTCCGAAACAATATTTGATATATTTTTCAGATCGGCGGGTGAGTCATCAACAACTAAAACTTTACTGATTGCCATTTCATCCCTCCTCAACTCAAAATGCGGGTTATATCTTCAGATTGGCCGGTTTAAAATTATTGAACAATTCTACTCAAACACACAGTAAATTGAGAATCCGAACCGAAAACATCGATCAAGCTACTAAGCATAAAAGCTGTTCAACTCACCAAAATCAAATGTTGTTTAGCCTCACCAAGCTATCAGTTAACGCAAGTATTTTTTTACAACTTTCTGAAAAGTTTCTTGTTTTACAGGTTTGGTTAAATAAGCATCGCAACCGGCCAGCGCACCTTTTACTCGATCAAAGGGTGAGGATTTACTGGTCAGCATAATTACGGGAGTTTTTTTCCTTACTTTATCTTTCTTTAGCATCTTGCAAAGTTGATAACCATCAACGCCCGGCAATACCACATCCAAAAAAATGAGGTTATATCGGTTTTTGTTAAAGTATTCTATCGCTTGCTCCCCTGTGGCGGCAGCATCAACTTGAATTCCAAATAGCTTCAATTCCAGCTCGATCTGTTTTCTTACCGGACCGCTGTCGTCCACCACTAACGCGGTCAAGATGTTCTTCGGCTCTTCATCAACTTGCGGTTTTGCATCAATCGCTGGAATAGTTTTTTCAACGGGTTTGGGTTGATTCACCAGACCTATTATTCGGGCTCGATCACCTTGCAGCTCTCTTAATGCCACATGATCGAGGACATTAATTACCCGGCTCGCGACAAATGGTCGACGTATA
>RRZT012734429.1_pt1 | contig 17890 bp, 15 predicted proteins | sample 2165551 | NCBI WGS metagenome assembly RRZT01 (sample SAMN10456910, study PRJNA506462) | wastewater metagenome | biome: wastewater; feature: sludge; material: wastewater sludge; isolation source: wastewater sludge with Escherichia coli K12::gfp cells carrying plasmid... | place: USA: Moscow, Idaho...
CCCAGACGCGGCGCCAGCTGCCGCAGATCAGGGACTTCCTCGGCATCTGAGCGGGCCGAGTGGCTTGTCAGGAGCGGGTCGCGTCGGCGAAAATGATCATACGGCGGATCGCTGATACACTGATCCGCGGTTCTGCGGATGTAGCTCAATGGTAGAGCCCTAGTCTTCCAAACTAGCTACGCGGGTTCGATTCCCGTCATCCGCTCGAGGTGCCGGCGGCCTTGTCAGATCACGATTCGACAAGGCCGCCTACGCACCACGGGGCGTAGCGTAGTGGCTAGCGCGCCTGCTTTGGGAGCAGGAGACCGCAGGTTCGAGTCCTGTCGCCCCGACCAGTTAACCTGGCCCGGACAAGGCTGGATGCGTAGTCAGAGCAAGGCACCACGAACGCCCACCTCGCAGAGATCCGCGGAAAACCGCGCAGAGCCGCTCCCGAAACGCACGCTCAGCACACGCCGGGTGAGAGGATTCAGCCATGTCGAAGCGAGCATTCGGCGGCATCCAGTCGGCTCCCCGGCTAGCGCTACCAGCCTCACCACACCGGCTGAGCCGCGAGGAGCGCCTGGTCGACAACGGGACGTGGACTCCCCGGGGCGTCGGAGGGTTCCTACTGGCCGCAGCGGTCTTGCTGGCCGCATGCTCCCCCGGTCCTGACGTGTCGGCCGAGCCCACGCCGACCGCTGTTGTCTCACCACCTACCCCTGGCGAGGCGGTAGTCCTTGAAGCCGCTGAATGTCCTGGCGATGCGGTCATCGCGCAGAACCCGCCCGGAGCCCAGCTTCCAGCAGGGTTCACCGTCTCACATTGGGTTCGCTGCACTCCCGACGGCCGGGGCGAAGTTGCCAGGCGCTCAACCCAAGGTCCGGCCGACCAGCTTGTCGAGGCCTTGGCTCTTCCAGATGTACCCGCGAAGACAGACGCTTCCTGCAACGCCCAGTTTGTGACTCTTCCCTACCTACTGGCGGTCAACGAGAGCGGACAAGCAGTGCACGCCTGGATTCCACTGGAACTGACCTGCCTGGATCCCCGGACCGAGGTCGTCACTGCCATCGACAGCCTCGATTGGAAGTAGGCCTCAAGCAGCCGTCGCCGTATGCCTGAGGAGTGGATGGCACCGCCTTGGCAACGCAACCTCACAGTAGAGAGAGCCCGCAGCATATGCCCTCGCAGCTCGCCGGGACGCGCCGCACTGGCCGCTGCTCGATCGCCGGCGGTCGGCCGTCCCGCCCTGAGGCCGCGAGACAAGGCGATGCCTCACGCGCCCCCACAGAGACGGAGAGCTTCTCGCGGCGAGGGTCCACGCGTCGAGCGATCCGCGTGCGCCGTGATCCACAGCACTGCCGCTCTCTCCAGACGGCGGCCCAGCCGCCACTTCCGACGCTTCCCCACCTCGAGCGCCGACCCGCTCCGGCACCGTCGCCAACACCGACCAGCGGGGCAGGCACCTGCGCGACGACCGTCCGCGGCCGCCTCGGTATCGCGCAAACCTGGAGTGACTCGGGTCACCCCCCGGCCGCTCACGCGATGCGTGCTCAGGCCCAGTCGGCATCACCCACACCGGACGAGACCCGCCGCTGAAATCTGGTGGGAAACCCTTGCGGCATGATTAGAACAGGTGTACGATTAATTATGGACTTGTTGGAGCACCCGGGCATCGAGCGGTGGGAGGTCGCGTCGAAGGCGGCCGAACTCATCGCCGGCCAGCTCGCGCAGCTCCACTCGGAGCTCGTCGACCTGATGGCCCAGGTGCTCGAGACGAACGCGTGGTCGGGCGGCGGGATCGCCTCGCCCGAGCACTGGCTGATGCTGCGCTGCGCACTGTCTCCGGCGCGTGCGAAGGAGATCGTCGACGTCGCCCGGCGTCGCGGCGACTTCCCCGAACTGGAGGCACGCATGGCTGAGGGGGCGGTCAGTCTCGATCAGCTCGCCGTGGTCGCCCGCCACGTCCCCAGCACCCATGCCAGCACCGTGTCGTCATTCGTCGAGGCCGCCACGGTGCCGCAGCTGCGCAGGGTGCTGCCGAAGTACCCGTTCCCCGAGAAGGAGCCTGCGCCGCATCCGGCCGGGTACGAACCGTTGCCCGAGGTCGTCCACGTCGACCCGCCGATCCACGATGAGCCCACCCTGACCATGAGCACCTACGACGGCAGGTTCCGGCTGCACTTCGAGGCCGACCCCCTCGACGGCGCGCTGGTGGAGCAGGCGATCCGTGAGGCGAAGGACGCGCTCTTCACGGCCGGCGACGCAGACGCGACCCTCGCCGAGGGGCTGCTGTCGGTCGCGTCGCGCTCGCTGTCCACGGTCGAGTCGATCTCCCGTCGAGAGCACTACAAGGTGCTCGTCCACCTGGATGTCGACGGCCACGGCTGGATGAACAGGCGCGGCACTCTGCCGACGCATCTACTGAGGAAACTCACCTGCGACGGAACCGTGCGCCCGATCTGGATCGAGAACGCCTCCCCGGTGTCGGTCGGTCGATCGATGCGGATCGTCCCACCACGCACCCGCAAGCTGATCGAGGACCGCGACGGCGGCTGCCGCTTCCCCGGCTGCGTCACCACTGGCTTCCTGGAGAACCACCACCTGGTCCCCTGGTCCGAGGGCGGCGCTACCGACGTCGAGAATCTCGCCTCCCTGTGTCCGCGGCACCATCGCGAGCTCCATCAGGGGCACTTCACGATCTCGGGAAACCCGAGCACCCCCGGCGGGCTCATCTTCCGCGACCGGTTCGGCACCATCGGGAGGCACGTCCCGCAGACGATCCCGCCGCCGACCCACCCTCCGCCCGCGGAGCAACCGATCCGTGGATGGCGACTCGACACCGGGAGCATCGACTTCGAACCCCGGCGAAGTACCCGGCCCCTGGAACTCGCGGGGATAACCTGACGGCCCAGGGGTGACGCGGCACAGGTGGCACCCCCGTCAATCCCGCTGGTCTGCGCCACGCATCACCAGCACACCGCATCGATCGCCTGCACGACGGCCTCGGAGTCGGTGCTCACGTCCCGCGAGTTCGGTGCGGGCCCGAGGCACGAGCCCTGACGGGACGCTTCTCCTGCTCGGAGTTCACTCCCCCACCGGTTGGCTGCCGGTGACCTCGTATCCGCTCTCCTCCAGGAGGCGGATCCACTCGTCCCGAGGCGATCCGCAACCGTCGACGGGCACCCGAGCGGCCGTCCGCGGCCCGTCCTCCGACTCCGCCACGAGGAACAGTTCAGGCAGCCTCGCCGCGAGGTCGCAGGCCTTTCCTGCCCCCAGCCCCTGGTCCCTGATTCGCCCGGCGGCCTCCCAGAACCGGGCGTCGGTGTCGATCCTGCGGGTCTCGACCGTGACGTGGCCGTCCTGGTCCGACTCGTAGCGACACCACTCCAGCACCGCCAAGCCTCCAGCGCCGAGGGCGGTCTGCCCCAGGTCGCCCCGCCCGACCTGCACAGCCTCGGTTCGCTGACCGGGCACCCCGCGACCGGCCGCGCCGACACCTCGGGCCTGGCCTCGTCGTGCGGGGTCGAGCATCCGGACGCGAGGACGAGGATGAGCAGGGCGATGCCGCCGGTGCCCGATCTACTTCGACGCACGTCCACACCGGAGGCTAGGCCCCAGGTCGGCCAAGCGTGGAGTCACCCAGTCATTGGGCAGGCGCCCGCGCCTGAGCTACGTCAGGCGGTCTCACCGGCCGGGCACGATCGCGGTCAACGGAGCACCACGCGAACCGGCCCGCTGGCGCCTCGGGTCGAGCACCTCCCCGCGTCACGCCTGGCCGGAGGCGACCGAGTGGCAGACGGCCTCGATGTTGTTGCCGTCGGGGTCGCGGACGAAACCGGCGTAATAGCCCTCGTGGTACTCGGGCCACAGCCGCGGCGCATGCAGTTCCTCGGCGCCGAGCGAGACGGCGGTCGCGTGGAACGCCCGGACGGCATCCGCGTCCGGGGCGGCGAACGCGATGTGGTCCTCACGCTCGGCCTTCGCGCCCGCCGAGATCCAGAAGTCAGGTTCGTCGGTGCCATAGCCGATCGCCTCGCCGAAGTCCATGAGCCTGCGGTGACCGAGCACCGCGAGGACCTCGTCGTAGAAGAGGGCGGAGCGTTCCAGGTCCGTCACGGTGATGCCAAGGTGATCGATCATGATTCACCCTATGGCGGCAGACACCACGGCGTGGCGGTTCTGCCCTGCCCGGCTCAGCTCACTCCCCGCGCCCGAGCAGGACTTCGGCCGCCGCGCGGGCCGCGATCGCCGACGTGTCGTGGGCGATGACGGCCCGCTCCCCCAGCAGCTCGGGGGTCGCGGTCGCGCCGTGGTCGACGACGACGAGGTCCGGGTGGCGCAGCCGCAGCCGACGTACCGCCTCGACCTGCCAGGGGTGCAGGTGGCTGGCCCGCACGGACACGACGACCGGATCGGCCAGCGGCTCGGGCAGCTCGGCGGCATCCTCCACCCGCAGCACCGGAACCTCTCGCCCGAGCAGTTCCCGGATGTGACGTCCCACGCCGAAGGCGACCTCGCCTGCGACGATGGTCGGCTCGTTGTACAGCTCGAGGACCGATCCGACGTTGGTGACGATCGGGTCGCCGACCACGTCGAGGGACCGTCCGGCCGCCGCGAGCAACACGTCGTCGGTCGCGAGCGTCGGGGACGGGTCCGTGTTGAGCCAGAACCGTCGCGCGAGTTCGCCGACGCGACGCTGCGCCTCGACGAGCCGCCCGAGCGGCAGCCGCCCCTCCTCGACAGCGACCTCGACGGCCGTGACGATCTCCTCGACGGCACGCAGCGTGACCGAGTCACCGCCGATGCAGATCAGGTCGACCCCCGCGAGGAGCGCCTGGACGGTCCCCTCCGGGCGGCCGACCCCGCGGCTGATGGCGTGCATGTCCATGCCGTCGGAGACCACGACTCCGTCGAAGCCGAGGTCGCCGCGCAACAGTTCGGTGATGATGACGGGCGACAGCGTCGCCGGACGCTCCGGGTCGAGGGCCAGCACGCGCAGGTGGCCGGTCATGATCATCGGCACCCCGGCCGCAATGGCCGCCTGGAACGGCACCAGCTCGCGGCGTCGCAGCAGCCCGGCCTCCGTGGACACCACGGGGACGACGAGGTGGCTGTCGTCGACAGTGCCCCCGTGCCCCGGGAAGTGCTTGGCGGTGGGCGCGACACCCCGGTCAAGATGCCCCTTGACCGACGCGGCCACGTGGCGGGCGGCGAGGTCGGGATCCGCCGAGAACGACCGCGCCCCGACGACGGGATTGTCCCGCTCGCTGAGCAGGTCGGCGACAGGCGCGAAGTTCACGTTGATCCCTCCCGCCGCGAGGCGCGAGGCCAACAGCGAGGCCGACCTGCGGGTCACCTCGACGTCGTCGATCACGCCGAGGCTTGCCGCGCCGAGCGTCATCGAACCCGTGCGCGTCTCGAGCCGGGTGACGTCACCTCCCTCCTCGTCGATCGCGATGATCAGGTCGGGACGCTCGCGCCTGAGCTGGCTGGCAAGCGCGGCGAGACCTTCGACCGGGTCATCGTCGATCACGTTGCGGCCGAAGAGGGTCACGCCTCCCAGGCCGTCGACGAGAAGCCCCTCCAACCAGGACGGCGGACTCGCCGTTGCCTCGAAGCCGGCGAGCAGCACGCCGAGGGCGAGCCTTCGCACCGAGATCTCGCTCATCCCTTCACACCCCCGGAGGCGGCACCCTCGTGCAGGCGACCCTGGACAAGGACGAAGAACACGATGACGGGCAGGGCGAACAGGCTGGATGAGGCCATCAGGCCGCTCCAGTCGATCTCCTTGAACGACGACTGGAAGCTGGCGAGCCACAGCGGAAGCGTCTGGCTGTCCTTGGAGAGCAGCACGACGTTGGCGAGGATGAACTCGTTCCAGGCGAGGATGAACGCGAAAACACTCGCCGCGATCAGGCCCGGCGTCACCAGCGGGAGCAGGATCCGCCAGAAGGTCTGCAGCCGCGAGCAGCCGTCGCCCATCGCCGCCTCCTCGAGTTCGACCGGGATGTTCACGACGAAGCCGCGCAGCGTCCACACCGTGAAAGGCAACCCGAACGCCAGGTAGGCGACGATGACGCCGAGCAGCCGGTCGATCAGGCCCATGCTGTCGAGCATCACGTACATGGAGATGATCAACGACTCGAGCGGGATCATCTGCACGGCGAGGATGATGATGATGCTCGCCTTGCGCCCCCGGTAGTCGAACCGGGCCATGGCGGTGGCCGCAAGGAAGCCCACCAGCATCGTGATCGCCACCACGACGAGCGTCACGGTGATCGAGTTCCGTGCGAAGGTGAGGAAGCCCTCGTCGGAGATGACCCGCTGGAAGTGGCTCAGGGTGAGCGTCCTCGGGAAGATCGTCGGATCGGCCGTGAACACCTCGGTCTTCGGCTTCAGCGCCGTGGTGACCATCCAGTACACAGGAAAGATGGTGAACAGAGCCACGACGACGGCGATCGCGTTGAGCAGGCCGCGGCGCAACTGCTTACGGGCACGGTTGGTCATACCTGAACCTCCTTGAGCATGCGGCGGACGTAGAAGACCGACAGTCCGGCGAGGACGATCACCATGGCGACCGCGATCGCGGCGCCGACGCCGAAGTCGTTGCCGGAGAACGAGGTGCGGTAGGCATAGATCGCGATCAGGTTCGTGTCGGAGGTGATGCCATCTGCCTGCTGCAGCAGGAAGACCTGCGTGAACACACGGAAGTCTCAGATCGTGCTGAGCGCGGCGAGCATGGTGAAGATGGGGGCAAGCATCGGAAGGGTGATCGTGCGGAAGGTGCGCACCGGGCCCGCACCGTCGAGGCCCGCCGACTCGTACAGGCTCTCCGAGATCTGCGTGCGCCCGGCGTAGATGGTGAGCGTGACGAAGGGGATGGCTCCCCACACGACGATCACGCCGGCGACGGCGAGCAACGAGACGGGGTTGGCAAGCCACGAGTAGTTGTCGAACCGGGTCAACCCCATGGAACTGAGCAGGTGGTTGATCAGCCCGTAGCGCGTGTCGAACAGCCACTGCCACACCTGGGTCGCCGTGACCTGCGGGGTCGCCCAGGCGAGGAGAAGGGCAACGAGCAGCAGCATCCGCATCCCCTTGCCGAGCTTGACCATCAGCAGCGCGAGCAGAGTGCCGATCACCATCGTGGCCGCGACGCAGATCAGCGCGAAGACGATCGTGCGGCCCAGCGAGGCCCAGAACGCCTCGTCGGTGAGCATCTTGGTGTAGTTCGCGAAGTTGTTCCACCGCTCGGTGCCCTTGACCAGGTCGCGGAGCTTCGCCTGCGTGAAGCTCAGCCCCAGCAGTCGGACGATGGGGTATCCCATCACGATGGCGAGGATCACCGCGGCAGGCGCGAGCAGCAGGTAGGGCAACGACCGGCTCTTGGCCTGACGCCCCTTCACCCCCGCCCCACCACTTGGCGCGATCACATTTGAAGACACAGTTCACCCTCTGTCGGTGGTTGGAGGAGTTTGGAGACCCGCGGCGCCGCGGGGTGAGAAGAGTTGCTCAGCCGTTGAGCAGTTCCACCATGCGGCCGTTGGCCTCGATGGTCGCGTCCTCGATGGAGACGCTGCCGGAGAAGATCTTTACCAGCATGTCCGGGAGCACTGCCTCGGACTCGACATTGCCCCAGCTGGGGCTGACGGGGGTGAAGGCGGAGACGCTTGCCGCCTCGTCGGCGATCTGCAGGAACTCGTTGCCCTCATGCCCGGCGAAGGCTGCCTCCTGGTTGGGGATGACGCCACCCTCCTTGGCGAGCTGGGTCTGCATCTCGGTTCCCGTGAGGATCTTCATCCACTCGCTTGCGAGGGACTTCTGCTCACTCTTCTCGGGGATCGCGAGATCGGATCCGCCCAAGAAGGCGGGGGCCGTCTCGTCGGCAGTCACACCGGGCAAGGCGAAGACGCCGACGTTGGGCGCGAAGGCCTCGTTCGCTCCGACGATCGCGCCGGGCGCCCACCACGAGTCGATGACCATGCCGACGTTGTCCTCCTGGAAGACCTCCCAGTTCTGGACCTCGTTGCCGTCGGTCGGGGCCGTCGAGTAGGTGTCGACGAGGCGCTTGAGGCGCTCGAGACCGGCGCGCGATTCCGCGGAGTCGAGCTTGCCGGTCCACTCGTCGCCGTCCTTGGTCGCCAGGTCGCCGCCCTCAGACCAGATGAACGGAAGCGCGCCGTACCAGAACTTGCCCGGGAAGTAGAACGCCGAGTAGCCGTCGGCCTTGGATCCCTTGACCTCGGCCAGCTTCGCGGCGACCTGCTCCAGCTCATCGAGGGTCTTCGGGATCTCGACCCCGGCCTCCTGGAAGTGGGCCTTGTTGTACATCACGATCCGCACACCCGCGTAGTACGGGATGGCGTAGCGGGAGCCATCCAACTCACCGCTGGGAACCATGCCCGGCAGCCAGGAGTCGGCGCCGAAGTCGTCGGCCGATTCGGTGAGGTCACTCAGCAGGCCCGCGTCGGCGAACTTGGCGGTCAGCGAGTTGCCGATCTCCACGACGTCGGGGGTCTCCGCGGTGTTCATCGCCGTGGTCAGCTTGTCCTGGACACCGGCCCACTGCTGGAGCTCGGCGGTGACCTTCACGTCCGGGTACTTCTCGTTGAACTGCTTGTTCACCGCGTCCACGACCGTCTCGGGCTGGCTCCCGTCCATCAGCCACACGGTCAGTTCGCCCGACGCATCGGTGGGTGGGGCGGAGATTTCCGTAGCCGGATCGGCGCCTCCGCCGCAGCCGGCAAGCAGCAGAGCGCCGACTGCGACACCGCTCAGCCATCGTCGAGTGTTCATTGGGTTGACTCCCTTCATTGGGTTTCGCGGGGGCTCCGCGACGACGCGCCTGCCCCGTTGAGCATCAACCTACACTACTAGCAAGAATGTTTCCAGAAAGATTCTTCCTTATTCGATAACGGTTCGGTCACGAGCCTCCGCGACGCGCGCCAGGACGGCCTTGCGCGCCTCCTCGACGGCCCGCAACCTGGCGCCACCGACAGGGCCGAGCACGCCCAGCCCTGACCGCTCGACGCGCGGATGCGTCGGCGTGACGAGCGACGTCGCCTCGGCGACCCGGCCGGGCAGCTCGTCGCCGGCCAGCTGGACCGTCTCCCCCGTCAGGACGATCAGCCCCGGGTCCTGGATGGTCGAGATCGCCGCCACGCCCAGCGCCAACCGCTGACCGAGCTCCGTGACGACCGCCTCCGAAAGCGGCTGGCCGATGTCGCCTCCGTCAGCACGGACGAGTTCACGCACGGCCTCCATGCCGACGAGGCGTTGGAAGGAGCCCTGCTGGACGTTGTCCACCCGGCTGGGCAGCGGAACGCCCGGGACGGGCAGGTAGCCGATCTCGCCGGCCGCACCACTGCTGCCGACCCTGACCTTTCCGTCGATGACACTGGCCATGCCGAGCCCACGGCCGATCCAGAGCAGCACGAAGTCCTGCTCTCCGCGCGCGACGCCCTCGGCCCGCTCCGCAAGCGCGGCGAGGTGCACGTCATTGCCGAGCACGAAGGGCACGCCCACCTCGGCCTCGAGGCTGGCCCGGAGTCCCTCCTGGTCATGAATGTCATAGGAGAAGGCGAGCTCGCCGGAGAACGGGTCCACGACGCCTGGCGTGGCGAGCGCGGCAGCCAGGAGCGAACCCTGCCCCTCCCCCGCCTCCTCGACCACGCGGCGGCACGCGAGCCCGACCGAGCCCACCAAGTCGTCGGTCAGCGGCGCCTCCACGGAGGCGATGGCGCTCCCGTCGAGGCCGCAGAGTTCGACCCGGATCACCTCCGCATACAGGGCGATGCCGACGGCCGTGCCGATGGTGGGTACGAGCTCGTAGAGCTCGGCAGCCGGCCCGCGGGCTCCGGAGCGGGTGCCGTTGGTGCGCACAAGCCCCAACGCCTGGAGCCGGGAGAGGGCCTGCGAGCTCGTCACCCGGGAGAGCCCTGTGTGGGTCGCCAACTCGGCCCGGGTCACCCCGCCGACCTGCATGATGTGGCTCAGCGCCGCGGAGTCATTGAGTTCCCGCAGCAGGCTGGGAACCCCCGGCTTCGACTTCGTCATCTAGAGACCCTTCCCAGGCGCTTCTGGAAGTTTTGTTACCAGTACCCTACCCCACGGGAGCGGGGGTGACCGCCTGGCTCAGCCTGCGATGAGAGCCCGCCAGATGCTCGCGCAGTGACCCCACGAAGGCCTCGACGTCGCGTGCGCGGGCCAGCTCAAGAAGTGCGCGGTGGTCCTCGAACGACGGATGCAGGTCGGCGTCCTGGGAGTTCGTGATGCCGAGCAGGGTCGCGAAGGTCGGCTGGTACTGATGCCAGAGCGCAAGGAGGCGTGCATTGCCGGAGTTGGCGTAGAGCTCGGTGTGGAAGTCGAGATCGGCCCGGGCGAACGCCGCAGAGTCCCCCACATCCGCACAGCGCTGCATCTCGTCGAGATGCCGCTCGGCGACGGACCAGTCCGCGTCGTCGCGAGCCAGCGCCAGTTCTCCCGCCAACCGCTCGGCAGCACCCCGGATCTCGTAGAGCTCGTCCACGTCGTGCTGGGTGAAGGCCTTCACGAAGTAGCCTCGTCGACGGCTCTCGAGCAGCCCCTCCGCGAGCAACGCCCGTAACGCGTCGCGGACAGGGCCCCTGCTGACGCCGTACTCGGCGGCGAGCGCGTCCTCCACCAGGTGCCCACCGGGCTCAAGCTCGCCCCGGACCATCCTCGAGCGGAGCAACGAGGCGAGCTGCTCTCCCAAGGCGACCGCCTTCAACGCAGGCACCGACATCGGTCTCCCCTTTCTTCGAGGAAAACTCTTGCACATGTGCGCAACCCCCGGCTACGGTTTCGTTAACCGTTAACGGTAGACGACACGACGAAGTGGGATCGCATGACACATCCGGAGATTCTGACGGCGCTCACGACGCCCTTCACCCAGGACGGGGCCGTCGACCACGGCGGCTTCCGCCGCAACCTCGAACACCTCGAACCGCTCGTCGACGGCGTCTTCGTCGCGGGCACGACAGGTGAGTTCCTCGCCCTCGAGCTCGCGGAGCACGCCGCCCTTGTGACCGCCTGCCTAGAGGTCTTCGGACCTGACCGCACGGTCGTCCACGTGGGCGCGCCGAGCACAAGGCAGGCCGTCGCGCTCGCCGCCGAGTCCAGCCGGCTCGGCGCACGGCGCTTCGCGGCGCTCACGCCCTACTACCTGCCCGCCAGCACCTCGGGCGTGATCCGCCACTGGGCGGCCATCAACGAGGCGGCCGAGGGCGACCTCTACGGCTACGTCTACCCGGACGTGGCCGTAACCGACGTCCTTCCCGAGGCGCTCGGCGAGATTCTTGGCTCGGGCATCGTCGGCCTGAAGGTCTCGGCAACCGCCTCCACCCGGGTGGCCGCCTACCTCGCCAACGCCCCCGAAGGCTTCAAGCTCTGGTCGGGCAATGACGCCGACGTGCCGGCCGTCATGCAGGCAGGCGGCTACGGGACGGTCTCCGGCGTCAGTGGAGCCTGCCCGAGCGCCTGGGCGCGACTCCGCGACGCACTCGCCGCGGGTGACCGGGCCGAGGCAGAACGGGCCCAGTCGGTCATCGAGCGGGTGGTCCCGGTACTCGGCCCGAGCATCGCAAACCTCAAGCACGCCCTGGACGCCCAGGGCAGGGCCGGCGGCGCCTGCCGCATGGTCATCGACCAGCCACTCACCGACACCATCCACCGGATCGACGAAGTCGTCGATCTCGTCGCACAGCAAGGAGCCAACTCATGAAGCGTCGCACCCTCCTCATCGGTACCGCAGCCGCAGCCATCGCCATGGGCGCCTCGGCCTGCACCACCCGCCAGGACCCGGCCGAGCCGAGCGCACCCGGCAGCGCCGCGGGCGGCACGGACTTCCCCACGAAGGACATCACCCTGATCGTGCAGGCAGCAGCGGGAGGCGGTTCCGACCTCTCGTCGCGTGCCCTCGCGAAGGCCATGGAGCACATCGTCGGCAAGTCGATCATCGTGGAGAACCGTCCGGGCGCCTCTGGCTCGACGGCCATGCTCTACGTCAAGGACCAGCCGGCCGACGGCTACACGATCGGCTTCGGCCCGGTCGAGATCGCGATGCTCGGCAGCATGAACTACGACATCGCCCCCTCCGACTACGACCTGCTCGGCCAGATCATGCTCGGCCCGGGCGTCCTCTCGGTGCCTGCAGACAGCCCCTACAACACGCTCACCGAGTTCGTCGACGCCGCCAAGGGCAAGGAGATGACCGTCTCCAACTCCGGCGCCGGATCGATCTGGGAGCTCGCGGGCATCAGCATCGCGAAGGAGACCGGGGCGAAGATCAAGTCCGTGCCCTTCGACGGCGGCGCACCTGCCGTCGCGGCTGTCCTCGGCAACCAGGTCGACGCCGCGGCCTCTGGCGTCAACGAGGTCAAGCAGAACCTCGCAGACGGCAAACTCAAGGTGCTTGCGATCTTCCACTCGGAGCGCCACCCCGAACTGCCGGACGTCCCGACGGCTGCGGAACAGGGCGTCGACCTCGAGATCGGCGGTTGGGGCGGCATCTACGCACCGAAGGGACTCCCGGAAGACGTGAAGGCAAAGCTGGAGGAGTCCATCGCGAAGGCCGTCGAGGAGGACTCCTACAAGGACGTCATCACCTCGAGCGGCAACCTGGTGGTCTACCGCAACGCCCAGGAGTTCGCGGAGTTCGCCGACTCCGAGGCAAAGCGATTCGCGGAACTGCTGGGCAAGTGATGTCCGAGACGGCGGGTCCGGTGGCTGTCGAGCCGCCGGACCAGCCGGAGGCGGAGCCGACCGCCGCCGTCTCGCCCCTGATGGAGCGGGTGACGGCCGGTGTGGTCATCGTCTTCGGCATCTTCCTCCTCGTCACGGCGAGGAGCATCGAACTGCGCAACGAGACGGACGGGATCGACCCACGCTGGTGGCCGACCGTGATCTCCGCCGGAATCATCGGCTCCGGGCTCTGGATGCTCGTCAACGCGGTGCTCGGCGTCTCGATCGAGCGCAGCGTCGAACCCTCGCGCCGTTCGGGCTGGATCCAGGTCGGCATCACAGTCGGGGCGCTCGTGGCCGTCCTCGTCCTGTGGCAGATGGGGGTCAGCTTCCTCGTCCTCGGGCCGGCCTTCCTGATCGTCACGAACTGGGCCTACGGGCTGCGCCGCTGGACGACGCTGCTGCTCTTCCCGGCGATCGTCACGCTCATCCTCTACCTGGTGTTCCAACTGCTGCTGAAGGTGCCACTGTGAACGCGCTCGTCGAAGGACTCTCCGCTCTCTTCGAGCCGACCGCGCTGCTCTGCTTCGTGATCGGCCTCGGCCTCGGTCTCCTCGTGGGCGTCTTCCCCGGGATCACGATCTCGATGGCGGTCGCGCTCGCCACGAGTTTCACGCTCACCCTCGAGCCCGCCCAGGGCCTCGCGATGCTGCTGGCCATCTACGTCTCGGCGCAGTACGGCGACCGCATCCCGTCGATCCTGGTCAACACCCCTGGCACTCCAGCGGCCGTCGCGACGACCCTCGACGGCTATCCGCTCGCCCGCAAGGGGAAGGCCGGCCTCGCGCTGTCGATCTCGGCCATCGCGACGACGGTCGGCATCCTGATGTCGATGCTCGTGCTGATCTTCCTCGCCCGGCCCATAGCCGACTTCGCGCTGCGCTTCGGCCCCTTCGAGATGTTCGCGCTGGTCGTCTTCGGGCTGACCGTCATCATCTCCATCGCCTCCCAGTCGCTGGCCAAGGGCATCTTCGCCGGCGTCCTCGGCATCGCCCTCGGCATGGTCGGCCTCGACCCGATCACGGGCGACGCCCGCTTCGCGTTCGGCACGAACGAGCTGACCGGTGGCCTGCACTTCATCGCGCTGATCATCGGCGTGTTCGGCATCACCGAGGTGCTCGACCAGATCCTGACCTATCACGAGTCGAAGATCCGGCCGATCTCCTCGCTCGGGCGGTGGTGGCCGAACAAGGCCGAGCTGCGGCAGGTGGCAAAGCCCATGGCCCAGTCGGGCGCGCTCGGCGTCGTGATCGGCGTCGTGCCTGCGGCCGGCGGGGACATCGCCGGCCTGGTCGGCTGGAACCGCGCAAAGGCGATCTCCAAGCACCCCGAGGAGTTCGGCAAGGGTTCGATCGAGGGGCTCGCCGGCTCCGACACGGCGTCCTCCTCGACGCTGGGTGGGGCGCTGACGACGACGCTCTCGCTCGGCATCCCAGGCGACTCGGTGATGGCGATCATGATCGGCTCGATGGTCATCTGGGGCATCCAGCCAGGGCCCTCGCTTTTCGAACGGCGCCCGGACATCATCGTGACGATCGTCGCGATCATGCTGCTCGCCACGATCGCCTCGACCGTGGTCAGCCTGATCCGCACCAAGTCGATGACGAGGCTGCTCGACCTGAAGCCACAGTTGATCTGGGGGATCATCGTCGTCTTCTGCGTCGTCGGCACCTACGCCACGACCAACAACGTGATGACCGTCGTGCAGATGCTTGTCTTCGGCGTGGTCGGCCTCATCCTGCGCCGGGTCGGCATTCCTGCCGGCCCGATCGTGCTCGGCTTCCTGCTCGGCCCGCTCGCGGAGTCCAACCTGCGCCGCGCGCTCCTGATCGGTGAGCCGGTCGAACTGCTCACCCGGCCCATCTCGCTTGTCCTGCTCCTGCTCGCCGCGGCGTCACTCCTGTGGCCGGTGATCCGCAAGGCCGTCGACCGTCGCCGCCGGGCGAAGGCGTGAGCCGACTGCTCTTCGCGCCAGGCGAGGGGGTGCAGGTGCACGCGAGCACCCTGCTCCCCCTCCCCGACGGCGCCCGCCTGGTCGCCTGGTTCGCCGGGCCGCACGAGGGTCACCCGCACACCGGCATCGTCGTCCAGCGCGACGACGGCCCGCAGTGGTCGTTGGCGCCCGATGACCCGGTGCCGCACTGGAACCCGGTCCTCTCGCACGCGCCAGTCGGCGGAATCTGGCTCTTCTTCAAGCGGGGCCACTCGATCGACGCCTGGACCACCTGGGTGAGCCGGTCCGAGGACGGCGGCCGCACCTGGAGCGAGCCGGCCGAACTGGTCCCGGGTGACACGTCGGGCGGACGCGGTCCCGTCCGTCAGTCCCCGCTCCGACTCGACGACGCCTGGCTCGCGCCCGGATCTGTCGAGCTGTGGGACCCGCCGACCTGGGACTGCTTCATCGATGCCTCAACCGACGGCGGAGTCACCTGGCAGCGGACCCCTGTCCCCCTCGATCATGCGGCGCTGCGCGGTGCCGGCTGCATCCAGCCCGCGCTGGTGCCCGGAACCGGCGCCCGGCTGGTCATGCTCACCCGCAGCACCGAGGGCCGCGTCTTCCGCAGCGCGACCGACGATCCGGCCGACTGGCCCCCGCTGACCCCGACGACGCTGCCCAACAACAACTCGGGCATCGCGGCCGTCGCGCTTCCCGACGGGCGGATCTGGTGCGCGCACAACGAGGCATCGGGCGACTGGGCCTCACGCTCGCGCCTGGTGATCTCCAGCACCTCCGATGACGGGCTCACCTGGCAGCGGGTCACGGTGCTCGAGGACGGCGTCGCGGAGGGAGACGGCACTCCCGTGACGGCGGCCGCGACCGGCGTCGTCACCGACGGCGTCGGCGAGTTCTCCTACCCGGCGATGGTCGTCGTCGGTGACGAGGTGTGGCTCACCTGGTCCTGGCAGCGCCGCACGATCGCCTTCGAACGACTCGTCTTCTGAGCTACTGGATCGACAGCCAGGCCACGTCGGTCGGGTTGGGCCGAACCGAGAGGCTGGACAGCAGCCGGCCCTCGGCGACCTGGGCGCAGGCCGCGGCGTGCAGCCCACGCTCCGACTCCCCCAGCCCCGCCGCGTACAGCTTCGCGACGGCGACATCGCGCCCGCGCTCGGGCACGTCGTCGGTGTTGATCCTTCCGTAGCTGAGCGCCGCGATCGCCTCCACCCCGACCCGGTCGAAGTCGCCGACCGGCCAACCTCCCGAGGCGACGTCCACCGGCACCAGCTGATGCATCGCCAGCAGGAGCACGTCGTCGGCGCGGCCACGGGCAAGGACGGTGGTCGCGGCGCGGTCGGCCTGTTCCGCGAGCGGGAGGCCCAGTTGCGTCGCGAGCTTGCTCGCGCAGGCCGACCAGGCCGTTGGGCTGTCCTCGAGGTCGCCGAGGACCCAGTCGATCCGGTCGAGCAGTTCGTCGTCGGCCTGGCTCTCGAGCAGGTGGCGCAGGGCCACGTAACACCACGCGTCGTCGTGCGGCTGCGCGTGGGCCACCAGGCTGCGCAGGCCGGGCAACCCGCGGTGCGCGCCCACCTCGACGAGCGTCTGGCCGCCCGCACCCCAGATCCCGACCGTGCTCAGGCCCTCAGGTGGATGGACCTCGAACTCGTCGTCGACCTCGTCGACGCTCGTGCGTTCGTCCACGGTCACGACGCCGTCGGGGACGATGATCTCGACCGCGCGGCCACGCTCGACGTAGCGCACCCACGGCAGCCAGGTCGGCTCGGACGGCACGTCGAGCAGGTCGCCCTCCTGCGCCTCGTAGGTCCAGGCCGAGCTGGTCAGGTGGCGGGCCCGCAGGGTCACCTCAGCCTCGAGCGGATGGCACACGCCGGGTTCCCCACCGGGAGTGGAGAGGCCGCGACGCTGCGTGAGCAGGCCCGGGCCCTCGTCCGAGGGCAGCACGATCTCCGCCGACGCGCCCGCCAGCCAAGAGACCGGCCGGTGCGGGCCCTCGACCCGCAGCACGGGCCCCGGCACGGTGACCAGGTCGGACGAGTCCGACTCGAGGGCGATCTCGATCCGGATCCGTTGGCCCGAGCGCAGCCGCACGCGGGCGGTGACGCCCAGTTCGTGCTCGATGTCCATGCCGACGGCGTCCTCGACCTGGCGCGGGGTCAGCCACCCGGGGAACTCGATGCTGAGCCGACGGAGCCGACCGGTGCCCGTCAGCTCGATCCCCTCGGGCAACAGCCTCGACTCGAAGTGTTCGACGACCGGGCCTGCCAGTTCCAGGCTCATCAGGCCCCCTCCACGCCTTCCTGGTTGTGCGCCTCCGGAAGCACCGCGCGCACGACCGAGCCGTCCTCACGATGCACGCCGACGATGGGGTGCGACCCGCGAAGCGACTCGAGCCTCGGGCCCTGGCCGTCAAGTTCGACGGTGACCGGCTCGCCGTGGTGGACGGAGACGTGCCGTCCCCTGACGCTCAGCTCCACTGGCTCGCCCTCCTCCACCTCGAACGCGATGGAGTCCCTGTGCAGATGGACCCGCAGCCGCGAACCGCGCACGCGCAGCGGGAAGGTCATCCCCGACCAGTCTGCGGGCAGCCTCGGGTCGAAGGTGATGTGTCCGTCGTGGTCGCGCAGGCCGGCGAAGCCGTAGACGAGCGAGTTCCACACCCCTCCGGTCGACGCGATGTGGACGCCGTCGCGGGCGTTGCTGTGCAGGTCGGCCAGATCGACGTAGAGGCTGCTCAGGAAGTACTGCATCGCCATGTCCTGGTAGCCCACCTCGGCGGCGATCACCGACTGGACGACACCGCTCAGGGTCGAGTCGCCCGTGGTGATCGGGTCGTAGTACTCGAAGTCGGCCTTCTTCTCCTGTGCGGTGAACTCGTGGCCCTGCAGGAACAGCGCGAGCACGACGTCGGCCTGCTTGAGCACCTGGAACCGGTAGATCACGAGGGGATGGAAGTGCAGCAGGAGCGGGCGCGCGCTGTCCGGAGTGTTCTCCAGGTCCCACAGCTCCGAGGTGAGGAACGCCTCGTCCTGGGGATGGATGCCGAAGGTCTCGTCGAAGAGGATGTGCATGTTGTCCGCGCACTCCTCCCACTCCTCGATCTCGGCCGGGTCGAGGTTGAGCAGCGTGGCGACGCGCTCGTAGGCGGCCTCGTCCACGGTGCGCATCTCGCGCACCAGGTCGGCGGCG
>RRZT012965448.1_pt1 | contig 17890 bp, 18 predicted proteins | sample 2165551 | NCBI WGS metagenome assembly RRZT01 (sample SAMN10456910, study PRJNA506462) | wastewater metagenome | biome: wastewater; feature: sludge; material: wastewater sludge; isolation source: wastewater sludge with Escherichia coli K12::gfp cells carrying plasmid... | place: USA: Moscow, Idaho...
CCTGGTCGACTGACGTCAGACATCGACGGGTTCCGGGTGGCAAACCCGGAACCCGTCGACGTTTATCGGGGGCACTCCCCTGGTTACAAGCTCCTTTGCACGGCCCCGACGCGTTCGGCGGCGACGGCGACGGCTGCGTCACGAGCAGCCGCGGCCTCGGCGTCCTTCAAGGTGTGGTCCGCGGCCCGGAAGCGCATGGCGTAGGCCAGCGACTTCTTTCCTTCGCCGACCTGCGGACCCTCGTAGACGTCGAACAACGCCAAGGACTCCAGCAACTCACCCGCCCCATCACGCAAGGCAGCGGCCACGTCCCCGGCAGGCACGTCTGACGAGACGATCAGCGCGACGTCCTCTTTGGCGACCGGGTGCGTCGACAATCGCTCCAGCGATCCCATCGCCGGCGCGACCGCGAACAAGGAGTCCATCGCTACCTCGAACGCGGCGGTTCGATCCGGGAGGCCCAGAGCCTGCGTCACGGCCGGGTGGAGTTCCCCCGCGTAGCCGAGCACCCTGCCAGCGAACTCGAAGCGTGCGCATCGACCCGGATGCCAAGGGGCCTTTTCGCTTTGAACGGGAACCAGATCGACACCAACTGCCGAACCGGCGACCTGCACGGCCGCGATGGCTTGCTGCCAACCCGCCGGGACGCCGGGGCCTTGCCAACCAGCGGGGACCCACGCCCCGGTCAGGACGCCTGCCAGCATCTTCGGCTGCGCGGGAATCGCCGCCTCGATCGCGGCCCGCTCCTCGTCGGTGGGACGCCCGGAAACGGGCGGCAAGGGCGCATTGCCCTGCTGTCCACCGACGAAAACCGAACCCGTCTCGAACAAGGCCACATCCGTGTTGCCCCGACTGAGATTGCGCGTCACGGCTGCCAGCAACCCGGGCAGAAGCGTTGTCCGCAAGTACGGCTCGGTGTCCGCCAGCGGATTGGCGAGCCGACACAATGCGCGCCGCGGGTCATCGGCAGGGACCTGCAAGCGATCCAAGGCTTCAGACCCGATGAATGGGAAGCACAACACCTCGACGAAACCCGCATCGACGAGGCCTTGGTTGACCCGTCGCCGCAGCTGCTGCGCTGGCGTGTACCCGTGACCGACGGGGGCGGGGGGGACAACCGAGGGCAGCTTGTCCAGGCCCGTCTTGCGGCCCACCTCTTCCACATAGTCGAAGGGGTCGAGCAGGTCAGGGCGCCAGGTCGGCGGCGTGAGGGCCAAGGTGTCACCGAGGGCGACGACCTCCACTCCGCTGGCCTCCAGGATCTCGATGACCTGATCGCGCCCGACGGGCATGCCAAGAATGCGGGCAGGCACGTCTGCCTGCATGTTGGCCCGCGACGGTTCGGGGACGGACCCTGCCACGGTCTCGTTGAGGGACGTCTTGCCGCCCGCGAGTTCGGTGAGCAGATCGGCGACCCGGTGAGCGGCCGCATACGTCGCGCCCGCGTCGACGCCACGTTCGAATCGCTTGGCGGCCTCGGAGCCGAGCTTGTGACGGAGCGATGCGCGCGCGATCGAGCCAGGCACGAAGTGCGCGGCCTCGATCACAACCCGTGTCGTCGCCGACGTCAGCTCGGTGGACTCGCCACCCATGACCCCGGCCAGCCCGATCGGCCCGGAATCGTCGGTGATGAGCATGTCATCGTGATCGAGGGTGCGGGCCTGGTCGTCCAGCGTGACGAGCTTCTCCCCGGCGGCCGCCTGCCGCACCACGATGGGGCCCGCGAGCCGTTCGGCGTCGTAGGCATGCAGCGGTTGCCCGGTCTCCAGCATCACGTAGTTCGTGATGTCCACGGCCAGGGACAGCGACCGCATGCCCGCCTGCTGCAAACGGAGCTTCATCCACGTCGGGGTCGGCTGCGCCGGATCGACATCCTCAACGCCGATAGCGACGAACAGCGGACAGTTCTCCGTTTGCAGATCGACGGGGTATCCGTCCGACACAGGTTCGGGGACAGTCCTCGCCACGGGGTCCGAGAAGTGCACTCCCAGGGCCTGCGCGGCCTCGCGCGCCAGCCCCCTGATCGAAAAGCAGTAGCCCATGTCTGGAGTGACGGCGATGTCGAGCACATCGTCGCGCAGGCCGAGAGCCGTGACGGCTCGTGTGCCGGTTACCCACGGCTTCCCGGCGTGGTCGGTGTCCCCCAGGACCCAGATGCCCGCGTGGTCTTCGCCGACGCCCAACTCGTCCTCGGCGCAGATCATGCCGTCGGACACGTGCCCGTAGGTCTTGCGTGCGGAGATTTGGAACCCACCCGGCAGCGCGGACCCGGGCAGCGCGACGACGACGTGGTCACCGACGTCGAAGTTCAGCGCGCCGCACACGATGCCGCGGCTTCCCTCGTCACCGTTGTGTTCACCGACATCGACGTGGCACCAGCGGATCGTCTTGCCGTTCTTCTGCGGCTCCTCGACGAAGTCCAAGACGCGCCCGATCACGAGCGGTCCGGTCAGGTCGGCCCCGACCTCGTCGACAGTTTCGACCTCGAGCCCGGCCCGAATGAGTACTTCGGCCAGTTCGCGACCCGTCATTCCGGCGGGCAGTTCCGCGTATTCGCGGATCCACGACACGGGAGCCCTCATCGACGTGCCTTCCTCTTCTCGGCGGCCGTCACCGGGCCGCTCCCTTCAGTTGCCTGCTGAACCGGATGTCGCCTTCGACCATGTCGCGCATGTCGGTGGCGTTGTTGCGGAACATCAAGGTCCGTTCGATACCCATGCCGAAGGCGAAGCCCGAATACACATCGGTGTCGACGCCACACGCGGCAAGTACGCGGGGATTGATGACGCCGCAGCCACCCCATTCGATCCACCCCTCGGACCGGCATGTCTTGCAGGGGCGGTCTGGATTGGCCACCGATTCGCCGTGACAGACGAAGCATTCGAGATCGATCTCGGCGGACGGTTCGGTGAAGGGAAAGTAGCTGGGGCGCATCCGGGTGCGCACATCGCCGAACATCTGACGAGCCAGATGGTCGAGGGTGCCCTTGAGGTGCGCCATGGAGATGCCCTTGTCTACGCAGATCCCTTCGATCTGATGGAAGACGGGCACATGCGTGGCGTCGAACTCGTCGGCGCGATACACCTTGCCGGGGCACACGACGTACACCGGAAGAGGCCGATCGAGGAGCGAGCGAATCTGCACCGGGGACGTGTGTGTCCGCAGCAGCACGTGGCGTTCCAACGGCGACAGGAACAAGGTGTCGGTGGTGCCGCGAGCGGGGTGGTCGGGGCCGATGTTGAGGGCGTCGAAGTTCAGCCACTCCCCCTCGGCCTCTGGCCCCTCGGCGACCTCCCACCCCATCGCGACGAAGACGTCGGACATCAGGTCCATCAGGGCAGTGATGGGGTGCGGCGCACCGACGGGATGCTCGACGACCGGCAATGTCACATCGACCCGCTCGGTGACGAGGCGCTGCTGCAGTTCAACCGCTGCGACCTCGCGCTGCCGGACATCGAAGGCCTCTTGGATCGCGGCTCGGGCCGCGCCGATCCGCTGGCCCGCGTCTTTGCGATCCTGGGGTGGCAGCTTGCCGATCTCGCGGTTCGCGAGCGCGATGGGCGACTTCTCGGCGAGGTGCGCCCCGCGGGCGGACTTGAGCGCGGCTACCGACTCAGCGGCACCGAATGCTGATTGAGCGGCGGTCACCATCGCCGTCAGGGAGTCCTCCGACAGCGGGGCGCTCTCCGGCTCGTTGTTGGTATTGGGCTCGCTCATGAGCTCTCTCCCTCTCGTCAGGCACAGGGCGCCGCATGGACGGCCCCACTCGCCAACACCCCGCCATCCGATCAGGACGGCCGGGTCGTTGGCGAGTCATTTTTCGGGTCAGCTGCGTTGGGCTGTCGCCGTGACGTACAGGCACACGGCTGCGGCCGTCGCCAGATTGAGGCTCTCGGCCTCGCCGAAGATCGGCACGGCGACGCTGCTGTCGGCCATCTCGAGGTGGGTGGCGGGCAGCCCCCAGGCCTCGTTGCCGAACAGCCAAGCCGTCGGCATGGTGAGGTCCACCTCGGGCAGGACCTGTTCGCCGTCACCATCGGCCGCCAGGACCTGGAGACCCCGCTCGCGGCAGGAGGTCACCACCTCGTCCAGGGACATTCCCAACACGAGCGGCACATGGAACAAGCTGCCGGCCGTTGCCCGCACCGTCTTGGGGTTGTACGCCTCAACGGAATCGGTCGTGAGGACGACAGCGTCGGCGCCGAACGCATCGGCGACGCGGATCACCGTCCCGGCATTGCCGGGATCGCGAACCTGGTCGCAGATCACCAGCAGCCGGGGCTGACCGGCGAGCACCTCGGTCCACGGAACGTCCAGGAACGACGCCACCGCGACGATTCCCGGCGGCGTGACCGTGGATGAGATGGACGCCAGGTCCTGTTCGGTGCCGCCGTACACGGCGACACCCTGCTCGGCGGCGATCTCGACCAAGCCGCGGTGGTGATGAACGATCTCTGTCACCACGTACAGCTCATCCACGCCGCCGTTGAGCAGTGCCTCGCGGACGGCCTGCGGACCCTCCGCCAAGAACTTGCCCTCGGTGCGCCGTCCCTTGCGCTGCAGCAGCTTGCGCAGCGCCTGCATCCGACCCTTCGAGATCGGCGCGAGGCCGACCGGGTCTTGGACGCTCATGGTCAGGCCGCGTCGGCTGCAGCGCCGCGGGCGACCTCAACCAAAACGGTGAAGGCGGCCGGATCGGACACGGCAAGCTCGGCCAGCATCTTGCGATCAACCTCGACACCGGCGGCCTTCAAGCCAGCGATGAACCGGTTGTACGTCATGCCTTCGGCGCGTGCGGCAGCGTTGATGCGCTGAATCCACAGGCTCCGGAAGTCGCCCTTACGCTGGCGACGATCGCGGTAGGCGTAGGTGTACGAGTGGAGCAGTTGCTCCTTGGCCTTGCGGTACAGGCGGGAACGCTGCCCCCGGTACCCCGACGCCTCGTCGAGGACTTCACGCCTCTTCTTGTGGGCATTGACCGAACGCTTCACGCGTGCCATCGGTGACTCCTTGCTTGTGTGACCCGAGCGGGTCGCGTGCGCCTGATGGCGCGGGTTTTCGTGCGGCGTTAGCCGCGGGGATCAAAGACCGGGACTACTTGCCCAGCAGCTTCTTGGCCTTGCGGATGTCGCCGGGGCCACCCAACTGCACGTCGCCGTCCAAGCGCCGGGTACGACGGGTCGACTTGTGCTCGTTCAGGTGCATCTTGCCCGCCTGACGCCGCATGATCTTGCCGCTGCCAGTCACTCGGAACCGCTTCTTGGCCCCGGAGTGGGTCTTCATCTTCGGCATGTACCGCTCCGTTTCTTCTTTCGCTTACAGGTCGATGTCGGGGTCCATGTTGTCGGCTGGACCACGCCGCTTCTTCGTCGGAACAGTCTTGGCGGCGGCCTTGCGACCGTCGGCCTGCTCCTGCCGCTCCGCCTCGGCGTCTGCCGCACGTGCGGCCGCCCTGCGGTCACGCTCGGCTGCCTGTTCGGCGCGAGCCTCGGTCTTCTTGCGGGTGGGCGCCAACACCATCAACATGTTGCGGCCGTCCTGCTTGGGAGCCGACTCGACGTATCCGTCCTCAGCGACGTCGTCGGCCAGCTTCTTCAGCAGGTTGAACCCCAGCTCTGGGCGGCTCTGCTCGCGACCACGGAACATGATGGTGATCTTCACCTTGTCGCCGCCACGAAGGAACCGGACGACGTGACCCTTCTTGGTCTCGTAGTCGTGCTCGTCGATCTTGGGGCGAAGCTTCATTTCCTTGATGACCGTGTTGGTCTGGTTGCGGCGACTGTCGCGAGCCTTCTGGGCGGTCTCGTACTTGTACTTGCCGTAGTCCATGAGCTTGCAGACCGGCGGACGCGCCTGCGGCGCCACCTCCACGAGATCAAGGTCTGCCTCACGGGCCAAGCGCAGCGCGTCGTCAATCCGCACGATGCCGACCTGCTCACCGTTCGGCCCGACAAGCCGGACCTCATTGACGTGGATCCGGTCGTTAATGCGCGGTTCAGTGCTGATGCTTTCCTCCTGATGAGTGGTGTACCTTCCGGAATGTGCAACAGGACCTCTGCGCACGCAGAAGTCCTGTTCATCCGGTCGGCCATCGCCGACCACCATGACCCGCCGAGATGTTGACCTCGGCTAGGTGGGAGAACAGGTCCCCGCTTCGCAAGAGGGCCCGGCGCACACGCCGAACCGTCAAGCAACTCTACCCGAGGGGCTCCAAAACCGACAATCGCCCGGCCTGCGCCACGCGTGCACCGCCCCCGGTCTCGTGGGTCCCTGTGGATATGGTGTCGACATGGCACTTCCTCGCACCTTACGTCCGGTGCGAACACGCACGTTCGCTGTCGTCTTGACTGTCGTCATCTCGGCAGCGGCCCTGATCGGATGGGTGCTCCTGCCAGCGCACATCCGCGCGCAGTTCACCGTGCCGCAGGTGCTCACCCTGCTCGGGTTTCTAGCGATCATGATCGGCATCATGCTGCTGGTCGGTTTCAGTTCGGTCCGCGTCGACACGAACGGTCTCCGCGTTCGCAACGGACCAGTTTTGACCACGCTGGCATGGGCGGATGTCGTGGGGTTTCGGTTTCGTCAAGGTGACCCGTGGGCGTATGCGGTGATTCGCGGACACGAAGACGAACCCCGCAAGGTCGCAATGCTCGGGGTACAGGCCACCGACGGCGCGCGAGCCACGAACGCCGTCGAGTGGCTGCGTGACACCCTCAGCGCGCAGCAGGCGTGAGCCACGAACGTCGGCGGCCGAGGGCCGCTGAACGACACATGCGAACGGCCGGAGCCCGCCAGGGACCCCGACCGTTCCGCACGGTGCGAACTCGTTAGCCGAGCCGCGGAGGCATCACCGCAGCCGCGATGAGATCCTTCGGGTCAGGATCGCCCGAAATGACCTTCAGCACCGCCTGCAGCAGCGGCAGCCGGGCGGGCAGATCGCCACCGATTTGCTCGACCAACGCCTTCGCCAAACCAGCGGCGGGCACGCCTTCGACCGTCTGCTCGGCGGCCACCATCGCTGCCAGCGCCTCGACGGCTGGCTCACCGGCCCCGATCCGCTTGCCGTAGACCTTGTTGCGTCCGGACAGGCCGGTCACTTCCAGGTCGCCGACACCAGCCAATCCAAAGGCCGTCTCCGCGTTGGCGCCGAGGACCGTCGACAGCAGCGACATCTCCTTGACGGCCTGTGAGAACGTGGCTGCCTTCAGGTTGTGGTGCGGGAAGCCGGTCCCCTCTTCGAGACCGTCGGCCACACCGAGCGAGATCGCGTACACGTTCTTCATGGGCGCGCACACCTCGACGCCGACCTCGTCGGCCGTCGGCTCGATGCAGTAGACGTCGGTCGAGATTTGCCGCGCCATGTCGTCCGCGACGGACTTGTCGAGGCACCCATAGATGGTGGCGGTCGGTTTTCCCTCTGCGACCTCGTTGGCCTTGCAAGGACCGGCGACACCCACGATCGGTGGCAGGTCGACAGCGTGCTCGGCAGCGATCCGCCGGATCGCGGCGGGCAGCAACTCGATCGTTCCGTCGGGATCGGGCACGAATCCCTTGGACGTCACCAGCAGGGCCTTCGCCTTGGCGATGCCCCCCAACGCCATCTCGGTGACCTGTGGCACGCCTTGTGAGGCAACCGACAAGAACACGACATCGACCCCGTCCAAGGCGTCTTCGAGTTCACCGGATCGGTACAGCTTGGTCCCGGTGGCCAGGCGGACATTGGTCCGAGGATGCGGTTCTCCACGCTCGCAGGCGTCCAGCAGATGGTCGTCGAGCCAGGTTCCCCACAGGCGCGTCTCCCATCCGGCGGCGATCAGCGGGGTGCACAGCGCAGAGCCCATGGCACCCGCGCCGAGAACGACGATCTTGGGCATGTTTCCCCTCTCGCTTTGGTCTGCGGACGTCACTTCGGCTGTTGGCCGTAGCCCTTGATGAGTTCTTGAGCCTCGGCCATCAGCTCATCCGACAGCACCTTGATCGGCGCTCCGGTGGCCATCGCACGGAGTTGGATGTCACAGATGTACTCGAGGTACGGCAGAAGGCTGAGCGCCTTCGGGAGCGTCGGACCAATCGTGATGGCGCCGTGGTTGCTCATGAGCGCACCGGTGCGATCCTTGAGCGCCTCGCTGACATTGATGGCCAACTGATCGGTCCCGAAGGTCGCGTACGGTGCGACTCGCACGGGCCCCCCGAACAGGGTCGTGTAGTAGTGCGAACCGGGAATCACGTCGCACACGAGGCCCATCGCCGTCGAGGCGGGTGCGTGGTTGTGCGTGATCGCACCCGCGTCGGTCGCGGCGTACACCGACAGATGCAAGGGCAGTTCGCTGGACGGTTTCAAGGCGCCGTCCACCGTATTGCCCTCGAGATCGGTGATGACGACGTCTTCGGCCCTCATGTCCTCGTACTCGACGCCGCTGGGCGAAATGGCAACCAGGTCGCCCATTCGCACCGAGACGTTCCCGGCCGTGCCGACGACCAGACCCTGCCGTTGCATGATCTGGCAGGTGTCGACGATCTGTTGTCGTTCGGTCTCAAACTGCATGGCAGCTCGTTCCCTTTCTGATGAAAGTGTGTGTCTTGTCGGTTGTGGGGCCGTGGCAGGCGGTCACGGCTGAAGGATGTACTTGCTGCCGATGCCCTTGGACATGTCTTCGAGGCTCTCGACCAGCGCCTCCAACGGACGGACCTCTGTGGCGAGCGTCAGGCCGTCGAACTGGCCCGTCGACAGCAGCTTTACTGCGATCTGCACGTATCGAGGTGCGTGGTGGTAGACGCCGATGATCTTGTACTCCTTGTAGTGCATGGCGACGGCGTCCACGCTGAACGTCGAACCGGCCTTTGGTCCGCCGAACATAACGGCGGTGCCACCGGGACGGAGGCATTGCCAGGTCTGCTCCCACACCTCGGGGAGCCCGACAGCCTCAATCGCGACGTCGGCGCCTCGTCCGTACGGGGTCACCTCGCGGACGGCTGCGGCACACTCGGCGGGCGTTTCCAGCCCGGTCAGGTTCACCGTCTCGACAGCCCCCGCGTCCTTCGCTTGAGCCAGGCGACCCTCGGACCGGTCGGCGGAGATGACGGTCGCACCACGCAACTGCGCGAGGCGGATGTACATCTGACCGATGGGGCCCGCGCCGTTGACGGCGACCGTGTCCCCCAGCTTGATGCCGCTCATGGCCATGCCATGCACGACGGTCGACAGGGGTTCCAGCGGGGCGGCCGCCTCGAACGGCAACGTGTCGGGGATCGTGTAGGTGTTGCGCGCGACGATGGGGGCCGGAATGACGATCTGTTCGGCGAACCCACCGTTGAGGTACGACAGGTTCTCGCACAGCGTCTCTTCGCCGATGGTGCAGGCCCAGCACACACCACAGGGGCAGGTGTTCGCGGCGACGACGCGGTCACCAAGGGCGAACTTGGTGACGCCCTCGCCGACTCCGATCACATAGCCGGAGAACTCGTGCCCGAAGCGAGCCGGATTGTCCGCAGAAACGTCGGGGAAGATCGTGGGATGCCCACGACGATAACTCTTTAGGTCGGTGCCGCACGTTGCGGCTGCGTGGATTTCGACGGCCACTTCACCGGGGCCGGCGACCTCGGGTTCGATGTCTTCAAGGCGGAGGTCCCCAGGACCATAGAACATGTACGCACGCATCGTGCGGCACCTTCCTTTCAGTTTTTTTGTTTCACTCGTGCGTTTTGAGCGGCACTTTTGTCAGATTCGGATCAGTCGGGATGACGCTGCATGAATGCGTGGATGTCGGCCGTGACACCCTGCAGGGCGGGGTAGATGCTGCCGTGGATCTCGGCAACCTCGCCGTACAGCTCGTAGTTGTCCTGGTTCGGCGTCGTGGTGTCGCCGAACTTCGCCATGGCCTTGGCGTAGGTGGCGATGTCCGGGGCTCCGTGCACGCCGGTGATGGACATGGCAGCGACCGCTGCGCCCAGCGCGGAGATCTCGTCCTCGGTGCAGGCCGTGATCGGAACACCCATGGCGTCGGTCATGATTTGGCGCCACAGCGGACTGCGCGTGCCGCCACCCATGGCGCGGATCTGCGTGATCTTGTTGCCGGTGTCGGCTTCCAGGCCTTCGAGCCCTCGCCGCATCTCGATGCCGATGGCCTCAAGGATCGAGCGGTACATGTGCGGACGACCATGGATGCCGCGCCAACCGACAACCGCACCGCGAGCGATGGGATCCCAGTGGGGGGTCTGCACTGCATTCCAGTACGGCATGGTGATCAGCCCGAGGCAGCCCGGGGGCACCTCGGTGGCCGCGGCCTCGAGTGCCGGGTCAGGCGCGCCGCCCAGTGCGGGATCGCCGAATTCCTGGCGGAACCACGTGGCGAGGTACGCGCCCGAGCTGAGAAGCAGTTCGAAGTCGTACCAGTCGGGGATGCCGGCTGCCAGTGTCCGATAAGCCTTGCCGTAGGCGTAGTCAGGGCCATGAACACCCGCGACGACGGCCGTGCCAAGGTTCAGGTACATCGTGTCCGCGTCGACAGCAGCGGCACCGACACCGGCGGCTTGGCCATCGCCCATGCCCGAGACCAGAACAACCTCTTGGGACAGCCCCCACAGCTCGGTGATCTCCTTCGTGATGTTCCCGATGACCTCACCGGGCTTCTTGAGATCGCTCATCTGCTCGCGGGTCACGCCAGCGATTTCGAGCAGCGAGGGAGCGTAGTCCTGCTGGGCGATGTCGAACAGGCCCAACGAGTCCGCACAGGCGACGGACGAAACCCATTGGCCCGTCAGCCGGTACACGACGTACCCGTGGACGTCGACGACCTTGTACGCCTTCTCCAACAGTCCGGGCTGGTTCTCCTTGACCCACGCCATCTTGTACAGGGCTGGCGTGATGTCGGCGGGCTTACCCGACAGCGCGTGGATCTCGGGGGTCCCGTAGCGCAGGATCTGGTCGGCCGCCCGACCGTCCATCCACAGGATGCCGTCACGGAGCGGGTTTCCGCTCTCGTCGAAGGGAGCGAAGGTCTCGCGCTGGTGGGTGACACCCATCGCGACGATCCGGTCCTTCTGGTCTTGCGTCAACTGGCTGATCGCCTGCCGGACGGAGTTGTCCGTGGTTGACCACCATTGAAGGGGATCGTGCTCGTAGAAGCTGGTTTGCGGGTTCTTGAGGGTGATCTCCTCTTTGCCCTGGGCCAGCACCGTTCCGGTGGCATCAACGATGATTGCCTTGGTCGCTGTGGTGGATGTGTCAATCGCAATGACGAGCGGATCGTTCATGAATCCTCACAGTCTCGGCTCCCACACGAGCCGAATACAGGTGAAACCCGGCCGAAGCCGGGTCGCTGGACCCTCGTTGGTCCAAGCCAATATCACCTTAACCAGCGTGCACGACGTGCTCGCTGGTGTGAGGAAAAACCCGCAAACGCTGGTTTGCGCCGAGCCGACTATTTGGTCGGCGCTGACGGCTGCTTTAAAGGCGGCAGGACGCCAGCTTGGTCACGACGATTGCCTCCGCCTCAACGGTCAGCAACTCGTCCATGACGGCATGCACCCGCTTCGCCGGCACCATTGCGCGCACGGCGACCTCGGCCTCGTTCTCGACCGGCGAGACCGTCGGTGACGCCAGCCCGGGGGTGATGACCGACGCCTCCGCGAGACGGTTCTTGGGGACGACGTAGTCGATCATCAGGTAGTCGCGAGCGACCAGAACGCCGGTGAGGCGTCGGATCAGCTGTTCCAGCGCTGGGCTGTCCGGCGTGCTTGTTCCGCGCACGAGGATGGCCTCGGACTCAAGGAGTGCCTCGCCAAAAACGACCAGACCCGCTGCCCGCAGCGTCGATCCCGTCTCGACCACGTCGGCGATGAAGTCGGCGACACCGAGCCGGATAGAACTCTCGATGGCCCCGTCGAGCCGAATGAGCCGCGCGGTGACGCCCTTGCGTGACAGATACGCCTGCACCAGCCCGGGGTACGACGTCGCGATCCGCTTGCCCTCCAGGTCGGACAACTCGTAGGTGTCGGGGCCAGGCCCCGCGAAGCGGAAGCGGGTGCCCCCGAAACCCAACTGCAGGATCTCCACCGCGTCGGCTCCGGAGTCCAGCAGCATGTCGCGGCCGGTGATCCCGAGATCGAGTGTTCCTTCACCGACGTACAGCGCAATGTCGCGCGGACGCAGGTAGTAGAACTCGACGCCGTGCTCGTCGTCGACGAGGACGAGTTCCTTGCTGTCGTGGCGCTGCCGGTATCCCGCGTCGCGCAGCATCTGGGTCGCCGACTCCGACAGGGATCCCTTGTTGGGGACGGCAATCTTGAGGTACGAAGGCTCGCTGTTCACGGCCGCCAATCTACAGGTGCTTGTAGACGTCACTCAGATCGAGCCCGAGCGCGACCATCATCACCTGTGCGTGATACAGCAGTTGGCTGAGTTCCTCGGCCGCCTCCGACCGCGACTGGTACTCGGCGGCCATCCACGACTCGGCAGCCTCTTCCACCAGCTTCTTGCCGATGAAATGCACGCCCTTGTCGAGCTCTGCGACAGTGCCCGAACCCTCGGGGCGGGTCTTCGCCTTGTCCTGCAGTTCAGCGAAGAGTTCTTCGAATGTCTTGCTCACAGCTGTCCTTGCGTCCTCTCGTTCACGCCGGAGTCCCCGGCGGACACCAAATCGATGCCCAGCAGTGCGTCCACCGCAGCAGCGACCTCCGCTGGCGCGTGCGGGTCGGAGCCGGCTCCCGTCAACGCCCGCTCCGCCCAGGCATCAACCGCAGCGAGTGCGGCAGGCGCGTTGAGGTCGCTGTATAGAGCCTCACGGATCTCCCGCACGACGTCGGCGGCTGGGTCCGCTCGCCCGAATCGCGCGGCGGCCCGCCAAATGCTGAGCCTTTTCGCGGCGAAGTCGAGGTCGTCCGACGTCCAGTGCCAGTCGGTGCGGTAGTGGTGGTTGAGCAGCGCGAGCCGCACCGCCATGGGGTCGGCGCCATCATTGACCAGGGTCGACACGAGCACCAGATTGCCGAGCGATTTCGACATCTTCTCGCCGTCGTACCCGACCATGGCCGAGTGCACATAGGCGTGCGCCAGACTCTTGCCCGTTGCTGCTCTGGCCTGGGCGGCGCTCATCTCGTGATGGGGAAACACCAGATCACTCCCCCCACCCTGCACGTCGAACTCGGATCCGAGATAGTGCAGCGCAATCGCCGCGCACTCGATGTGCCACCCGGGCCTCCCTGGCCCCAATGGTGACTCCCACGCGGGTTCGCCCGGCCGGTTTCGCCGCCAGACCAGGCAGTCGAGCGGGTCCTGCTTGCCGGGCCGTGAGGGGTCTCCCCCGCGTTCGGCGAAAATCTCGAGACGCTGGGTCTGATCGAGGTGACTGATCGTTCCGAACCCGGCGGCATGGTCACAGCGGAAGTACCAGTCTGGGTACTGCGGGTCATCGACCTCGTACACGGTGCCATCGGCGATCATCGGCTCGATGAAGTCGGCTACCGGTTCGATGAACTCGGTGACGGGAACGTAGTGATCCGGCGGCAGGATGCGCAGAGCCTCCATGTCGCCTCGGAACAGATCAATCTGGTCGGTCGCCAGCTCGGTCCACTCCACCCCGGTTGCCGTCGCACGCTCCAGCAGAGGATCGTCGACATCGGTGATGTTCTGGACGTATCGCACGGACAATCCCGCGTCTCGCCACACACGGTTCAACAGATCGAATGTCAGGTAGGTGAAGGCGTGTCCCAGGTGCGTCGCGTCGTAGGGGGTGATCCCACAGACGTACATGCGAGCCGATTTGGTCTCCAGGTCTCCGACGGCGACCAAGTCCTGAGCGGCGCTGTCGTACACACGCGGCGCGACGCCGGTCGCCGCGAGAGAAGGGACCGCTGGTGCACTCCACGATTTCACGAGCCCGAACCTACCAACCGTCGAAAGCCCACCCCTCGTCGTCCATGAGGTCGGCACTGGGCGCGACGTGCAGTTCAGCCCGCGTCGGTGTGGTACCCGTTGAGTCGCGGACACACATGGCCCTCGGCATCCAGCGGCTGGTTGCACAGCGGACACGGCGGAACGGCCGCCTCCACCAGACGCAACCCGCGCGCGACAAACTCGCGACCCATCGCCATCGGCACCAGGATCACAACCGACTCGCCGTCAGCATCCGGTTCGTCCGTCTCGTCGGGTGACGACCCGACGGCCAACAGTTCGACCTGTAACCGGCTCTCGCCGATGTCCCAGGCGATCGACATCGTGCCGACGCGGAACTCCGCCATCAAAGGCAGGTCCAAGGGATCGGAGTCGCTGGGGACTTCGATGAGTCCGGGATCGCCGGTGTCCTCCACAACCAAGGTGATCTGGTCCATGAGCCTGCCGAGGTGTTCGGCGAGTAACCGCACCTGATTCTCATCGCACACAACGCTCACGAGGCGGTCGTCCTCGCGAACTTGCATATAGAAAACGCGCTCGCTGGGCCGACCGATCGTCCCGACCACGAACCGGTCCGGGTCGGAGAATCGGTGGGTTATCCAGGGCATACACCCCAGAGTAGGCGCTCGGTGTTCACTGGCCCCTGCTTGGGGACCGCCAAATGTCTCCACGGACGCGTGATGGTCGAGCGACGGTCCGTCGTGGCACGCCCAGTCGACCGGTCTAAGGTTGAGCCGACGTGACGAAGGGAGCCGCCCGTGAGTTGGCTGGAAGCGATCGTGCTGGGGATCGTGCAGGGACTGACCGAGTTCTTGCCGGTGTCGTCCAGCGCGCACCTGTCAATCGTGGGGCAGTTGTTCTTCGACGGGCACGATCCGGGTGCGGCCTTCACGGCCGTGACGCAACTGGGCACCGAGACGGCCGTCATCGTGTATTTCGCCAAGGACATCGGCCACATCATCAAGAACTGGTCGTTGGCCCTCGTCGGCAAGATCCCCCGCAACGACCCGACCGCCCGCATGGGCTGGATGGTCATCGTCGGTTCGATTCCCATCGTCGTGCTCGGCCTGGTCCTCCAGGACTGGATCGACACGACGCTTCGCAATCTGTGGATCACGGTGGCGATGTTGGCGGGATTCGCCGTCGTCTTGGCGCTGGCTGACCGTTACGCGCGCAACCAGCGGACGCTGGATCAACTGACCTGGCCGCACGGCCTGTTGTTTGGCCTGTTCCAATCGATGGCGTTGATTCCGGGAGTGTCTCGCTCGGGCGCGACGATCGCCGGTGGTCTGTTCATGGGGTACACCCGCGAGGCCGCCACGCGATACGCGTTCCTGCTGGCCATTCCCGCCGTGTTCGGTTCGGGCCTGTACCGGCTCAAGGACGTCAGTCACGACGCCCCGTGGGGTCCGATCATCGTGGCGACGGTCTTGGCCTTCGGCATCGGCTTCCTCGTGATCAGGTGGCTGCTGCGCTACGTCAGCAACCACACCTTCCTTCCGTTCATCGTGTACCGCTTCGCTCTGGCATCGTTCACGGCCGTCTTGTTGGTGCTGGGCGTGCTGAACCCGATGGGCGCTCAGGGCTGACGATGCAGACCCGAACCGTCGGGGCTTCCGGCCTGCAGGTCTCGCGCCTCGGGTTGGGCACCATGGCCTGGGGTCACGACACGTCGCAGTCGGAGGCCCGGGAGTTGGTGCGGCGCTTCACCGGCGCCGGGGGAACGTTGATCGACACGGCCCCGACCGACGCATCCGGCGAGGCCGAACGATGGTTGGGTCGGATGATGGCGGCGCAACTGCGACGCGACCAGGTGGTGATCGCCACCAAGGCCGGGTTTCGGGTGCATGAGGGACGCGGGACGATCGACACCTCGCGGGCGCACATGCTGGCGGACCTCGGCGAATCGTTGGATCGGCTGAGGACCGACTACGTCGATCTGTGGCAGATTCACGCCTGGGGTCCCACGGGCATCGAAGAGTCGCTCGCTGCCCTCGACCATGCCGTGACGTCGGGCATGGCGCGTTACGTCGGGATCTCCAACTTCGTCGGGTGGCAGACGGCGCAGGCCGCCACCTGGCAGCGCGCCTTCCCGGGGAGGGCCCCCATCGTGTCGACCCAGATCGAATACTCGCTGTTGGCCCGGCGGGCCGAGATCGAGGTGTTGCCCGCGGCCGAGGCGTTGGGGCTGGGTGTGTTTCCCTGGTCACCGCTGGGTCGAGGCGTCCTGACCGCCAAATATCGCACGGGGATCCCGCGAGGTTCTCGCGGGGCGTCACCGCACTTTCGCGCCTTTGTCGAGCACTACTGGGACGAGCGCTCCCGCAGCGTCGTCGAGGCCGTCAAGACGGCAGGCGACGGTCTGCGGCTGTCGGCAGCACAGGTGGCGCTGCTGTGGGTCCGTGACGCCCCCGGTGTGACCGCTCCCCTGTTGGGGGCTCGCACGGCCGAGCAATTGGAGCCCCTGCTGGAGACAGAAGACGACGTGTTGCCTGCACAAATCACCGCGGCGTTGGACGATGTATCCGGCGGCCCCAATGCGGGACGCGGAGAGGACGACGCTGAGTGATTCCCGTCATCGATGGCCACAACGACCTCCCGTGGCACCGCCGGACCGCAGCGGGGTATTCCGTCGACGGACTCGACGCCGAGACACCCAGCACGTTGCACACCGACATTCCGAAGATCCTCCGCGGCGGGTTGCGGGGACAGTTCTGGTCGGTGTGGGTGCACACCGATCTCGACGAGGTCGATCGGCTCCGGGGGACGCTGGAACAGATCGATTTCGTGTATCGCCTCATCGCCCGGTACCGCGACGTGTTCGCGAGGGCCGTCACGGCAGACGACGTTGAGCGCGAGATGGCCGCGGGACGAGTCGCCTCGCTCATGGGCGTCGAGGGCTCCCATCAGATCGGCGAATCGCTGGCGGTCCTGCGCGACTATGCCCGCCTGGGTGTGCGCTACATGACCCTGACCTGGAACGAGACGACGGCGTACGCCGACGCGAACATCGGCGAGTCCCTGCACGGTGGGCTCAGCGACCCCGGACACGAGCTCATCGCCGAGATGAACCGGATCGGAATGCTGGTCGACATCTCCCACGTGTCTCCCGACACCATGCGCGACGCGCTCGCGACCAGCCGCCTGCCCGTGGTGTTCAGCCATTCCTCGTGCGCCGCCATCAACCCGCACCCACGCAACGTCCCCGACGACGTCATGGCCGCACTCGCGGTCAATGGCGGCGTGCAGATGATCACCTTCGTCCCCTTCTTCTTGTCGAAACAGTGCTGGGAGTGGGAACTCGCGGGCGGCACCGGACCGGCCCCCACCGTCACGATGGACGACGTTGTCGCGCACATCGAACACGCCCGCGAGGTGATGGGCGTCGACCACATCGGACTCGGCGGCGACTTCGACGGCTTCGAGATGCCCGGCCCCGTCGGGCTGGAGGACGTGTCGCGGTACCCGGCGCTGTTCTCTGCGCTGTCCGAACGAGGCTGGTCCGACGAGGACCTCCGCAAGCTCGCACACGGCAACATCTTGCGCGTCCTCCACGACAACGACCAGGCGCTGCACGCGGCTGACATCGAGGTCGTGTGACCGGGCGGTCCCGCAGCAAATCGTTTCGCCAAACCACCACCGACCTTGCTAAGCTTCGATGGCTGTTCGGGGAGATCCGAACGGGTCCGGGTGGCGGAATAGGTAGACGCGCTAGCTTGAGGTGCTAGTGCCCGTTATAGGGCGTGGAGGTTCAAGTCCTCTCTCGGACACACAGGCAAAAGGTCTCGTACACGGGGAAGCTCCCCGGCACGAGACCTTTTTTCTTGTCGGGTTGTTGTCGCCCGGGCGACACCGAAGCGACGCGCACAAGCGCCCCCGTGGGATTGGCGAGCCAGCCGCATGACAAATGTCAGGCGTACGAGGTGACGTAACCGTATGGCTGTCACTCGGAGCCCACGGAAGCATGGACACCTGTGACCAACATGATCGAACTCAGCA
>RRZT010672782.1_pt1 | contig 17876 bp, 16 predicted proteins | sample 2165551 | NCBI WGS metagenome assembly RRZT01 (sample SAMN10456910, study PRJNA506462) | wastewater metagenome | biome: wastewater; feature: sludge; material: wastewater sludge; isolation source: wastewater sludge with Escherichia coli K12::gfp cells carrying plasmid... | place: USA: Moscow, Idaho...
ATAGATGATGCTGCACAACATCACAAAGACATTCCTGATTTGATGAAAAAATTAGGCGCAATTGGCGCTTTAGGTCCTTATATTCCAGAAGAGTATGGAGGTGCTGGGTTGGATCAAATGTCGTATGGATTAATCATGCAAGAATTAGAACGTGGCGATTCTGCTGTTCGTTCTGCTGCATCAGTGCAATCTTCATTGGTTATGTATCCTATTTTTTCTTTTGGATCTGAAGAACAAAAACGAAAATATTTACCAAAATTAGCTTCGGGAGAATTTATCGGAAGTTTTGGATTAACAGAACCAAATCACGGATCAAATCCAGGAGGAATGGAAACTCGTTTATCTAAAAATGGTGATCATTATATCTTAAATGGAGCAAAAATGTGGATTACAAATTCACCAATTTGCGATATTGCAGTTGTTTGGGCAAGAGATGAAGAAGGAAAAATACGCGGTGTAATTGTAGAACGTGGAATGCAAGGTTTTACAACACCAGAAACGCATAATAAATGGTCGTTGAGAGCTTCTAAAACAGGTGAATTGGTTTTTGAAAATGTGAAGATCGAAGAATCTCAAATTTTACCAGAAGTAAATAGTTTACGTGGACCATTATCTTGTTTAAATTCGGCACGTTACGGAATTTCATGGGGCGTAATTGGTGCTGCAATTGATTGTTATGAATCTGCTTTGAAATATTCATTAGAAAGAATACAATTCGGAAAACCGATTGCATCATATCAATTACAGCAGAAAAAATTAGCTGAATTTATTACAGAAATTACGAAAGCTCAGTTATTGTGTTGGCGATTAGGAACATTGAAAAACGAAAATAAAGCAACGCCTGAACAAATTTCGATGGCGAAGCGCAATAATGTAAAAATGGCTATTGATATTGCCAGAGAATCTCGCCAAATAATAGGTGCAATGGGAATTGTAGGCGATTTTCCGATGATGCGTCATGCTGCAAATCTTGAATCTGTAATTACATACGAAGGAACACATGACGTACATTTATTGATAACTGGCGCAGATGTGACAGGAATTAATGCTTTTGTGTAAGATATTTTTTTATAAAATCAGATAATTTTATAGGTTTACAATTCTATTGTAAACCTATTTTATTTATCACACATGAAATTGAAGTCAATTTTACTGATTATTTTTTGTATACAAGCTATTGTTCTTGATGCACAAGAATCTTATACTATTACCTACGAACGATTTTCGAACGGAAAGAAAGTAGAGGAAAGTAATCCAATACAAGTTATTGCAAATACAAAAGAAACCATTATAGGAAAGCAACAGAGCTTTAATCATTCGACAAAATATCCTGACGAAATGTTTTATTATACCAAAACAAATCCTTCAATTATTTCGTTGATTACACAATTTGATTCTATTCATTCCATTATTGCAAATGATTCTATTTCGTTTAACAAAACCATTTTTACAATTTCTAAAGAAACAAAACGTATTTTAGGTTTACGTTGTAAAAAAGCTACAACTACCATTAATTCGAATACAATAGACGTTTGGTTTGTAGATAATATGGAGCTTAACGCTTCGCCAACAATCGTTGGAATGAATTTGGGATTTGTATTAGAAATTACTCGAAATAATAATTCGACCATTCGCGCTTCAAAAATTGAGCGAGAAAAAGAGTTGAAACCTTCGCAATTTATTACAAAAGAGTTGGCTCAACCTTCGGTTGATTTGTTGACGTATAAGGACATCATCTGGAAAAATAAATTTGTTGATATTCCATTATTACATAATCAACAAATCAATTTCAGCAAGGATTTTTCTTCAAATGATTCAATCTTTCGTTTTGCAAACGGAACAGTTGTAGTCAGAAAAATAAAGTTGCCAGTCATAAAAAAAGGAAGTCAAATTTTCTTAAATGTTAAACAACAATCAAACGGAGACGCCTATGATAGAACTGGTTCTGTTTTTTTGATCTCAAAAAATACTGAGTTAACATTTTTGGATGCTTTACAAAAAGGAGTTAATTTATTACCTATTTATACAAACGGTAATGGCAAAAAATACCAAGGTTATTTTCCGACCTCGCAATACAATCCTACTATTGAATTGATGCGATTCTTTACTCCTTTCGGGATTAATAAATTTAATCATATCCAATTAAAAAATCAAACGTGGGAAACCGAAGCTAAATATCGTCAAGAAATCTCTGAATTTCAGTCTGTTTTATCAAATCAAGAAGTTTTAATTGGTTTCTTTATCGGAAATTATGATCAAGGTGGACACACTATTTCGGCAAATATGACTGTACATCCTTCAGGAGAATCTACTTTGCCAAATCAAAAGATTTTACCGCTGTTTAATACGGTTAATGTAATGGAAATGGCTGGACAAGAATATCCGTCTTTGTTTGATGATCCAAACGGATTTACAGTAGAATTTACTTTAAAAGAAGATTACAATAATGCCAAATTACGTTTTACAACAACTGGACATGGTGGTTGGGAAAACGGAGATGAATTTGTTCCGAAAGAAAACACTATATTTGTTGATAATCAAAAGGTTTTTAGTACAATTCCTTGGCGTCAAGATTGTGGTTCGTATAGAGCATATAATCCGGCTTCGGGAAACTTTGACAACGGCTTATCTTCCTCAGATTATAGTCGTTCTAATTGGTGTCCTGGCACAATTACCAATCCTTACTTTATACAATTAGGTGATTTAAAAGCAGGAAAACACACTATAAAAGTAAGTATACCACAAGGAAAACCAGAAGGAAACAGCTTTAGTTATTGGAATGTTTCGGGTGTTCTTTTAGCAGAATAATTTAATAAAATTTTATCATTCAAAACTACCAATTCATCCTTTTTTTAGGATAGAAATTTGTAAATTTGTAACCAATACAGTAGAAAAATTAATGGAATATAATACACTACGTACACAATTAATCATTCCAGAATATGGTCGTCATATTCAAGAAATGGTTGATCACTGTAAAACAATCACAGATGATACCGAACGCAATGGTTTTGCAGAAATTATTATCGAAGTTATGGGCGAATTAAATCCACATTTAAGAGATGTTCCTGACTTTCAACACAAACTTTGGGATCAGTTATTTATTATGGCTGAATTTGATTTGGATGTAAAATCTCCTTATCCAATTCCGACAAAAAAAGACACTGTAAATAGTAAGCCAAACAAAGTAGATTATCCAAAAAGTATATACAAATACAGATATTACGGAAACAACATACGTAAAATGATCGATGTTGCTGTAACATGGGAAGAAGGCGAAAAACGTGAAGGATTAAACTTTGCAATTGCCAATCACATGAAAAAGTGTTATTTACTTTGGAACAAAGATACGGTTGATGATCAAGTTATTTTTGATCATTTGTACGAACTTTCTGATGGTAAAATAGATTTGCGCAAAGCGGAAGATAATTTAGTTTCTCCTGAACGTTTGAATAACAATAACAATCATTCAAACAATCATCAGAATAACAACAATCGTAACCAAAACAATAATCGTTCTTACAGTAATAATAACCAAAATTCGAATCGCAATAACAACCAGAATTCGAATAATCGTAATAACAACAATAACCGAAACAATACTAACCAAAATAACAACAATCGTAACCAAAACGTTCGAAACAATAAAGGTTAAAACAAAACTATTTAATACAACTAAATGGCTACATTTCAAATAAAGGGAGGGAAACCTTTGAAAGGAGAAATTACTCCTCAAGGTGCTAAAAATGAAGTACTACAAATATTATGTGCGGTTTTATTGACCAACGAACAAGTTCGTGTAAAAAATATACCTGACATCCGAGATGTTAATCGTTTGATTGAAATTTTGGGTGATTTAGGCGTTAAAACACAAAAAAATGGAAAAGGAGATTTCACTTTCCAAGCCGACGATTTACGTTTAGATTATTTAAAAGGAAAACAATTTCGTAAAGATGGCGCTGCATTACGTGGATCTATCATGTTAATGGGACCACTTTTAGCTCGTTTCGGCGAAGCATTTATGCCAAAACCAGGAGGGGATAAAATTGGACGTCGCCGTTTAGACACACACTTCGAAGGTTTTTTTGCATTAGGTGCTAAATATCGATTCAATCCAGACGAAGACTTCTATGGTGTAGAGGTTGACGAAAATGGATTGCACGGTGCTTATATGTTATTGGAAGAAGCTTCTGTAACAGGAACTGCCAACATTATTATGGCAGCCGTTTTAGCAAAAGGAACAACAACAATATACAACGCTGCCTGCGAACCATATATTCAACAATTATGTAAAATGTTGAATCGTATGGGCGCTAAAATTTCTGGAATATCTTCTAATCTTTTAACGATTGAAGGAGTTGAAGTTTTAGGCGGAACAGAACATACCTGTTTACCTGATATGATCGAGATTGGATCTTGGATTGGTCTTGCTGCAATGACAAAATCAGAATTAACGATCAAAAATGTATCTTGGGAAAATTTAGGTGTTATTCCGGACGTTTTCAAAAAATTAGGCGTAAAATTAGAACGTCGTGATGATGATATTTACATTCCAGCTCAAGAAAATTATGAAATAGAACGTTTTATAGATGGTTCAATTCTAACTATTTCTGACGCACCTTGGCCAGGTTTTACACCAGATTTATTGTCTATTATTCTGGTAATCGCAACACAAGCAAAAGGAAGTGTTTTGATTCATCAAAAAATGTTCGAATCTCGCTTATTTTTCGTCGATAAGTTAATCGAAATGGGCGCACAAATTATTTTATGCGATCCGCATCGTGCAACTGTTATTGGTCTTAACCACGAAACACCATTGAAAGGTGCAGAGTTAACTTCGCCTGATATTCGTGCTGGTATGTCTTTATTAATTGCAGCCTTATCTGCAAAAGGTAAAACGATTATTCATAATATTGATCAAATTGATCGTGGTTACGAAGACATTGACACTCGTTTGCGTGCAATTGGCGCTGATATTATCAGAGCGTAAAATATAAAAAATGGAATCTATAATTGAGTTTATCACCAATTTTGTTCAACGTCCAGACAAGGTTTTAATGGACATTATCAATAACTATGGTTATTGGATATATGTTATTTTGTTTGTGATTATTTTTGCAGAAACAGGACTAATTATTATGTCATTCTTAATGCCATTTTTACCTGGAGATGCATTAATTTTTTCTATCGGAATGATTGCTGCGAACGACGAACAAAACCATTTACATATCGAATATATCATTCCATTACTAATGGTTGCAGCGATATTAGGTGATAACGTAAACTATTATGTTGGAAAGAAATTTGGAGGATGGATTTTGAATAGACCTGATTCTTGGTTTCTGAAAAAGAAACATATCGAAAAAGCAACAGAGTTTTTTAACGAAAATGGAAAAAAAGCCATTATAATTGCTCGTTTTATGCCTGTTGTGCGTACCATAATTCCATTTATTTGTGGAGTTACAAATCTCAATTACAAAACCTTTATTACCTACAGTTTTATTGGTGCAGTGCTTTGGGTTGGCGTAATTTCGCTACTTGGACATACTTTGGGCCAATTTGATATCGTAAAACATAATTTAGAAAAATTTATTTTCGGAATTATATTATTGGCAAATATGCCATTGATTATCCGAATTGTGAAAGCTCAATTTAATAAAAATAAAACGGAAGGATGAGACAGTTTGGATTAATAGGACGAAATATTTCTTATTCATTTTCTAAATCTTATTTTGCTGAAAAATTTAAAAACGAAAACATTGTAGACGCTGTCTACAATGTTTTTGATTTACAGCAAATAGATGAAGTAGAAAAAGTATTTGCAACAGAAGGTTTAGTTGGTTTTAACGTCACAATTCCTTACAAACAAGAAATTATTCCATTTTTGGACGAACTATCGCCAGAAGCTAAAAAAATTGGCGCTGTTAATACTGTTTTAATCAAAAACGGAAAACGAATTGGTCATAATACTGATTGTTACGGTTTTCAGCATTCAATTTCACCACTTTTAGAAGCTCATCATAAAAAAGCAGTGGTTTTAGGAAATGGTGGCGCTGCAAAAGCCGTTTTTTATATTTTGGACGAACTAAATATCGAGTATAAAATCGTTTCGAGAAATCCGACAGAAGATCAACTTTCTTATGAAGATTTGAACGAAGAAATTGTTACAGAATTTCAAATTCTTATCAATTGTTCGCCAGTTGGTACTTTTCCTAATGTAGAAAATGCACCACTTCTTCCCTATCAATTTATTACAAACAAACACTTATTGTACGATTTAATTTACAATCCGGCAGTAACCAAATTTTTAGAAAATGGTCAGCATAATGGAGCAAAAATTAAAAACGGACACGAAATGTTAGTTTTACAAGCCGAAAAAGCTTGGAAAATATGGAATAAAGTCAGGTAAATCACTTGATTTTGTTCTTTAGATTTATTAGATTTGAGGAACAAAACATATTTACTTATGAACACGGAATTGGATAACCTGCAAAATGCAGATGGAGAACAACAATCAAAATCGGTCTCTACAAACGACTTTACTACAGAATCTTACAAAACAGAAGAAGCTGTAAGTCAAGAAAAAATTAGTGATATTTCGTTCAAAGATTACGAAACCTTTAGTTTTGATGTATTGATTAATGAAGCAAAGAATCTTTTGAGCAAACATTCTGTTCAAGAAATTCGTGAACATTTTAATCAAATCAAAGACGCTTTCAAACAAAAATTAGATTTGGATGAAGCATCTAAAAAAGAAGCTTTCTTAAACGAAGGTGGTAACGAATTGGATTTTAAATACGAAACTACTTATCGTGCAAAATTCAATGCAATCTACAATGATTTCAAAAATCAGTTAGCAGTTTATCACAAAGAAAACGAAAAGAAGGAAACAGACAACTTAACTGAGCGTTTAGCGATTATTGACGAATTAAAAGCATTGTATCAAGAGTCAAGTGAATCTTCTTCTACAATGTTCAAAAAATTCCGTGATCTTAAAACGCGCTGGCACAACGCTGGTCGTATTCCAAGTAAAAATGCTGAAAATGTTTTCAAAAACTATTTCTTCCATTTAGATAATTTTTATACTTATCTGGATATGAATAAAGAACTACAAACGCTTGATTATGCACATAATCTTGAAGTTCGTTATTCGATTATCAAACGTGCAGAAGAATTAATTGATGAGCAAAATGTACAAAAAGCATTAAACGAGTTACAATATCTCCACCGTTTATGGAAAGAAGAGGCTGTTCCTGTACAAGAAGATTTGCGCGAACCTACTTGGCAAAAATTCAAAGAATTAACGAATAAAATTCATGACCGTAAGGGAGAATTGAACGAAAAAATAAAACAAGAACAAAAAGATAATTTGGAGAAAAAGACCCAAATTATTGCTAAAATAAAAGAAATTTCGACAATTGCTTCTAACAAATCTCATAGTGATTGGCAGAAAGCAATTAAAGAAATCAATACGTTACGTGAAGAGTTTATTGGATTAGGACGTGTACCAAAAGATAAAAATACCGCTACTTGGGATGCTTTCAAAGAAGTTACAAGAGAATTTAATCACATCAAAAATGATTTTTATAAAAATCTAAAAACAGAGCAACAAGTTAACTTAGAGAAGAAATTAGAACTTTTAGAAGTTGCTAAACAACATACTGAGAGTACGGATTGGAACGCTTCTGTCCAAGTGATTAAAAAAATTCAGAACGATTGGAAAAACATTGGGCATGTTCCGAGAAAAAACTCAGACAAAATCTGGAAAGAATTTAAAGAAACATGTAACAAATTCTTTGATCGTTACAAAAAACGTCACGAACAAAATATTCAAAAACTTGAAGAAAACTTCGAGAAAAAACAAGCTTTTGTTGAAGGTTTTATAGCTTATCCGTTATCAGATGATAAAGAACAAGCGCTAAAACAGTTGGATGATTTACATGCACAATGGAATACACTGGGTAAAGTTCCGAACGATAAGTTATCTATTAATCAAGATTTCACAAATGCATACAACAATAGATTAGAAGCATTAAACTTATCTAAAACAGAGTTAAATAATTTTAAACTTCAATCTTTTGTAAATAAAGTAAAAGCAGATAACAATGGTGGTTTGTTAGATGAAGAAATTAGAAAAACACGAAAAATAATTGATGATCTTGAGAAAGAAATTAATCAATTAGACAACAACGTACATTTCTTTTCTAATGCGGATGCAAACAGTCCTTTATTGAAAGATGTTTACAAACAAATTGACGAAAAACGTAAAAAATTAACGGAAGCAGAAATCAAATTGAAAACATTATTCAACATCGATTTTAAAGCCTAAAATTTAAAATGACACAACAAATTATCGATGAGCAATTTATGGCTCGTTGCATACAAATAGCTACAAACGGGTTAGGAACAACATATCCTAATCCGTTTGTTGGTTCTGTAATTGTACATAACAATCAAATTATTGGAGAAGGTTTTACTTCTGCTTACGGAGGTCCGCACGCAGAAGTGAATGCGATCAATTCGGTAAAAAATCAAGATTTACTTAAAGAATCTACACTTTATGTAACCTTAGAACCTTGTTCGCATTTTGGTAAAACACCGCCTTGTGCTGATTTAATCATCAAAAAAGAAATTCCTCGAGTAGTAATCGGCATGTTAGATCCTTTTGCAAAAGTAAATGGTCAGGGTTATTTGCGTCTACTAAAAAATGGTGTTGATGTAACACTAAATGTTTTAGAAAAAGAATGCGCAAATCTCAATAAACGTTTCATTACTTTTCATGAGAAAAAACGACCTTACATCATCCTAAAATGGGCGCAAACCGAAGATGGATACATGGGACGAGATGATGTACAATTGTGGATTACAAACCAATATTCTAAACAATTGGTACACAAATGGCGAACAGAGGAACAAGCTATTTTGGTTGGAAAAAACACTGCTCTTATCGATAATCCACAGCTCAATGCAAGATTATGGGAAGGGAATAATCCTCTTAGAATGGCGATTGACAAAAATTTAGCCATACCAATAAGTTTTCATTTGTACGATAAATCTCAACCGACTATCATTTTTAATTCATTAGAAAATGTAGTAGAAGAAAATCTGAAATTAGTAAAAGTAGATTACACTCAACCTATTTTACCGCAAGTGATGGATTATTTGTACAAACACGATATACAATCGCTTATTGTAGAAGGTGGAAGTGATACTATACAACACTTTATTGATACAGATTTGTGGGATGAAGCACGAATTTTGAGTTCGGATACTATTTGGAATGAAGGAATTTTAGCTCCTCGACTGAAAGGAACTCGAACTGAAAAACATCGCTTTTTGAATGACGAATTAAATATTTTCGAAAATAGAATAGAAATTGAAGAACCTTAGAAATGAGGTTCTTTTTTATCATCCATTAAAAATTGAATATGTTAAAACCTAGTTTTATTAACGTTTGCTTAAGTCTTTTTATAAGCTTTATTATTTTTTTAATAAGTCTAACGTTAATTAATACTTAATTTAACTTATTGAAATTCAATAAAATCCATAATAGACAAGATTTATTTTATTATTTATGGATTATTTTATTTTTTCCAATTATTGATATAATTCTTTTTTCCAGTCCATTATATTTTGTTCTAAAAATCAGAAAAAAACTTTATATGATTTTAGGATTATTTAGTATATTCATTTTTGAATATCTAACTTATATTTATTTTACTTCTCAGAAAATATTTGATAAAGATGGATTACTGAAAGTTGTAATAAGTATAACAATTTTTACAATATTTTTTTATAATACAATTTGGAAAAAATATTGTGATATGTCTAATTCTACATTGAACAATTAACTAATCCAAATTAAGATTTTTTCTTTAATATTCCATTTTCCATTAACCTTTTCAAAAATATAAACTGAACTCTCCCCGCACAACATTTCACAATGTTCTGTTATTTTGATTAGAGCTAAATCAGAATTTGAAGATAAAATTGGTTCAGAAACTGAATAATAAAAAGTTGTTTTTTGATTCTTATTAGTGAGATTATTAAACTTATTTCTGCTTTTATAATTTAGTAATTCTTTTAAATTAGAAAATAGCAATTGTGTATAAACAGAAGGTTTGTCAAAAAATGAAAATAATTTTAAATATTCAGAATCAAATTCAATATTATCTTCAACCTCTACTATATTATAACCAGAAATAATATTTGTATCATTCAAAATTTGCTTTGTGGCTACATTTTTTTCATGATCAGAATGATATTGAAAAACCGAATAAGCCAATCCAATTAATAGAATTGCTAAAATAATTTTTATTGATCTTGAAAATTTATTCTTTTTCATCACTCATAAATATAAAACCTTTTTTCTTTAAAAGTACTATTTAAACTATCTTTGCTGTACTTTTCAATACAACATGACGGACAATTATCGTACAATCGAGAAAGCGGTGGAAGATGTAATTTTCAAAGAATTGGGTAGTAAGTTTATCAATTTCGCTTATCCAGTTGAAAATGAAGATGACATCAAAATTTATTTGGATCAATTGCGCGAAATACATCCCGATGCAAATCATCATTGTTACGCGTATGCAATTGGAATTGATGGTAAAAATCATCGTGCAAATGATGATGGCGAGCCAAGTGGTTCGGCTGGTTTACCAATTTACAATCAAATTTTATCAAGTGAAGTTACCAATGTTTTGATTGTTTCGGTTCGTTATTTTGGTGGAACAAAATTGGGAATTCCTGGTTTAGTAAAAGCGTATAAATATGCCGCACAAGTTGTGTTGGAAGAAGCAAACATTGTAGAAAAATTTGTTTCAAAACGTGTCAAAATGGTTTTTAATTACGATCAACAAGGAATTGTAGAACGCAATGTAGATCGTATTGAAGGAGAAATAAAAGACAAACACTTTTCGGACAAATGTATGTTTACGGTTTCGATAAGAGAAAGTAAATTGGACGAGTTTATTCGTATGTTTGACGAATATTATCAAATGGAAATCAAAATCTTAGATTAATGCTAAACAGTTTAACTTCCTTACGATTTTTCTTTGCATTTGCTGTTTTCTTAAGTCATTTAACTTTTGTCAAAACAGATTTGGAATGGTACAATTGGTTAAAATTCAATGTCTTTTTCGAAGGTTATCTTGGTGTTGGATTTTTCTTTATTTTGAGCGGATTTGTTTTGGCGCTTAATTATGAAAAAAAAGTAATTGACAATCCAAATTTTGATAAAAAGAAGTTTTACATCGCTCGTATTGCTCGTATTTATCCACTTCATGTCCTAACATTTTGTATTATGTTACCCTTTGTTGTGATTAATGTTTGGCAAGGGTATTTTCATTGGGATATTGCTGGAGCTAATTTACTTTTGTTACAATCTTATTTCCCGATAAAAGATTTTTACTTTTCTATTAATAACGTTTCGTGGAGCATTTCGACTGAGTTTTTCTTTTATCTCATGTTTCCTTTTTTCGTCATTTGGTTACATAAATTTCCGAAACTGAAATACATTTTACTATTAATCGTTCCGATTATCATAATTGCAGAACCTTATTTTAAGACAGATTTAAAACTTGAAAAAGGAATATTTTACATCAATCCAATTATTCGTAGTTTCGATTTTATTTTAGGAATTATAACATGTCAACTTTATCGAAAGGTAAAAGATACTAACATCAGTTTTTCTAAAGGAACGTTGATTGAGTCAGGTTCTCTCCTACTTTTGGGCATCTTTTTCTATTTTCATAATGATGTTGCAAGAGCTTTTCGTTATGGCATTTATTATTGGATTCAGATGGTTGCAATTGTTTTAGTTTTTGCAATGCAAAAAGGTTTGTTTTCGAAGATATTGCAAAATAAAGGTTTAATATATTTAGGCGAAATTAGTTTTGCATTTTATATGATTCACATGATTGTGATAAAATATGGAAATCAATATTTACCAAAGTTGAATGATTTCTCAAAAATTGGAATTTATTTTATTGTTGCTTTAATCCTAAGTGCTTTGATCTTTGAATATTTTGAAAAACCCGTTGCAAAATGGATTAAGGAGAAAGTAAAGTAGTAATGAGTAATTGACTTAATTTAAGTAATTCATAAGAGCAGAAATTGTGACAATAATTATGGCAACTACAATCAAAATATCTAAATAACTTATTTTTTTTGAACCAAAGTTGGTTGTTCTTTTTCGTTTGCGCGTAATCACTATTTTATTGTTGTGTATAAGAAAATAAGTCGCAAAAAAAATCGCGACTTACTTGTCAAATAATTAATAGTACATTATATAGTTAAAAGTATAGTTCCGTAATCATATTATTGGTACTTGTAACAGCTACCCGTTTTTTTAGCAGATTTACCAGCCATTTTATCTGATAATAGTAAAATAAATGGACAACGAACTTCTGCTGCTTGTTGTTTCAAAACTTTCTCAGCACGTTCATCTTTTCCATTTCCAGTTCTGAAATTAATCATACCAGTTTTCGACTTCAAATCGTCTCCTTTTTTAAGACCAGCAACCAACGATTTATCTTCCAAAATAATCACTTTGTTCCAATCTTTATCATCTGTAATTTCAACTTTATCAGACACATCTTCAATACGCGTACTTTTTCCGTAAAATACTTTATTTACAGAATATTTGCTCAATGATTGTATCGCATCTTCGCCATCATACGTATATTCTACCGTAAACTCTCCAACACGCTTTATTTGACCTTCTATAATCTCACCAGAGTGCTTATAAATCTTATCTACCTGTCCAAAAGCTACCGAAGCCATAAGACCTAATCCTAAAATAAAAATGTTTCTCATTGTTAATTGTTTTAAATATTGACTTAATTTTAATTGATTTCTAAAATACTTTCTGTTTCGTTGATTGTAATTACAGATTTTAAAGGAGTAGATTCTAACAAACCATAATTATCTTTAAGGTTAGTTGTTGGCTTTTTTAGTAGAGCGATTAACTGATCTACTGATTCTTGGTAGGTTTTCTTTTTTGTTGATTTCTTCACCAAAGAAATATAATAAGTCTTGTAGTTTTTCTTTACTGGCGCTTCTTTCTCAATTTCTTCAGCGATATTTTTAAAAAAACTTGTTCTATTTTCAGAATTAGTAACCACAATACGTTTTATATTTTTACCTTCTGTTTCAACTTCAAGATTTACAGTATAAGGTTCTATTTTAACCGAATTATACATTACTTTCTGATTTCCAAAATTGTCTTCAATAGATGTAGAAGAAATTTTGTAAAAATCTTCTAACTCATTTACTCGATTTCCGATCAATTGTTTCAAATTTTTGTAATCTAAATTTTGAGAAAAACTCATATTACACAATAACACTAATAAAGTAGATAAAACTGTTTTCATTTTTTATAAATTATTATTCATTACACATCCGATTTCTGTGTTAAATAAATTCTATACAAATTTTAAAAATCAGTGTTAAAATTCCTATTTTTGCAGGAGTAGTTAAGAGGTAGTTAGCCAACGACTACCTAAGGGTAGTTGAATTACTTAATTAAGAATCAGTCAAATAACAAATATGAACTACAAAACACTTTTCGTTATTTTAATTTTACTAATTGCACAATTAGGGATAAGTAATACAATAAATTCCGAAATTCTAAAGAAAGAAATTTCTTCTTATAATGAAGTTGGTTCATTTGATAAATCAATAATCAAATTGGATAGTATTATACACTCCAAAAATGTAAGCAATTACGATTTGTATAATACCTATCTATTAAAATATATTACTTACAAAAGCTTACTAAATTATCCTGAAGCTGAAGAAAACTTAAAAAATGCCGAAAAATATGGCTTAAAAGATCCTAAATATAAAGATGAAGTTGAAACAAGAATTTTGGTCGAACAAATCTTTATTCAATATGATTATCTTAAATTTGAGAAAGTAAATGAATTGCTTCAGGAAGTAAATAAGCAAAATCTAAAACTATTAGATGCAGAAACGTACGCCTTATACATTTCTGTTATTGCTACCATAAACATCAAAAACAGAAACTTTGATCAAGCTGAAAAAGATTTTTATGATGCTGTAGACCTTCTTAAACAAAAATCTCCAAAGCATTTACCTAATATTTACAGAAAATTACTCCATTTATATACCGATACTAAAGATAACAAAAAAGCCAAAGAAGCTTTTGACAAAGGACTATATTACGCAAAAAAGTACAACATAAAACTATACATTCTAAATATGTACGAGTCGCTTACTTGGCATTATGCACAAAATAAAGACTGGGAAAAAGCATATAAAACAAGGCTTATTGTAAATGAATTGGCAACAGATTTTGATGCAATAAATCAAAGCGGGAAATTGCAAAGTTTGGAAAGAGAAATAACCAATAAACGCAGTAGCTTAGAAGCTCGAAACCAGAAAAATATTCGATTATTTTTGGTCATTATCTCAATTACTTTAGCTGCATTATTAATCGTTTTTTATAAGCTTTATAAAATAAATATAGAAAAACGCAAACTTGTTGAGAATGAAAACGAACGAATGAGAAATAAACTTTCTGATTTAATGAATCATTCTAATAAACCTAAAGAAAAAGAAATCGTTTTAGCGGATTACAATTTTTCGGAAAGGCAATTGGATATTATCGAGTTGGTAAAAAAAGGATTTACGAATAAAGAAATCGCTGCAAGTCTTTATATATCAGAAAACACGGTAAAATATCATCTCAAAATTATTTACAATACGTTGGGTATAGAAAGTAGAAGTTCTCTCTAAAATAAAAAATCTCGAGCAAACACTCGAGATTTTTTATTTAGTCATTTGTTTAAGAATTGAAAGTGTTTTTTTATCTACTTGATCAGCATAAAAAAACTTCAAGACATCTTTGATAATTTTTTCTTTTGGAGCGATAAAACTGAATAAAGTCAAACTTGATTTTAGTTTCATTGCATCATTTTTCCCGAAAATTAATTGCGGAATCACTCCTTTATGTCGCATTAACAACACAGATAATACTTCCAAATAATTTGCCCAAAGTTCTTCATCTTTCACAAAAGCTCTTGCTTCTTCTTTTGACGAAATTGAAAATTCTTTTGACGAATCACTCGATCCTAATCCTTCTACTTGCGGAAACATAAAAACCATCCAACTGCTTTGTTTTTTACCCGCATGCACTTCCATCAAAATTTCGTCATATACAAAACTTTGCGCATCATGAAAACGTTTCAAATTAAACTTATCATTCGGATTTTTTTGTTTGAGTAAATCTCCTATTTTCATCTTTTCTATTAAAAAAATACCTCACCAAAATGATGAGGCATTGTACAATTTATATGATTGATTACATTCTTTCTGGTACGCCAATTCCTAACAATCTTAATGATGATTGAATTGTATTGGCAACCCATTGCGATAAATAAAGACGGAAATTTTTCACGTTTTCATCTTCATTTTTCAAAATTGGGTTATTTTGATAGAATGAGTTAAACAATTTCACGATTTCGTATACATAATTTGCAATTAAAGCAGGGCTCATTTCTGTAGCCGATTTTGCAATTATATCTTCAAAATCATACAATGTTCTAATAATTTCTTTTTCAGTATCATTCAGTTCTATTGCAGCTAAATCAAACGCTTTTGGAGTTTCTTTTCTTAACAACGACTGAATACGTGCAAATGTATATTGAATAAATGGACCTGTATTACCATTAAAATCAACAGATTCTTTCGGATCGAACAATATACGTTTCTTAGGATCAACTTTCAAAATATAATATTTCAAAGCGCCCATTGCAATCGTTTCGTACAACTCAGCTTTTTCTTCGTCAGATAAACCATCAAGTTTTCCTAATTCTTCCGAAATTTCTTTTGCAGTTGCATAAACATCTTCCATCAATTCGTCTGCATCTACAACAGTTCCTTCACGAGATTTCATTTTACCATTCGGTAAATCAACCATTCCGTAAGATAAGTGATGTAAAGCATCAGCCCAAGAGAAACCTAATTTTTTAAGAATTAAGAATAAAACTTTGAAGTGATAATCTTGCTCGTTACCAACAACATATGTCAACTCTTCTAAAGTTGGATTATTTTTGAAACGCTCTACAGCTGTTCCTAAATCTTGCGTAATATAAACTGAAGTTCCGTCCGAGCGTAAAACTAATTTTTCGTCCAAACCTTCTGCAGTTAAATTAATCCAAACAGAACCATCTTCTTTTTTGAAGAAAACACCTTTATTTAAACCTTCTTCAACAATATCTTTTCCTAAAATATAAGTATTCGATTCGTATAAATATTCGTCAAAAGCAACTCCAAGACGTTTGTACGTTTTAGCAAAACCTTCGTAAACCCAACCATTCATTACTTTCCACAACTCAATCACTTCAGTATCGTTTGCTTCCCATTTACGTAACATTTCTTGCGCTTCTAAGAAAATTGGCGCTTGCTTTTTTGCTTCGTCTTCCGTTTTTCCTTCTTCAATCAATGCTTTGATTTGCTCGCGGTAATGCTTGTCAAATTCTACATAATATTTACCAACTAAATGATCACCTTTAAGACCAGAAGATTGTGGCGTTTCTAAGTTTCCAAATTTCTCCCAAGCAATCATCGATTTACAAATATGAATACCACGATCATTAATAATTTGTGTTTTAATCACATTATTTCCTGCAGCTTCAACAATTTGAGCAACCGAGAATCCTAATAAATTATTACGAACGTGACCTAAATGCAAAGGTTTGTTTGTATTTGGAGATGAATATTCGACCATTACAGTACGCGAATTTTCATCAACTTTTGCAATTCCGAAATTATTATTTTGAGCATTTTCTGCAAAATCAACTAAGAAATCTGCAGAATGAAGACTCATATTCAAAAATCCTTTTACAACATTGAATGCTGCAATTTTATTGTTTTCAACCAAATTTTCACCGATTTTAGCACCGATTTCTTCTGGTTTACCTTTTAATGTTCTAATTAATGGAAAAACAACCAAAGTGTACTCACCATCAAACTCTTTCCTTGTGAACTGAATTTCAACAGATTCAGGTGTAAGTTGATAAACATTTTGGATCGCCTCCAAAACATTTTGGGTAATGTGTTGTTTTAAATTCATTTTTTCCTATTTATTAATCGAACTGCAAAAGTACAAAGTTTCAATGAATTTGAATAGATTGATGCTTGAGTTTTTAAGTTTTCGCTAAGAAAACTTATCTTTGCAAAATGAAAGCTACATTCGCGGATTTCGAATTAACAAAACAATTGGATTCGGCTTTAGAAAAGTTGAAGATCACAAACCCTACTCCTATTCAAGAAAAATCATTTAAACCGATTCTTTCTGGTAGAGACATTATGGGTATTGCGCAAACAGGAACAGGAAAAACATTAGCTTATCTGTTGCCTTTACTAAAAACATATCAATATTCTAAAACCAATCAGCCTAAGATTGTTATTTTAGTTCCAACGCGTGAATTAGTCGTTCAGGTAACGGATATTTTAGAAAATTTAGCCGAATTTATCAACGTTCGTGTTTTAGGAATTTATGGTGGTGTAAACATCAATACGCAAAAACTATTGGTATATGACGGTGTTGATATTTTAGTTGGTACGCCTGGTCGTATTTTAGATTTAGCGATTGACAATGTACTTTCTTTCAAAGAAATGAAGAAATTAGTTGTAGATGAATTTGATGAAATGTTAAGTTTAGGATTCAAATCTCAACTTTCGCATTTATTTACAATGATGAGTGACAAGCGTCAAAACATTTTGTTTTCTGCAACGATGACAGATCAAGTAGATGATATGTTACACGAATATTTCAAAAATCCTGTTGAGATTTCGTTAGCTCGTTCAGGAACTCCACTTGAAAAAATTTCTCAAACATCTATTCC
>RRZT010393651.1_pt1 | contig 17873 bp, 15 predicted proteins | sample 2165551 | NCBI WGS metagenome assembly RRZT01 (sample SAMN10456910, study PRJNA506462) | wastewater metagenome | biome: wastewater; feature: sludge; material: wastewater sludge; isolation source: wastewater sludge with Escherichia coli K12::gfp cells carrying plasmid... | place: USA: Moscow, Idaho...
AGCAGGAAGCCGAACTTGATGCGCTGGTCTTCCGCGCTGATGTTCAGCGCCGAGAACACCTTGGCCTGCACCTCGGCGCGGTGGATCCGCACCGAGCCGCCGCCCAGCTCCCAGCCGTTCAGGACCATGTCGTAGGCCTTGGCCACGCAGGCGCCCGGATCGGTGTCCATCAGGTCCTCATGGCCGTCCTTCGGGCTGGTGAACGGGTGGTGGCAGGCGTTCCAGCGGTTCTCGTCCTCGTCGAACTCGAACATGGGGAAGTCGACCACCCACAGCGGCGCCCAGCGGTCCTCGAACAGGCCGCTCTTCTTGCCGAACTCGCTGTGGCCGATCTTCAGGCGCAGCGCGCCGATGGCGTCGTTGACCACCTTGGCCTTGTCGGCGCCGAAGAACAGCAGGTCGCCGCTCTGCGCGCCGGTGCGGCTCAGGATGTCGCTGAGCGCCTGGTCGTGCAGGTTCTTGACGATCGGCGACTGCAGGCCCTCGCGGCCCTTGGTGATGTCGTTGACCTTGATCCAGGCCAGGCCCTTGGCGCCGTAGATCTTGACGAACTCGGTGTAGCCGTCGATCTCGCCGCGGCTCATCGCGCCGCCGCCCGGCACGCGCAGCGCGACCACGCGGCCGCCCTTGGTGGTGGCCGGGGTCGAGAAGACCTTGAAGTCGACCGTGCCCATCACGTCGGTCAGCTCGGTGAACTCGAGCTTGACGCGCAGGTCCGGCTTGTCCGAGCCGAAGCGGAACATCGCCTCGCTGTAGGGCATGACGGGGTAGTCGCCCAGCTCGACGTTCATCGTCTTGCGGAAGACATGGCGGATCATGCCCTCGAACATCGAGCGGATTTCCTCTTCGCCCAGGAACGAGGTCTCGATGTCGATCTGCGTGAACTCGGGCTGGCGGTCGGCGCGCAGATCCTCGTCACGGAAGCACTTGGTGATCTGGTAGTAGCGGTCGAAGCCGGCCACCATCAGCAGCTGCTTGAACAGCTGCGGCGACTGCGGCAGCGCGAAGAAGTGGCCGTCGTGCACGCGGCTGGGCACGAGGTAGTCGCGCGCGCCTTCGGGCGTGGACTTGGTCAGCATCGGCGTCTCGACGTCGATGAAGCCGTTCTCGTCGAGAAACTTGCGCACCTCCATGGCCACCTTGTAGCGCAGCATCAGGTTCTTCTGCATCGCCGGGCGACGCAGGTCGAGCACGCGGTGCGTCAGGCGCGTCGTCTCCGACAGGTTGTCGTCGTCGAGCTGGAACGGCGGCGTGACGCTCGGGTTCAGGACTTCGAGGGTGTGGCACAGCACCTCGACCTTGCCGCTGACCAGGTTGGCGTTCTCGGTGCCGGCCGGGCGCGCGCGCACCAGGCCGGTGATCTTCAGGCAGAACTCGTTGCGCACGCCCTCGGCGGTCTTGAACATCTCCGGGCGGTCCGGATCGCAGACCACCTGCACCAGACCTTCGCGGTCACGCAGGTCGACGAAGATCACGCCGCCGTGATCGCGACGACGGTGGGCCCAGCCCATGAGGGTGACGGTCTGGCCGGTCAGTGCTTCGCTGACCTGGCCTGCGTAGCAGGTGCGCATGGTGGTGACTTTCTGGAGCCTTGTGAGCTCTGGACTCAGTGGGGAGTGCTCGGCGGGGCGACAACCCCCATCGAGATGATGTATTTGAGCGCCTCGTCGACGCTCATGCCCAGCGGACGCACGTCGGCGCGCGGCGCCATCAGGAAGAAGCCCGATGTCGGGTTCGGTGTGGTCGGCACATAGAGGCTGACGAACTCGTGCTGCGGGCCGGCCGCCTCGCCCAGCCGGGAGGCGACCTCGCCCGAGGGCCGCCCGGTCACGAAGGCGATGGTCCAGCTGTCGCGGCGCGGATACTCGACCAGCACCGCCTCGCGGAAGGCCTGGCCGCTGCTGGAGAACAGCGTGTCGGAGACCTGCTTGACCGAGGTGTAGATCGACTTGACGATCGGGATGTTCGACAGGATGCGGTCCCATTGCCGCAGCCACCACTGGCCGACGATGTTGGCGACGAACACGCCGGTCAGCAGCATCATCGTCAGCAGCGTCAGCACGCCCAGCCCGGGAACCGCCGAGAGCCGGTCCAGCAAGGCATGCGCGCTGGCCGGCAGCACCGCGGTGGCGGCGCCCAGCAGGGTCTGGAACACGCTGTCCATCAGACCCAGGATCCACAGCAGGACCCAGATGGTGATGGCCAGCGGCAGCCAGACCAGCAGGCCGGCGATGATGTATTTCTTCACGACGATCCGTTCGGTCCGTGTTCAGTGGCAGGCACAGGAGCCGCCGCAGGGCGTCGACGACGCCGAGGACGCGCTGGAGCCGCTGTCGGCCGACGAGGTCGATGCCCCGCTGTCGGCGGCGGCGGCAGGTGCGGCCGCCGCGGCGGCTGCGGCCGTCGCGCCCCCGGTCGCACCGGTGGCGGCGCCGGAGCCACCGCGGAAATCGGTCACGTACCAGCCCGAACCCTTGAGCTGGAAACCGGCCGCGGTCACCTGCTTGGCAAAGCTCTCGGCCCCGCAGGCCGGGCAGGTGGTGAGCACCGGATCGGACATCTTCTGCAGCACGTCTTTCGCGTGCCCGCAGGAGGAACAACGATAGGCGTAGATCGGCATCGCTAAACCCTTGATTCGAAACAGGAATTATAGAGCGCAGACAAGCAGGTCGCGTGCCCGGTCTTGCGGCGCGTCTTCAGGCACGTCTTCAGAGCATCATCCAGCGCACCAGAAGCGCGGCGGAAACCACGCCCAGCAGGAAGCCGGTGACCAGCCAGCCCGCGGTCTGCAGCATCCGGTTGGTGCGGCGCTGCTCGGCCAGCAGGGCCTGCAGCAGCTCGCGGCTGGCGGCCGCGTCGCCGCTGCCCGAGGCCGCGCCCGCCTGCGCCTTGAGCGCATCATGCAGCAGCCGTGGCAGCGCCGGCAGGTACTGCGCATAGCGCGGCGCCTCCTGGCGCAGCTGGTGGGCCAGCGCACGCCAGCCGATCTGCTCGTTCATCCAGCGCTCGAGGAAGGGCTTGGCGGTGCTCCACAGGTCGAGCTCGGGGTCGAGCTGGCGGCCCAGGCCCTCGACGTTCAGCAGCGTCTTCTGCAGCAGCACCAGCTGCGGCTGGATCTCGACATTGAAGCGGCGCGAGGTCTGGAACAGCCGCATCAGCACCTGGCCGAGCGAGATGTCCTTCAGCGGCCGGTCGAAATGCGGCTCGCAGACCGCGCGGATCGCGCCTTCCAGTTCATCGGCGCGGGTGGTCGGCGGCACCCAGCCGGACTCGATGTGCAGCTCGGCCACCCGGCGGTAGTCGCGCTGGAAGAAGGCGAGGAAGTTCTGCGCCAGGTATTCCTTGTCGCGCGCATCGAGCGTGCCGACGATGCCGAAGTCCAGCGCGATGTAGCGCTGGAAGGTCGCCGGCGCCAGCGACACCATGATGTTGCCCGGGTGCATGTCGGCGTGGAAGAAGCCGTCGCGGAACACCTGGGTGAAGAAGATGGTCACGCCATCGCGCGCCAGCTTCGGGATGTCGACGCCGGCCTCGCGCAGCCGCTCGACCTGGCTGATCGGCACGCCGAACATGCGCTCCATCACCAGCACGTCGGCCGAGCTGAGGTCCCAGATCATCTCCGGCACCATCAGCAGGTCCAGGCCGTCCATGTTGCGGCGCAGCTGCGCGGCGTTGGCCGCCTCGCGGCCCAGATCCAGCTCGTCGTGCAGGTACTTGTCGAACTCGGCGACGACCTCGCGCGGGCGCAGGCGCCGGCCGTCGGCCGACAGGCGCTCGAGCCAGCGCGCACCGGTGCGCAGCAGCCCCAGGTCGGCGTCGATCACCTCGAGCACGCCGGGACGCAGCACCTTGACCGCCACCTGGCGGCCGTCATGCAGCACGCCGAAATGCACCTGCGCGATCGAGGCGCTGGCCACCGGATCGGCATCGAACTGCGCAAACACCGCCTCGATCGGCCGGCCGAGCGACTTCTCGATCAGCTGGCGCGCCAGCGCGCTGGAGAACGGCGGCACGCGGTCCTGCAGCCGGGCCAGCTCGTCGGCGATGTCGGGCGGCATCAGGTCGCGCCGGGTGGACAGCACCTGGCCGAACTTGACGAAGATCGGACCGAGCCGCTCGAAGGCCAGGCGCAGGCGCACGCCGCGCGGCGCATCGAGCCGCCGGCCGATCGACAGCACACGCGCCAGCGCGCGCAGCAGCGGGTGGCTGAACTGCGTCAGCACCAGCTGGTCCATGCCGTGGCGCAGCATCACCCACGCGATCAGCGCGAGCCGGGGCCAGTTCCTCATGATGGATGCGGCAGAGGCCGGATCAGGCCGGGCGGCGCACGCGCTGCACGAAGGCGCCGACGGTCTGCGCCAGCCCGCCGCCCAGGCGGCCGAGCAGGCGCGCCGGGCCGTCGCCGATCACGCGGGCCAGATCGTCCTCGATGTCCCAGCGCAGGTTCTCGGCCAGCCAGGCGACCTCGGCGGCGAAGGCGGCGTCGCCGCGAATGTCCATCGGCGGGCGCCCTGCCATGCCGGCCAGGCCCCAGCGCAGCATCTCGCTGCCGTCGAGCGTGACCACCAGCGTCTCCTCCTCGCCGACGCCGACCGGCACCAGCAGCAGGTCCTCGTCGAGCTCAAGCAGGCCGGCCGGGGTCACGCGCCAGACCGCACGCGGCGGCGCCGGCAGCAGCGCCGGCCACTGGCGCCACTGCACGCCGATCGAGCGCCCGACATGGCCGAGCAGGCGGCGGGTGGACTCCGGCTCGGCGGCCAGCACATGGTTGAGCAGCAGCGTGACGCGGCCGAGGGCCTCGCGACCGAGGGGTTCGAGCAGGGCTTGCAACATGGCGGCGATTGTAGGCGGGGCCCGCAGATCGCCCGCGGCCGGGACTCTCGGGGACAGGTACACGCCTGGCATGGTGGTTTTTCTCGCCAGACCGGCAAGATCAGGGCCGACGCGTCGAACCGGGCTCAGGAAAATCATCACCCCGCCATGCGGGTTTGCCACAATCGGCGCTGTCGGGACCGGGCTGGCGAGCGGCACGGGAGGAGACCGACGCCAACGCCACTGCGATCTGAACACATCCCATGACGACCATCCTGCTGACCGGAGCCACCGGCTACATCGCCTCCCACACCTGGATCGCGCTGAAGGAGGCGGGCTTCCGTGTCCTGGGCGTCGACAACTTCGCCAACAGCTCGCCCGTCGTGCTGCAGCGCCTGGAGGCCCTGCTGGGCGAGAAGCCGGTCTTCGAGGAGGCCGACGTCAACGACACCGACCGCATGGCCGACATCATCGCGCGCCACGGCGTGCAGGGCGTCGTGCACTTCGCCGCGCACAAGGCGGTGGGCGAGTCGGTGGCCAAGCCGCTGGAATACTTCCGCAACAACCTCGGCGGCCTGGTGAGCGTGGCCACCGCGATGGAGCGCCAGGGCGTGAAGACGCTGGTCTTCAGCTCCTCGGCCACCGTCTACGGCCAGCCCGAGCGCCTGCCCATCACCGAGGACTGCGCGCTGTCCAGCACCAACCCCTACGGCATGACCAAGCTGCTGGGCGAGCAGATGCTGCGCGAGCTCGAGCGCTGCACCCCGGGCTGGGCGATCGCCTACCTGCGCTACTTCAACCCGGTGGGCGCGCACGCCAGCGGCACCCTCGGCGAGGACCCGCGCGGCATCCCGAACAACCTGATGCCCTACGTCACCCAGGTCGCGGTGGGCAAGCGCGAGTTCCTGCAGGTCTTCGGCGGCGACTACGACACGCCCGACGGCACCGGCGTGCGCGACTACATCCATGTCTGCGACCTGGCGCAGGGCCATGTGGCGGCGCTGCGCCACCTGCTCGAGGCCAAGAGCTCGGTCACCGTCAACCTCGGCACCGGCCAGGGCTACAGCGTCATCGACGTGGTCCGGGCCTTCGAGAAGGCCAGCGGCCGCCCGGTGCCCTACCGCATCGTCGACCGCCGCCCCGGCGACGTCGCCTCCTGCTACGCCGACCCGGCCGCGGCAGAGCAGATCCTGGGCTGGAAGGCGCAGTTCGGCATCGACCGCATGTGCGAGGACAGCTGGCGCTGGCAGTCGACCAATCCGGACGGCTTCAAGGACTGAGCGCGCCGCCCGTCATGCCGCTGACATCGCCCCCGCGCAGACTGGGGGCATTTGACGCGAGCGGCACATCATGACGGCGCCACACCTCCCTGCGACCTCGGTCTCTCCCGCGATCGATCCCGGCTGGGATCCGGCGGTCTGCGAGCCGCTGATCGAGCGGCTGTGGGCGCTGCGGCGCCAGATGACCGCGCTGGCCGACCGCCATGCCGACCGGCTGGCGGCCATCGACCCGGCCCACCAGGCGGGCGCGCGCAACCTGCTGCACTACCTGGCGCTGCGCTCCGGTGACCTGAGACCGCTGCAGCTCGAGCTTTCCCGGCTCGGGCTGTCCTCCCTGGGCCGCGCCGAGCCGCATGTGCTGGCCTCGATCGACAAGGTGCTCGGTCTGCTGCACCGGCTGAACGGCCGCGACTGGACGCCGCGCGACCCGGACGAGCCGGTCGGCAGCCGCGCCAGCACCCAGGCGCTGCAGCGGCATGCGGTGGCGCTGCTGGGCCGCACGCCGCCCGGGCGCGACGTGCGCATCATGGTGACGCTGCCGGGCGAGGCCGCCGCCGATCCGGGCCGGATCGACGCGATGGTGCAGGCCGGCATGGACATCGCGCGCATCAACTGCGCCCACGACACGCCGGCGCAGTGGCAGGCGATGGCCGAGGCGGTGCGGCTGGCCGCGCGCCGCGCCGGCCGCGAGGTGCGGGTCCTGATGGACCTGGGCGGCCCGAAGCTGCGCACCGGCCCGATCGAGAGCGGCCCGGAGGTGGTGCGGCTGCGCCCGCGCCGCGACGAGCTGGGCCGGGTGATCGCACCGGCGCGGCTGGCGCTGCGTCCGGCCGGCTCGGCCCGCCCGGTCGGCGCCGAGGCCGATGCGGTGCTGGGCGTCGACCCCGACTGGCTCGCGCCGCTGAAGGTCGGCGATCTGATCTCGCTGAAGGACGCCCGGCGCGCGCAGCGCCAGCTCGAGATCGTCGAGCGCCATGCCGACGGCGTGATCGCGGCCCTGAGCCGCAGCGCCTACCTGACCGCCGACGTGGTGCTGCGCCACGAGCCGCACCGCGATCGCCGCAGCGCGCTGCATGAGCTGCCCGCGGCGCAGGGCCTGCTGCATCTGCGCCGCGGCGACCGGCTGCAGCTGCTGCCCGAGGGCCTCGGCCACGAGGCCCGCCCGGTCGGGCGCGGCCGGCGCGCGCAGCCGGCCAGCGTCTCCTGCACCCTGCCGGAAGCGCTGGCGGCGGTGCGGCGCGGCGACCGCATCTGGTTCGACGACGGCCGCATCGGCGGCGTGGTGCGCAAGCGTCTGGACGGCGGCGGCGTGCTGGTCGAGATCGGCTCGGCACGCGAGGGCGGCGAGAAGCTGGCCGCCGACAAGGGCATCAACCTGCCCGACACCGCGCTCGACCTGCCGGCGCTGACCGCGCAGGACCTGCAGGACCTCGACACCGTCGTCGCCACCGCCGACCTGGTCGGCCTGTCCTTCTGCCAGTCGGCCGACGATGTGCGCCGGCTGCGCGCCGAACTGGCCGCGCGCGGCGCCAGCACGCTGGGCCTGATGCTGAAGATCGAGACGCAGCGCGGCTTTGCCGCCCTGCCCTCGATCCTGCTGGCGGCGATGGAGGGGCCGACCGCCGGCGTGATGATCGCGCGCGGCGACCTGGCGGTCGAATGCGGCTACGAGCGGCTGGCCGAGGTGCAGGAGGAAATGCTCTGGGCCTGCGAGGCCGCGCACCTGCCGGTGGTCTGGGCCACCCAGGTGCTCGAGACGCTGGCGCGCACCGGCCGGCCCTCGCGCGCCGAGATCACCGACGCGGCGATGGGCGAGCGCGCCGAATGCGTGATGCTCAACAAGGGCCCGCACATCATGGACGCGATCCGCATGCTCGACGACATCCTGCGCCGCATGCAGGAGCACCAGTCGAAGAAGCGCCCGCTGCTGCGCGCGCTGCGCGCCTGGCGTGGCGCGCTGGATGGACAGGGAGCCCCGGGCTGAGCGATGCTCGCGGGCATGAAGATCGACTTCGTCTCCGATGTTTCCTGTCCGTGGTGCGCGATCGGCCTGCATGCGCTGGAGCAGGCCCTGGACCGGGTCCGCGCCGACGGCATCAGCGCCACGCTGCATCTGCAACCCTTCGAGCTGAATCCGGCGATGCCGCCCGAGGGCGAGGAGATCGTCGGCCACCTGACGCGCAAGTACGGCATCACGCCCGAGCAGGTCGCGGCCAACACCGAGGCGATCCGCCAGCGCGGCGCCAGCGTCGGCTTCACCTTCGGGCTGGGCAAGCGAAGCCGGATCTGGAACACCTTCGACGCGCATCGGCTGCTGCATCACGCCGGGCTGATCTCGCCCGAGGCACAGTGCCGGCTCAAGCACGCGCTGCTGCGCGCCTACTTCACGCGGGGCCAGAACCCGGGTGCCCGCGACGTGCTGTGGCAGGCCGCGGCCGAGGCCGGGCTGGAAGCCGCCGAGGTCGACGCGGTGCTCTCGAGCGACCGCCATGCCGAGGCGGTGCGCGAGCGCGAGCTGTTCTACCAGCAGCACGGCATCCGCTCGGTGCCGGCGATCATCCTGAACGAACGCCACCTGATCTCCGGCGGCCAGCCGGTCGAGGTCTTCGAGCAGGCGCTTCGGCAGGTGGCGGCGCTGGAGGGTTGAGGCCCCCCAGGACCCTCTCTGCGACGCCACCCTCTGCGACAATGGCGCGCATGGACACGCCCGACACGCTCGCCCCCCAGGACATCGCCGTCTACATGAACCGGGTCGGCGCTGCTGCCCGCAGCGCCGCGACCGCGATGGCCGCCGCCTCCACCGCCGCGAAGAACCGCACGCTGCTGGCACTGGCGCGGCTGCTGCGCGAGAACGGCCCGGCGCTGGACGCCGCCAACGCCCGTGACCTGGACACGGCCGCCGCAGCCGGCCTGTCCGGCCCGATGCTCGACCGCCTGAAGCTCGGCCCGAAGGTGGTCGCCACCGTCGCCGAGGGCTGCGAGCAGCTGGCCGCGATGCCGGACCCGATCGGCGAGATCACCGGCGTGAAGCGCCGCCCGACCGGCATCAGCGTCGGCCAGATGCGCGTGCCGCTGGGCGTGTTCGGCATGATCTACGAGAGCCGCCCGAACGTGACGATCGAGGCCGCCTCGCTCGCCATCAAGAGCGGCAACGCCTGCATCCTGCGCGGCGGCTCGGAGGCGATCCATTCCAACCTGGCGCTGTGGAAACTCGTGCAGGCGGCGCTGGTCGAGGCCGGGCTGCCGGCCACCGCGGTGCAGCTGGTCGAGACCACCGACCGCGCGGCGGTGGGCCGCCTGATCGCGATGCCCGAGTTCGTCGACGTCATCATCCCGCGCGGCGGCAAGGGCCTGATCGAGCGCATCTCGGCCGAGGCGCGGGTGCCGGTCATCAAGCACCTCGACGGCAACTGCCACACCTACATCGACGCGCAGGTCGACATCGCGCAGGCGCTGGTCGTCACCGACAACGCCAAGACGCAGAAGTACAGCCCCTGCAACGCCACCGAGTCGCTGCTGGTGCATGCGGATCAGGCGGCGGACTTCCTGCCGCGGATCGGCGCGATCTTCGCCGCCAAGGGCGTGGAGATGCGCGCCTGCCCGCGCGCCCAGGCCATCCTGTCGGACGTCTCCGGCGCGACGGTCGTGGCCGCGGTCGAGAGCGACTGGGCCGAGGAATACCTGGCGCCCGTCATCAGCGTGAAGGTGGTCGACACGCTCGACGAGGCGATCGCGCACATCAACCGCTTCGGCAGCCACCACACCGACGCGATCCTGACCACCAACCACCCCAACGCGATGCGCTTCCTGCGCGAGGTCGACTCGGCCAGCGTGATGGTCAACGCCAGCACCCGCTTCGCCGACGGCTTCGAGTACGGCCTGGGCGCCGAGATCGGCATCTCCACCGACAAGTTCCACGCTCGCGGCCCGGTCGGCCTGGAGGGGCTGACCTCGATGAAGTGGGTGGTGCTCGGCCAGGGCGAGATCCGCCAATGAGCGCGCTGACGAACGCCGCGCGCGACCCGCGCACCGCGCTGGTGCTGTTCTCCGGCGGCCAGGACTCGACCACCTGCCTGGCCTGGGCGCTGGAGCGCTTCCAGCGGGTCGAGACGCTGGGCTTCGACTACGGCCAGCGCCACCACATCGAGATGGACTGCCGCCTGACGGTGCGCGAGGAGCTGCGCGCGGCCTTCCCGCACTGGGCCGCGCGCCTGGGCGAGGACCATGTGCTCGACCTGAGCCTGATCGGCCAGATCTCCGACACCGCGCTCACCACCGAGCGCGAGATCGAGCTGCAGGCCAACGGCCTGCCCAACACCTTCGTGCCGGGCCGCAATCTGCTGTTCCTCGGCTTCGCCGCGACGCTGGCCTACCGGCGCGGCGCCTCGGTGCTGGTCGGCGGCATGTGCGAGACCGACTACTCCGGCTACCCGGACTGCCGCGACAACACGATGAAGGCGCTGCAGGTGGCGCTGTCGCTCGGCCTGGACACGCCGATGACGCTCGAGACGCCGCTGATGTTCCTGACCAAGGCCCAGACCTGGGACCTGGCCGAGCAGCTCGGCGGCCAGACGCTGGTCGAGCTGATCGTCGAGCACACCCACACCTGCTACCTGGGCGAGCGCGGGGCCCGCCACCCCTGGGGCCACGGCTGCGGCCACTGCCCGGCCTGCGAGCTGCGCCGCGCCGGCCACGCCGCCTGGCTGGCCGACCTCTGAGCGGGAGCGCGCGCTCGCCATGTCCATCCCGGTCCTGATCGTCGTCGCGCTGCTGTTCTTCTGGGTCATCGGCGCGACCCAGCGCCTGAAGCGCCTGCGCAGCGCCGCCACGACCCTGTTCGCGCCGCTGTCGAGCGACCTGAGACAGCGCCATGCCATCGCGCTGGCGCTGGCGCATGCCTCGCGGCCGATGCTCGGCGACGAGCATCCGCTGATCGTGCGGCTGGTGGAGACCGCGCAGGCGGCCGGACATGCGCTGGACGCCGCCCAGGCACGCAGCATGCGCGGCACCGCGCTGCAGGCCATCGGCGAGGCGGAAGTCGCGCTGCTGCAGGCCCTGGACGGGCTGGCGCTGCATCTGCAGGATCTGACTTCCGGCAGCGGCCCGGTGGCCGCCATCACCGAGCTGCTGCGCCAGCGCGACACGCTGCAGGAGCAGCTCGCCGCCGATCGCCATCTCTACAACCATGCCGCGCAGACCTACAACGATGCGCTGCACCTCTTCCCGACCACGCTGGTGGCGACGCTGCTGCGCCTGCGCGACGCCCCGCTGCTGGCCAGCGGCGCGGCGCCCTCGCGCGGCGGCGTGCTCGTCAGCCGCCCGACGCCGATGATCTGAACCGCGGTCCCGCGGCCCCTCAGCGATACCGCGGCGTGCCGTTGCCGGGCGGAAACGCGTCTTCGAAAAAAACAATTTCCGGCTGGACAATCCCGTGTTCAAGGGGGCAAAGTGAGAAAAATTGCTGAATATGCAAGTTTTGTCTCACGATGCAGCATGCTCTGACACGCGCCCAGCCTGAACTGGATGCCGACGGCCTGGCGGTCTGGCAGCAGCTCGGGCGCCTGGCCGGACCGGGTGAGCGCCAGGCGGCGGCACTGGCGCTGCTGCTGTGGCCGGGCAACGATGCCGAGCGCCGCGCCTGGGACGAGACGGTGCGCGGCGTGCAGGGTGCCGCCTCGCTGCGCGATCGCATCGGCCGACTGCCGCCCGCCGCCCGGCTGCCCGCGCTGGAACGGCTGCTGCTGCGGATCACGCTGGAGCAGCCGCTGGAGGATCGCCAGGCGCTGCTGCAGTCGGCGCGGCGGGTGATGTGCGCCGACGGCAGCGTCAGCGCGCTCGACCGGCTGGCCTGGCTGGCGATGCGCCATCTGCTGGGCGGACCGGTGCGGCTGCACCGCGGCGGACTGCGCGAGGACAACGAGCTGTCGCAGCTGCCGCTGGCGATGCGGCAGGCCATCGCCAGCCTGAGCGCCTACCTGGCGCGCATGGTGCCCGAGCCGCCACGGCGCGAGCGGGTCGATGCGGCCGGCGCCGCCTGGCATGACCGGGTGGTGCACGAGGTCTGGGGCTCGGCTTCCGTGCCGCCGCCTTGCCAGGTGCCCGATGTCGACCAGCTCGGCCGCGCACTGCAGACGCTCGCCGGTCTGGGCTGGGTGCACCGGCCGCTGCTGGCACGGGCCTGGGTCGATGCGGCCGACACCCGACCCGGCCTGCGGACCCGGCTCGACGAGCCGCTGCCGGTCGCCGCCGAGGCGCTGCGTCTGGCCTGCGTGCTGATCGATACCCCGCTGCCTCCGGCGCTGGCCGCGCACTTCATCCGCGAGCCGGAACAGCCGCGCCCCGGCAGCATGGCCTGAGCACACCGGCCGCGTAGACTGCCGGCCGTGAGACACGATTCCCCCTCCCCTGCCGGCGCGGCCTCGCCGGCCTCGCTGCCGCTGTCGCAGCTGCTGCACCACACCGCCGAGATGGTCGCCGCGGTGCGCGCCGGCCGCTCGCTGTCCGATCTGCTGGCCACCTGCCCGCCTCCGGCCCGGCCCGGCACCCAGGCGCTGAGCTTCCATGTGATGCGCTGGATGGGCGGCGCCCAGGCCGCGCGCGAGCGGCTCGCGCCGCGCCGGCCCGCACCGGCGGTCGACGCGCTGCTGATCACCGCGCTGGCGCTGCTGTGGCCCGAGGCCGAGCCGCCCTATGCCGAGCACACGCTGGTCGACCAGGCGGTGGCCTGCGCACGCCGGCGCACCCCCGCCAGCGCCGGCTTCGTCAACGCGGTGCTGCGGCGCTTCCTGCGCGAGCGCGAGGTCCTGGTGCCGGCGCTGCGGCAGGAGGTGCCGGCGGCACGGCACCAGCATCCGCGCTGGTGGATCGATCAGGTCCGGCGCGACTGGCCCGACCGCTGGGAAGCGCTGCTGGACGCCGCCAACCAGCCCGGCCCGATGATGCTGCGGGTCCACGCCGGCCACGGCAGCGCGGAAAGCTATGTCGCCGCGCTGGCCGAGGCCGGGCTGCAGGCCCGTGCCGTCGGCGCCCGCGCGCCGCAGGCGGTGCTGCTGGAGACGCCGGCGCCGGTGCAGGCGCTGCCCGGCTTCGCCGACGGGCGGGTGTCGGTGCAGGATCTCTCGGCGCAGCTGGCCGCGCCGCTGCTGCTCGGCGGCCTGCCCGGCGGCGAGCTGCCGGCCCTGCCGGCCGGCGCCCGGGTGCTCGACGCCTGTGCCGCGCCCGGCGGCAAGACCGCCCATCTGCTCGAGCTGGCCGATCTGGACGTGCTGGCCCTCGATGCCGACGCCGACCGTCTGAAGCGGGTCGACGAGACCCTGGCGCGGCTGCACCTGCAAGGCCGCACCCGCGCCGCCGATGCCCGCGACACCGCCGCCTGGTGGGACGGCCAGCGCTTCGATGCCATCCTGCTCGATGCGCCGTGCAGCGCCTCGGGCATCGTGCGTCGCCACCCCGACGTGCGCTGGCTGCGCCGCGCCAGCGACATCACCGAGCTGGCACGCACCCAGACCGGCCTGCTCGAGGCGCTGTGGCCGCTGCTGAAGCCGGGCGGCCGGCTGCTCTACGCCACCTGCTCGATCTTCCGGGCCGAGGGCGCCGGGCAGATTTCATCATTTCTGCAACGCCATCCGGAGGCGCGTGCGCTGCGCGCGCCCGGCCATCTGCTGCCGCTGCCCGACAATCGGGTCGAGGCTGCCGGCGCGACATCGTCGCCGGCCGCCGGATCGGGCGACGGATTCTTCTACGCCCTCCTGCACAAGTCACCCGCGTCCTGATCGACCTGACGGCCCGTGCCGAGACCGCCTGAACTTCGCCCGCACCGCCGCCTGCACCGCCGCCGGCTGCTGGCGCTGGCGGCTGCCTCGCTGCTGGCCGTGCATCTGCCGTCCCGACCGGCGGCGCTCGACCTGGTGCGGCTCGATGCGCTGCGCGGCGATCAGGGCGTGCTGCTGAACTTCGAGACCCGCTTCGATCTGCCGCCCGCGGTGGAAGATGCGCTCAGCCGCGGCATTGCGCTGCATTTCTCGGCCGAGGCGGTGCTGATGCAGGCGCGCTGGTACTGGCGCGACAAGGAGCTGGCCCGCGTCAGCCGCACCTGGCGGCTGGCCTACCAGCCGCTGACGCTGAGCTACAGGGTCAGCCAGGGCGGACTGTCGCAGAGCTACCGCTCGCTCGGCGAGGCGCTGCGGGCGATGCAGCGCCTCGCCCACTGGCGCATCGCCGATGCGCAGGCCGCCGACGAGGACCGTCTCCAGCTCGAATTCACCTACCGCCTCGACACCGAGCAGCTGCCGCGCCCGATGCAGATCGGCATCGGCAGCCAGCCCGACTGGAACCTGCGCGCCAGCCGCTCGGTGCCGGTGCATGAGCAGCCGCCTTCGGGCAGCGGAGCGCGCCCTTGAGCCGCAGCTCGCTGCGCTGGACCGTCCTGATCGCGCTGCTGGCGATCGGGGGCACCGTGCTGGTGCTGGCCTTCCTGCTGTCGATCGCCACCAACAACCGGGTGCTCTACGAGCGCCACTACGAGTGGCTGCTGTGGGTCAACATCGGCGTGGCGGCCTCGCTGGGCCTGGTCATCGTCGCGGCACTGGCGCAGCTGGTGCGACGCATGCGCCACGGCAAGTTCGGCAGCCGGCTGCTGGTCAAGCTCGCGGCGATCTTCGCCTTCGTCGGGGTGGTGCCGGGCATGCTGATCTACGGCGTGTCCTACCAGTTCGTCGCGCGCTCGATCGAGAGCTGGTTCGACGTCGAGGTCGAGGGCGCGCTGGAGTCGGGCCTGAACCTCGGCCGCACCACGCTGCAGCTGCTGGTCAACGATGTGGCCGCCAAGACCCGGCAGGCCGCGGAGAGCAGCGCCGAGAACGGCGCCGACCCGGGCAGCCGGGTGCAGCTGCTGATGCTCGAGCGGCTGCGCGAGCAGCTCGCCGCGCAGAGCGTGGCGGTGCTCTCGGGCAGCGGCCAGGTGCTGGCCAGCGCGGGCGGCGCCGTCGGCGCGGCGATGCTGCCGGACCGGCCCAGCCCCTCGCTGCTGCGCCAGGCGCGCAGCCAGCGGGTCTTCGCGCAGCTCGAGGGCCTGGACGCCGACACGCCGATCGACGGCGCGATCACCTCGGGCGGCCCGGTGCGGGTGCGTGCCATTGCCTGGATGCCCTCGCCCTCGCTCAGCCTCGACGGCGCCGACCGCTATCTGCAGATCACCCAGACGGTGCCGCAGGAGCTGGTCGGCAACGCGCTTCGGGTGCAGCAGGCCTACAGCGAGTACCAGGAGCGCGCGCTCGGCCGCGAGGGCCTGAGGCGCATGTACATCGGCACCCTCACGCTCACGCTCATCCTGGGCATCTTCAGCGCGCTGCTGATGGTCGCCGGCCTGGGTCACCAGATCGGCCGCCCGCTGGTGATGCTGGCCGAGGGCGTGCGCCAGGTCGCGCGCGGCGACCTGCGCCCGACCGCCGTCTTCGCCTCGCGCGACGAACTGGGCGGCCTGACCCGCTCCTTCGCCGACATGACGCAGCAGCTCGCCGACGCGCGCGGCCTGGTGCAGCGCAGCCTGGCCGAGGCCGAGAGCGCCAAGGCGCACCTGCAGACCATCCTGGACAACCTCAGCTCGGGCGTGATCGTCTTCGAGGCCGATGGCCGCATCGACACCGTCAACCCCGGCGCCGCACGCATTCTCAGCCTCGACCCCTCGGCCTGGGCGCGGCATCCGATCGACCGCCTGCCCGGCCTGGAGACCTTCTCCGCCGCGGTGCTGGCGCGCTTCGAGACCCATCTGCGCGACCTCGAGGACACCGGCGACGAGCCGGCCGGCGACGCGCACTGGCAGGAATCGCTCGAGCTCGGCAGCACCGAGGCGCCGCAGACGCTGCTGGTGCGCGGCGCGCTGCTGCCCGAAGGCGCACGGCTGCTGGTCTTCGACGACATCTCCGACGTGGTGGTCGCGCAGCGCAGCGTCGCCTGGGCCGAGGTGGCGCGCCGGCTGGCCCACGAGATCAAGAATCCGCTGACACCGATCCAGCTCTCGGCCGAGCGGCTGCAGCACAAGCTCGAGGCCAAGCTGGCCGGCACCGACCAGCAGATGCTGGTGCGCTCGGTGGGCACCATCGTCACCCAGGTGCAGGCGATGAAGACGCTGGTCAACGAGTTCCGCGACTACGCGCGGCTGCCCGCGGCCCGGCTGGAGCCGCTGGACCTGAACGCGCTGGTCGTCGAGGTGCTGGGCCTGTACGCGGCCCAGCAGGAAAGCGGCCGGCTGCGTGCCGAACTCGCGCCGGAGCTGCCGCTGCTGGCCGGCGACGCCAGCCAGCTGCGCCAGGTCATCCACAACCTGGTGCAGAACGCGCTCGACGCGGTGGCCGATCTTCCGGACGGCCTGGCCATCGTCTCGACCGAGTCCACCCGACCGGATGACGGCCAGACGCGTGCCATTCGCCTCAAGGTGATGGACAATGGCCCCGGTTTCTCGGAAAAAGTTCTCAAGCGTGCATTCGAACCCTATGTCACCACGAAGGCCCGCGGCACCGGCCTGGGGCTGGCCGTGGTGAAGAAGATCGTCGAGGAACACGGTGCGCGCATCCGCCTGGGCAACCTCGCCGACGAGGCGCAGGACCCGGCCGCGGGACCGGCGCGGACCGGTGCCCAAGTTTCGATATCATTTTCGCGATGGGCCCGAGGCGGGGGAACGCCTGCGGGCAACGAGCCCGGACGCCACCGAACCCCACCCTCTCCCGACGTCAGCGCGTCCTGATCACTCATGGCCAACATACTTGTCGTCGACGACGAAATGGGCATCAGAGCCCTGCTGCAAGAGATCCTGACCGACGAAGGTCACTCCGTCGAACTGGCGGAGAACGCCGCGCAGGCGCGCATGCTGCGCGAGCGCCAGCGTCCGGATCTTGTCCTTCTCGACATCTGGATGCCCGACGTCGACGGCATCACGCTGCTGAAGGAGTGGAACAGCGGCGCCCAGCTGACGATGCCGGTCATCATGATGTCCGGCCACGGCACCATCGACACCGCGGTCGAGGCGACCAAATACGGCGCGATGGCCTTCCTGGAAAAGCCGATCACGCTGCAGAAGCTGCTGCGCGCGGTCGAGCAGGGTCTGGCCAAGCCGCAGCCGGCCCGCACCGGGCCGGGAGAGACCGCCGCCGCCAGCCTGCCGCCCCAGCGCCCGGACCGCATCGACCTCCCCGGCAGCGAGCCGGTGGTGATCAGCGCCGCACCGGTTCACGGCGGCTATGTGCCGACGATCCAGAACCTGAACAGCCATGCGCATCAGGCAGCCTCCGCCGGCATCACCATGGCCAGCGGCCCGCAGGCCGACCAGAGCTTCAACCTCGACCGGCCGCTGCGCGAGGCGCGCGACGCCTTCGAGAAGGCCTACTTCGAGTTCCACCTGGTGCGCGAGAACGGCAGCATGACCCGCGTGGCCGAGCGCACCGGCCTGGAGCGCACCCACCTCTACCGCAAGCTCAAGCAGCTCGGCGTCGACCTCAGCCGCAACAAGCGCGGCGCCGGCTGAACACGGTCAGAAAAAAATCTTGCCGAAACGCTTGCAGATCCAAAAGAATACGTGCCATAATTTCCTTCTCGACGGCCAAGTAGCTCAGTTGGTAGAGCAGCGGATTGAAAATCCGCGTGTCGGTGGTTCGATTCCGCCCTTGGCCACCAAAACAAGAGAAGCCCGCTTGATTTCAAGCGGGCTTCTTGCTTTTCCGTTCCGGTTCGACTGTTCGCTTCGCCTGTGCACGTGCCCGCATGAGATCCCCGATCCACATCGGCGAC
>RRZT012317819.1_pt1 | contig 17870 bp, 12 predicted proteins | sample 2165551 | NCBI WGS metagenome assembly RRZT01 (sample SAMN10456910, study PRJNA506462) | wastewater metagenome | biome: wastewater; feature: sludge; material: wastewater sludge; isolation source: wastewater sludge with Escherichia coli K12::gfp cells carrying plasmid... | place: USA: Moscow, Idaho...
GCAAAACGGAAATTACACAAGCGGACAAAGATTGGGCAGCAACGATGCTGGAGATGGACTTGCAGACACAATCTGGAAGCATTTGGTCGGAGACAGAGACAGAGGAGGAAGATCCAATGACGATGCACAACAGAAGGATGATGAAAAAAATGCGGGAAGAGAGCATTCTGTGGGCGGAATCGTATCCGGGAGAACTGTATCCGATAGTACAGAAAGAACACTAAATTCTAATTCTACAAATAATGGAGAGTTAGAAGTTTTAATTTCAAAATATAAAGGTCAAAAACTGACCAATGAACAAGTTGCAGAAGTGGTTTCCGCAGCTTGTTTTGTTTCTAATAATCAAAAGGTATTTCTTAATGAAAATCTCAAAATTACTGATGACTTAAAAGAAATCTGCAACCAATACCAAAGTGGCGGAACAGCAAAAGAAGGCAGAGGAATTTTAGATGAATATTATACGGATGATAAAATTGTAAATGCAGTTCGCAACTTAATCAAAGACCATTTACAAAATAAGGTAGAAATTTCGGTTTTAGAACCCAGTGTTGGTACGGGTAATTTTCTCTATGCTACCAAAGATTTAGCACTAAAATCTATTATTACCGCTTTTGAAATCAACGAAACCACGGCAAAAATTGCTAAAATTCTGCATCCTGAAGCAGAAATCAATCTTCGATCTTTTGAAACGGAATTTATTGATGAAAGAGGAAACAAAAAAGAGGATTATTTGATTTATGATGTAATCATCGGCAATCCACCTTACGGCGAACATCGTGGTTTGTACAAAGGTTTGGGCGAAGAACCGAAAATTTCAAAATACGAAGACTATTTTGTAAAACGATCTTTGGATTCTTTACGAGCCGACGGAATTTTGGCAATGGTTCTTCCATCAGGTTGGTTAAACCGACAAAAGAATCTGCAAAATGCCACTATTGTAGAAGGTTTTCGTTTGCCAAGTGGAGCTTTTGCAGGAACGCAAATCGGTACGGATATTATCATTCTCAAAAAAAATAATAATAAAATTTCAACCGATATTTCCAATTATTTTGAAGTGAATCCTTCAAGAATTTTAGGCGAAACAAAAGAAAAAACCAATCGTTTTGGTCGTTTGGAAAACTATGTTCACGGAAGTTTGGAAGAGGCGCTATTGAAAATTCAACAATTCAAAAACAGAAAAGAAACAGAAAGAATCGGAAATCTTTTTGAGGATTTGTTTTTAGAAAATTCTGAGCCTGTAAGTGAAAGGAAAATTTCTCCATCAAAGGAAATAATTATTGAAAACATTGATTCAGAGAAAATTGAAAGTAAGACCAACGAAAAAGAGTTTGATTTGGCTCAAGATAAAATTGAAACGGTACTTTCTCAACTCAATAACATCAAATTCAAATCGCCTACGATTATTTCAGAGATAAGAAAATATGAAAAACTTCGTGAAGATTTAACCACAAAACCAACATCATTTTCAGAGGAAAATTTAAAAGAACTCATTGAAAAAAGTGATAGAATAATTTCTATTCACAATACCAAAAATCAGAACGAGTATAAAATTCAATCCAAACCCGAAATTAAGAAAGGAATTTTAAAATATCAGTTCAGCAAACCCGATGAAATCGTAAACACTTCCTTACAGAACAGTTCAGAGATTACCAAAGAACAGATTGAGGCATTTAAAGATACTTCTTATGATGGTACACTCAATAATCACGGAAAACATTATCCATTTGCCAATTACATTGATGGAAAATGGATGCACGATTTTTATTATGCTGAAGGAAATATTTACGCCAAATTAGAACAACTTGAAAAAGATTTTTCTGATAAAAATGCCATTGGTGGAACGATAAACCAATATGAAAAACAAAAAGCATTATTAGAGAATGTTTTACCCAAACCCAAATCTTTAGATGAAATTTTCATTAGTCCAAATCACGAGTTTGTACACCAATTTGATTTAGGAACAATAGAGAAAGACCGTTGGAATCCAAATACAAGACAAACAGAATCTGTAACGGAGAATTACAATCTTGCCGAAAAATTCAAAGATTTTGTCGGGACTTTATCCAGCGAGGCTTTTGCAGGTTCTTCGGCGTGGGAAGTGCGAAGTTTTGTAGATAATGAAACGGTTACAGGAAGCGACAAAGAAAGAAATGCATTAGTCAGAGAAAGACGAAAAGCAGCTGCAAATGATTTGTTTTACAAGTTTGTCCGGGAAGAATTATCGGATGATATTAGAAATCGTTTCGTGAAAGAATTCAACAGAAATTACAACAATATCCACGTTCCAGATTATTCTAAATTTCCGTTATTTTCAAAAATTCATCAAAATTTTAAAGGAAAGGAATTAAAGTTAACCGAAGTTCAAAAAGCGGGAATCGGAAGACAAACCACCAAAGGAGTTGGACTTTTGGCACACGAAGTTGGTTTTGGAAAAACATTGTCTGGAATTCTTTCGATGCACGAAGCAATGGAACGTGGAAATGCAAGAAGACCTTTGATTGTAGTTCCTAATGACAGTATCCTCAAGCAATGGGTAGAAACCATTTTTGAAACGATTCCGAATGCAAAAGTGAATGTTTTAGGGAATTTGGGTAAAGATTATAACTTATCAAAATTTGACAACAAAGACGGAGAAATTTCCATCGTTACGTATGAAGGGTTTAATAACATTGGCTTTTCAGAAAATATCACCCAAAATCTAGCATCTAAATTTTCCTACATTTCTGAAAGCGAATTAAAAAGTCTAAATACCATCAGTGAAAGAGATTTTCAAAAAGAACTGGAAAAAGAAAAGGAGATTGAGGTGAAGATGAAGCGTGGTAAAATCTATGATTGGGAAGATTTCGGTTTTGACCATTTGACGTATGATGAAGTTCACAATGCTAATCATATTGTTGGAAAAGTAAAAATTGAAGACCGACGATTTGCTTCAGATTTCAGAAGCCAAAACCAGCAGCCATCGAAATTGGGAATCAATACTTGGATGGCGGCACAATACATTCAAGATAGAAACAATGGACGAAATGTTACACTGCTTTCTGCAACGCCTTTTACCAATAAACCTTTGGAATATTATTCCATTCTTTCTTTAATTGCCAATAAACGTTTGGAAGAATCGGGATATTTCAATGTCAATACCTTCTTTGAAACCTTTATGGAAGCGGACAATGATATGGAAATTGATGCAAAAGGCGATGTGAAATTCAAAGCAAATGTCCGAAGGTTTAAAAACAATTCTTTGTTTCAACAACTTTTATCTGAATTTATTGACATAAAAGGCGAAGAAGACAATCCCGAACTGAAACGCCCGAACAAAATCAACAAAGAATATAAAATTGAGCAAAATGATTTGACCAAAGAACAATATGATTTTTTAAATGAAAACTTTGCAGAAAAAGAAAAAGGAGCCATTCTTACCCATATTCTCAATGCCCGATTGATTGCTATTTCGCCGTATCTATCGCCATATTATGATGATGAAAAACCAACTTTAAAGGAGTTTATCGAAAATTCTCCGAAGCTGAAACAGACGATGGACTTAATTCTTCAGAACAAAAAAGATATTCCGGATTCTGGACAGATTATTTATTCTGAGTTAGCGGTGGCGGAGTTTCCAAAACTCAAAGAATATCTTATTCAAGAAATTAATTATAAACCAGAAGAAATCGGAATTATTACTGGAGCAACCAATAAAAATCAAAGAATCGCTATTCAAAATGATTTTAATGCAGGGAAAATAAAAGTGGTTATCGGAAGTGAAGCCATACAAGAAGGAATGAACCTTCAGGAAAATACTACCGATGTTTATCTACTTTCTTTGCCTTACAATTTTACATCACTTCGACAAGTAGAAGGACGAGCGTGGAGACAAGGAAATAAAAACGAAAATGTACGCATCAACTTTATGCTGACGAATGATAGCATTGATGTTTTTATGCTTCAAAAATTGCAATCTAAACAAGCCCGATATTTAGAAGCAATGAAAAAAGGTGCAGATGTTTTGGATATTTCGGACATTAGTACGCAAGAGCTAAAAACAGCCATCATCACTAATCCCGAAACCAGAGCCAATATTGAAATTGAGTTGATGAAAAAAAGAATTGAAAGCGATAAAAATAAGCATTTGGCTGATATTGCCTTCGTTTTAAGAAAGCATCAGGATTTCTTGAAGGTACAGGAAGAAGTGACCAAAGCTCAGCATAATTATAATAGGATTTTAGTCTATTCTAAAGAAGAGGGAGGCAATTCAGAATATTGGAAAAACCAGCTTCCATTCCATCAAAAAACGATTGATTTAGCCAAGGAAAAAGTTCAAGAGGAAATTGAGCATTTATTGCAAAAGGGAGTCAATATTACCGAGATTGAACGCCAAAAAACGGTAACCGAAAATAAAATTACTGAATTGGATGAAAAGTTGGAAGATTTGCCTAATATCAAAGAGAACTTGATTATTCAGTACAGAGTAGAGAAAGAAGAACAAGTCAAGGCTAATGAAAATCGGGATTATGTGGTAGAAAGGAAAACGGAGAATCTTACAATATTTAGACAAAAAGAGGCTTACAAAACCTTGAGTGCTGATTCTGGGTTAGAAAAAGATAATACTCTGAATGAACAATCTGAGAAATATGTTGGAAGAAAAAGGTAAAACCAACACTGAATTTCTTTTTTTATTGAAATTCTATAGGAAATAAGCCCAAAAAAATTTGTGTAAAAATAAAATGCTGAATATATTTGTAAGGAATACAAAAACCTCTGATGAAAAAAATAAAATTCAACTTTCTTCCGAATATTGATTCGAGAATCTATATCAGTTTTGGAGTCCTCTTTCTCTTAAGTCTTATCTTTTTCATCTACCAATACTTCAGACACATCGATTGTGAGAATGCAAAGTATATTGTTCACGCAGACGAATTTTTAGTAAACCGAGTGGTAGAATTTTATGACAATACAGAAGGAGCAACTTCTTGGAAATGGGATTTTGGAGACAGCACTGCTATCGACAACAGACAACGAACTTTCCATCAATATAAAAAACCAGGAGAATATATTGTAAAACTCACCATCAATGGAACGTGCACGCATGAAAAACTTGTAACGATTTCCAGCATCAGTCAACAAGTAGGCTATCTTCCTATCATTATGGCTCCTGATGTTGCATTTGTAGGTGATGCTGTTCAGTTCGATGCTGAAAAAGAAGGCGGTGAATCTTGGGAATGGAGTTTTGGTGAAACAGCCAATACCGATGCACTAGGCAAATCACCTGTTTATAGGTTTAAAACAGTAGGTGATAAAAAAATAACCCTTATCGTTAATGGTGATGTAGAGCATACTGCGGTAAAAACTATTTATGTTGCTCCAAAAACAATCAAAGCAAAACAAAAAATTGACATCAAATCCTATGAATTTGAAAGACCTCATTCTGCTTTTTCTCTTCCAAAAGGAGATGCCCAAAAAGATCCTCTAGTAGATATGCTTCAATACATTCCCGTTTCTCCAAAGACAAAATCAAAAAAAGATTCCATCATTGCAGAAAAAAAAGCACCAGAAATTTCTAATGAACAATTCCAGTTGTTGCTGAATCAGGTAGCTGCACAAGCCAAAACAAAAGATGATTTCAAAGATTATCTGTGTGGCAAATACGACGTTCCTGTGGTTGTGAACAACGATAAATTAATTCCTTTTGAGCAATTTTGTCAAAATATTGCAGGTAAAAAAATCAAAATAACAGCATTAAGACTCAATAAAAATCAAAAAAACTGTATCCAAAATATCAATATCCAATATAAGGTCAAAAAATATTTGATTTGGATGAAGGAATAATTAAAACACAAAAACCGATGAATCAAGAAGAAGTAACCTACAATCAGGAAGTTACCAAAGCAATCAACATTGCCCAAAAAATAGGGAGAGAAAACCTAAACGCTTATTACACTGGTGCACACCTTATCAAAGCAATGCTCAACAGAGATTTGTCTTTGCAAAAACATTTGGAAGCTCTTGGAGTAGATGTTTTTTATCTGGAAGAATGGGCAGAAGTACGGATTGAAGAACTCCCAAAATCTCCCAACAAATATTCTTGTGAGCCCGATGAAATTATTGATGAAATTTTCGCAGAAGCCGATTCGGTAAGAGAACTATTAGCAGAAGAAGAAATTTCTCTTTTTGCTGTTATGGTTGCCATTAGTTCTCCTGGAGTTGCCTTCAACTTCGATCAGATGAAGACTTTCCCAATCTCAAGAAATGAATTATTAAAAGACATCTCCACTTTTGGAGCTTCAGAAATGACAGGAACCGCAGAACTTCCCAAAAAAACAAACAAAGGGTTTTTACAAAAATACTGCATCAACAAAAAAGAGCAGGTAAAAAAGAAAAATAAAAAAGAACTTTTGGTAGGTAGAGATACCGAAATTAATAAAATAACCGAAATCCTATGCCGTTTTAGCAAACAAAATGTGCTGATTATTGGCGATCACGGTGTGGGAAAAACCGCTTTGATAGAAGGTTTTGTTCAGAAAGTTTTATTAAAACAAATTCCAGATATTCTCTCTGGTCTGGAAATTTTTGAGCTGGATATGGGCGCACTCATTGCAGGAGCTTCTTACAAAGGCGAAATTGAAGATCGGATTAAAAACATTGCCCAAGAATTAAAATCAATTCCCAAATCAGTTCTTATTATTGAAGAATTTCATTCCCTTTTCGGAAGCCACGGCAGCGATTCGGGCATTGTTAACCTTTTGAAAAGTGAGCTTTCTAATGGTTTAACGCTTATTTCTACTTCAACCATAGAAGAATACACCAAAAAAATTGAAAAAGAACAAGGTTTGGCGGGAATGTTTGAGTTATTGAAACTCGAAGAATCCAGTGATGAAATTCATCTCAGAATGCTGAAACAAACTTTGGAGGATTATCAGATTCATCATAAAATTACCATTGATGATGATACGATGCGTGAAGCTATTCGTTTATCAGAGCGGTATATGAAGGAGAAAAGCCTTCCTGCTTCTGCGATTGATTTGATTGATCATACCATGTCTGTCCTTAAAACCGCAGGAGAATCTTTTTTAAAGGAAAGAAACCACCTAATCACGAAAATCATTCATCTGGAAGACAATACCAATAATTATACAGAAGATGAGCGGAAAATGCACGCAGATTGGTCGTTGAAAGATCTCATTGAAAAAACAAAATACCTGATCAGTACAGCCGATGCACAGGAAGAAGAAAAAGAACTTCCAAAATTTGAAAATGCCGATGAAATATTGAAATTTTCTCGAGAGCTGATTGAAAAAACTGAAAAAATAGCGCAGGAAAAAAGAACACATATTACCGAATTCGATTTGGGGTTAATTATTTCTCAAAAAACAAATATTCCAATTGGAAAACTAAAAGAAGAAGAAAAACAAAAACTCAATGACATGGAAGGCGTTCTTGCCAAACGTGTCGTAGGACAAGACCATGCTATTACCATTGTTTCGGAAGCGGTGTTGGAAACCCGTTCTGGACTGAGCAAACCAGGACAACCCATCGGTTCATTTTTCTTTTTAGGACCAACAGGAACAGGAAAAACAGAATTAGCAAAATCGTTGGCAGAATTTCTTTTTCAGGATGAAAATGCCATCATCCGTTTTGATATGTCCGAGTTTAAAGAAGAACATTCTGCGGCACTTCTTTATGGAGCGCCTCCAGGATATGTTGGCTATGAAGAAGGTGGGCTTTTAGTGAATAAAATCCGACAAAAACCTTATTCTATTGTACTTTTTGATGAAATTGAGAAGGCTCATGCTTCGGTTTTCGATGTATTCCTCCAAATTATGGACGAAGGAAAATTACACGACCGACTTGGAAAAGAAGGTGATTTTTCCAATGCCATTATTCTATTTACCTCCAATATCGGGTCAGAATTTATTGTAGAATCCTTTGGAAAGGGCGAAATTCCGCCATCCTCAAAATTATTGGAAATGATGAGCCGTTTCTTCCGTCCCGAATTTTTGGGAAGATTAACAGAAACCATTCCATTTGCCCCGATCAGTAGAGACAATGCCTTGAAAATATTTGAAATCCATCTTAAAAAAGAATTGTTGGATTTAGCTAAAAACCTGAATATTGATCTCATCATCAGTCAAGAAGCGAAAGAGTATCTTTCTAAAGAAGGATACGACATCAAATACGGTGCAAGACCTTTGAAAGGAGTTATTCGTGGAAGATTAAGAAGACCTTTGGCGAAAAAAATCGTTGCAGGAGAATTTAAAGATGGTGATACAGTTGAAGTTTCTCTGGCTGAAAATGATTTGATCTGGAGAAAATTACAATAAATTATGCATTGCATTAATTGTAATAAAAATTAATTATTATTCATAAAGTATTTGTGATTACTGAAAATGAGTATTATTTGCGATTGATATAATGAATATTTATTGAATAAATTTTATTACTTTAATTTATTTATTTTAGTAATTTGTTTAAATTTTCATTAATTTTTAGTCTAAATGCTTGTTTATTGATAATGTTTTACGGAAAAAACACTATATTTGTTAAAACCCAAATTTGATGAAATTTAATAAGCTATTTTACATAGTCGTACATTTTATATTCTGCATTATTGTCTTTTCATGCGGTAGCAAAAAATATATTAAAGAAATTCCTTATCAATACTCTTCAGACGAATTTGCTAATGCCAAGAATCAAGAAAAAGTAGAAACTTCTTCTGGATATTCTGTTGTAGATGATAATCCACAAGGTTTAAATGACGACACACTTCGGATAAAAGAAAAATACTCTATCATCATGGAAGTGATGCCAAAAGAAATTAGAGATTACAAACTGTATTCTTATTTAGATGAATGGATTGGTACACCTTATAAAAAACAGATGTTAGAAAAACAAGTGGGTGTAGAAGCATCTTATTTTGTTCAGGCGTTGTACAGTGATATTTACAAGGAAACTTTCCCAAAAACTCCTGATGGCATTTTCCGTTCCAAATCGTTGCAGTTATTTACAGGACGTACTTTTTTGAAAGAAGGAGATATTTTGTTCTTCCGATACGATAAATTTCATCCTATTTCCGATGTAGGAATTTATCTTCATAACGATCGTATTCTTGCTTGTACCAATAAAGGTTTAAATATTTACAACTTTAATGATGAATATTTTCAGTTGAGATATGTTGCGGCAGGTAGAATAAAAGAGAAAGAATAACTATGGATCATCTACAATACTTATCTCAACTCATCACCACTTTTAATCACGATGTGAAAGCTGAAGTGATTTTGGGTGACTTGCTAAAGTCGGGAGATCTTGATTTTGACCAATTTATTATTCAAAAAGATGGTCAGTTTACTCGAGCGTATCGTTTTGATATTCTGAATGCAGAAGTTGTAGATTTTGATTATGATAGTAAACAGTTTCTAAAACTCATTCTTTCTAGAGATAGTATTTATGATATGCTTCCTGAAGGTGTAACGCATCAATCCAAACATGATGTTCCTGGAAAAGGAGTGGATACGATGATTAAAGAATATAATATCCGAAAAAAACAACAAAAAGCAGCGAGAAATTTTTTTCAGCCTTTTGAAAACGAGTTTTTCAGATATGGTGTAGAAACCGAACTTTTTGAAAGCGAATTTCTACATGAACTCAACGGAAGCAAAGCCCCCGAAATGTTTTATAACTTTTGGAATATTAGTCAAGATTTTCCACCGTTATTGGTTTCAAAATTCATTAAACTATTGCCCTTTGCATATAAAATTGTAGGAGATATTCCTTTAGCAGCACACATTCTCTCTATTTTACTAGAAGAAGAAGTAAAGGTAACCGATCGGGAATACCAAGAATACTCCGATGATGATCAAGGGATTTTATTAGGCGAAAGTCGATTGGGTTTAGATTTTATAACCGGAAATAGTTATGATGATTATTCCAAACATTTGGATATCAAAATAGGACCATTAAGAAACGCTTCTTTCACCGAGTTTATCCATGAAGGAAATAAGAAAAAATTTGTAGACATGTTTTATGAACATTTCTTCCCACTAGAAGTAGAAATAAAAACCATTGTTCTGCTTCCCGAAGAGAAACAAAAATTTGAATTTGATAACCAAACCGAACCGATTTTAGGATATAATACCTGTATATGAGCAAGATAAAAAAATATTTCACCAATTTATTCGATCCGCAATTGCTAGTCATCGTTCTCGTTGTTATTGCAGTATGCATCATTCTTTCCATGATTTTTTCGCAAAAAACGTCTGAGTTTAAGCAGAAATACAAATCTAAATTTTACATCTATTTATTATCAATGGCTTTTGTATATGCCATTATTGCTTTGTTGGGGTATAACAAACTGTTTTCCGATAATCATTTGTATGAATTTATTTTTTACCAAATCTGTTCACTGATCATTGGTATCATTCACTGTTATGCGTATAGAGCGTATTTTGAAAAATTCGGTTTCAAAAAATCTGGAATGGAATATTTGTTTGCCTTGGTTGCTGTTTGTTATTCTTCTGTGCCATTTCTTCTTATTTATTCATTTTTGAATGGAACCGAACTTACTTACCTGATGTTGGGACACTTTATTGTATTCTTTATTCCAACTTTTCTTAATGATACTTTCAATAAAGCGATGGCAATTCCACCAAAAGTGTATGTAACATGGCAGTTTCCTGAAAATTACAAAGAAGCAGCAGGAGTAAGTGATGAGGAAATGAGAGATTTGGTGGTATTCACATTTTTGATGGATAAAGACAAAGAAGCCACCAAGTACAGCGTTTACAGAGCAAAAGGACCAACCAGAATAGATTTTGGAAGGTTGTTTTACAATTTCGTGTTGGATTACAATGACAGACATCCTAATGAACAAATTCAAATTGAAGACGAAAACGGATTGTTTCAATGGGTATTTTTTCTTCAGCCCAAATGGTATGAAGCAACCAAATACATCGACCCTAAACTCACTCTTTATATGAACGGAATCGAAGAAAATAGCGTTGTTTTCTGTATGAGAACGGATCAAGTTTTGGGCGATGAATCAATAGACAGAAAAACAGATTTCGAATACGATAAGGAGAAGGATAATGAACGAGTAATAAACGATTAAATCAAACCAAACAATGATAGAAAAACTCAACCATTTTCCCGTGAATTGGATCGACGGGATGAAGATTAATAAGAATCACTTTTTAGAAGTACAGAATTTTGTAAGCGATTCCATTCGGGATTCGGTGGGGATTCATACCTCGATGATCAATTATGGCTTGCTTCCTGTTGCAGAGCCTATAAAAATGAACTTGATTATTGATAATCATAAACTTTTAAGAATAAAAGTAGAAGAATGTCATGCCATTACACCCAATGGTTCAAGAATCGATATTGGAACTTCCGAGAGTTTAAGTTTGTCTATTCCTTATCCAGAAGCTGTTCGGGAGCTGAAAGAAAACGAAAATGCAGTTCTTTTGGCTTGCATTTCGGTGAACCATTTTAAAAGAACACCTTACGGAGAGCCTGATCCAGAAGAAAATCCGCCACGATATCCTTATACGCATCCAGAATATTCCCTCAATTTGATTCCAGAGGATGAGCTTAAAAACACCATTGGTTTTGGAGCCAATTATTTAACCATTGGAAAAATTTTGGTTAGTGCAGGCGAATCTAAAATTGATGACAACTACATTCCACCAAGTGTCAGTGTTTCCAGTCACCAGAAATTACAGGATTTATACACCGAAATCGACCGTTTTTACGGACAGATTGAATTATATGCTGTACAAATCGCCCAAAAAATTCACGCCAAAAAACAATCCAATGATTTGGCGGTGATGATGGAAATGATGTCGGATAAAACCTTGAATTATCTCGGAATGGAAATCAACCGACTTCGATGGATGTCACCACATACACCACCAGCAAATATGTTACTTTCGGTAGTTGCTTTGGCAAGGGTTTTAAAGAATTTTATTGATGCCCGTTCTGGAGCAGGAAAAGAAGAACTACTCAATTATTTTGCAGAATGGTGCAATGTAAGTCAGGGAGACTTTGAAGTCATTTTTTCGGAAACCATCAATACCGATTACAACCACAACCAAATAGATAGAGTTATTTCAAAAATCACAAGGTTTATGAAAACATTAGAAGACTTGTTTTCTATTTTAAGCAGACTCGATTATATAGGTAAAAAACGAGACGGAAGCATCTTCGTATCCGAAAATACGGACGAAAGAGAAGCGGTAATCCATGCCAAACGAAGTCGAACATTTTTGGCGGACTAATTTTATAAAAGATAAATGCTCATTAATAACATTTATCATTCATCATTTATATTAAAATAAAATAAATTTTATGGAGGTTCTAAATCATAAACAAAGAAGCAGAGCGTATTGGTTTTTCGTTTTATTTTTCGCCATTACAGTGGCGGTTTTGGTTTCTGCGATATTTTTCAATGCTTATTTTCCGTTTAAGGAAAACAGTTTGCTGAAAAAAGAAAATGCTAAAATGCAAAAAGAAATGGAAATTCAGGACAAATTTTCTTTTCAACTGGAAAAAGTAAAAGTAGCAGTCGATTCTATGGGAATGCCTGGTCAAAACGATTTTTTCAATGAAAAACTGGCACTTTCTACCCTTGCCGACATGTACAAGCAGTTGCCAAAAGACACGTTGAAAAATAAAAATATGTACAACACCACCATCATGACCTATAAAGATCTGATTGATGCCAAAAAACAAATCAAACAACTTTCGGGCAATCATGTATTGATGGATAGCTTGAGTACCATCAACAAAACTTTGAAAGCGGAATACGACAAAATGAAGACCGATTTGGATGTGTGCAGACAATTGTATCAGGCTCAATAATGAAACGTATGTTCAAAAGATTTTTATTTTTCAACCTTTTATTTTGGGTTTTGTTCATCAATGCTCAAAATAGGCCTACGGATTCTACGGAGTTTGTGCATTTTGATTGTGGAATTACCCAAACCAAACAACGCTTGGATAAAAGATTTTTCGCAAGCACCACTCCCATTGAACTCCGAGTAAATAATGAAGAATTTACGTTTACCACTTTGCAATTTGGGAAAAGGAAAAACAAAATGTATCTGTATCTGCGGATACTTGCAGACAATATTTGCATTAAAAAAGAAAAAAACGTGGATGTTCATTTCAAGTCAGGAGAAGTTATTACACTCAAAAACGAGTATCCTATTAACTGTGAATCTTTTTTTGCCAAACAACTCAAGAAAAAAGAAATTGAAAAATTGTTACAGAATGAGATTACCCACATTAAAATCTATACCTACAAAAAGAATTTTGAAATGTATGTAAGTACGATTCAGAATGCGAATATTCAACAATCGCTGAATTGCTTGCTTACCTACAAAATAAAAAAATCAGATGAAGTAAAACTGAAAAAGAAAAAGCAAGACGAAAAATCAGAGAGCCAAGTGTCAAGACCATCAACCGATAACCAACAACCAAAAGAAGAATGAGTCCACTTCCAGAACTTAACCTTAATCTAGGTTTAACAAATAATCCAGGTTCTCCATTTTACGGAGGAAACGGAGAAGAAGGCGTGGTGGTGAGAACCGATTCTGCCATGAAAAAACACACCATTACCTTGGTGATTTCGGATCAGGAAGTAGGAAGTATTTGGCTCAAAATAAATGATCAGGAATTGGAAGTTCCTACCTATAAATTAACGGTAACCGATGACAAAACAGGAGAAACCAATGCCTATCAAATTACTCGAGATACATTAAATTTTGTGACCACAAAAACAAAAAAAAGTTTTTTGTCTTTTTTTGGGTTCAAACGTTTTGATAGCACTTCTTTTTTGTATGATAATATTCCTTTTGAACCCCAAATAGAATATTTGGAAAAATTTGATATTTCCCGACACCGAAAACTTTCGCAAGAACTTCTTACTTACGAACTTTCGAATGGCGGACAAAAAGTATTGATCTACGCAGGAAATTTAAACGATTTTAAAGTTTCAAAAGAAATTTCTCAATATTTTGTGGTGGCAGACAAAGACCAAGGCAAAAGTTTTATCGGCGATATTTTGTATCGAGAAAAATTCCTGAAACTCACTCCAAAAGTAGAATTACACATCATTAGACGAAAAAAAATCCCTAAAAATTTTGAATACGATGACAAAGGGAATATTAAGAAGGTGATTTATTTGTAAGAAGTTAAAACCATCAATTATCATTCATCAACTATCAATTATGTACCATGCAAGGAATTTACTATAAAATACCGATTGATTTCGAAAGCCTCACAGAAAAAAAAGATGCAGAAAAGATGCCTTTGGAAGCATCTATTCATCAACATATATTTTTATTGGCGACCACTTCTTTTGGCGAGTGTAAGTTTGATGAGACCTATGGTTCAGAAATTTGGGAAATGGATTTTGATATTATGAAAAGTGATAACAGCCTAAAAGAATTTATCGCAGAAACACTTAAAAAAACCATATCTATGCACGAAAAAAGGATTAAATTAGAAGACGTAGAAGTGGTAATAAGTGATCATAATTTAGGAACTTTAGGAAAAAAAAGAATGAAAAAACAGGTGTCAATCTCTATAAAAGGACTTGTTTTGGAAACCAATCGACCGTTTATTTTCAATAATTCCTTTTTTGTTGGGCCACTTTCGTATTAAATAAAAGAATCAAGTATTAAGAATCAAGAACCAAGAATCAAGAATCAAAAGCCGAGAACCAAGAGAGGACAGCTAATCTGATCAACAACAACCAAAAAGCATGAAGCAAGACCGAATAAAAGACCGCATATTAAGAAGAGCCGCAAGAATGTGGGGCTATAGCGAATTGGAAGCCGAAACTTCTTTTGATCCAATGGTGAGTTTACTGCTTTCTGCAAGTGCAGCCGAATTGGAAAAACTAGGGTTTGAGCTAGAAAGTTCTCGATCCAGAATCATAGAACGTGTTTTGGAAGTCATGTTTCCAGAAGAAGTTTCGGGAGTAATTCCTGCAAGAACCTTGTTGCAGGTGGATCCGCTGGAAAACAATGCGGAAGTTTCGCTGTACAGCCGTTTTACGACCGTTAAAAAACAGCAAAACATTTATAATCCTACCGAAACGACCACTAAAAAATTATTTTTTAGCCCTACCATAAAATCCAAATTAACCACTGGAAAAGTACACTATATTGCTTACGGAAATGTATTGAACCAAATTGAAAGTTTTTTCTATGAAGAACCTATCGGAAAAGCAGAAAAGCATCTTCCATCTGGAGAAATTTGGGTAGGAATCCATAGTCCTAATAGAGAAGATTTGGAGGATTTGCAATTTCTTATCGAAATCAACAATACCTATCAAAAAGAACTTTTCTTTTACTATCTGAAACAAGCAAAAGTATATTTTGGGAGTCAAGAATTTATTTTGCAAGAAGGTTATAACGTAGAAAATAACCATCTGAATTTGGAACATATTATGACTAAAAATTACTCAGATTTGGAGCAGGTTTATCATGAGGTGAATCAATATTATTTTTCTAATTTTTTCACTGTTAAAGGGAAAATAGAGTTTAATAAAATCCCTGAACACGAAGAATTGTTTACCCAACATTTCATAGGTCATCAAGTGGCAGAAAATAAAGATATTGTTTGGTTGAAATTTAAATTTTCAGAAGCCATTGTTCCAGATATTTTGCAAAATGTTCGTTTTGCACTTAATTGTATTCCTGTCATTAACGCCAATCACGAAACCATGGGTAGACGAATAAAAGGAAGAATGAATATTATTCCTATTGATATTAAGGAGGATTCTTTTTTGGATTTGGACTATGTGACCGATGAAAAAGGGAAAAGATTGGATGTGAAAAACTATGAATCGGAAAATAATGACATTTCTGCTTTGCTTAGAAAAGGCGGCGTTTCCAGATTTGATCAAAGAAATGCTTCGGAATTGTTGCAGTATCTTTTGGAGCTTATCAAAGACGAGACCGCAGCATTTGCAGGAATGGGAGGTAATAATGCCGTAGAAATTTTGCGAGAACTCAATCAAAATGTGGCATCTCTACACCAAAGTGCCAAAGAAAAAAATTTTACACAAATCAATAATCCTTATTTAATTATATCGTCTGGAAATGCAGAAACCGACCTTCATTGTAAGGTATCGTTTTGGTCTACCGCCGCTGAAGAAGCCAATAATTTAAAGCCAGCAATCGTATTTACAGTAGATAGTAATACAGCACTAAATGGTACTGCGGTTATGCTTCAGGCATCTTTTGGAGGCAGAAGAAAATTATCTTCTCAAGATAAAATTTTAGAATATCGAAATGCGCTTCTTACCCGAGGAAGAGTGGTTACTATTGCAGACATCAAAGCATTTGGGATGAATCATTTCAAAAGTTTGCTCACAGGAATTGAAGTGCAAAAAGGAACCAAAAAAGAAGTATCACTGAAAGGTGGATTCAGTAGAACAATAGATCTATTTCTTATCAAAAACCAAGAACAAATGGAGAAAGTAAGCCCTTCAGAATGGCAATATTTGTGCGAAAGTTTTTTATTAAAACTAAAAAATGCATCTGCAAATATTTATCCGTATCGGTTATTTGAAAAATAAATAATATAAAACACTGTTTATTAAAAATATTTTTTAATTTTATAGGACAAAACAAAAACACATTGATGAATCTTCTGCAATTCTCGGCAAAACTTAAATTTTTCTTCAGTTTAAGTACATTTATGGAATAATAGAAATCATCTTTGATAGGACAAATTATTAAAAAACAACAATTTTTAAAACAAAATATTATGCTATCAAACAAAGGAATTGGTGGAAATGAAGTTCCACTAGACGCTAATGAAGCCATTGCTGAAATCCCTCAGAACAGAACTCTTTTTGCTCAAAAATTAACCGCAGAAGACCCAGTAAAACCAGAATTGGTAGAAGGTCTTACGACTGTTGAAAAAGTTTTTGAACACTACAAGCCTGAAATTAAAGTCGATTTCGAGGATGCTGATGGAGCTATTAAAATGGAAAACCTAAAATTCAAAAATTTAGGAGATTTCGGAACCAAAGGAATTACAGGACAAAGCAACTTTCTTACAGGATTGGAAACCGAAAAAGACCAATACCAGAAAATTGTAAAACAACTGAAAACCAACAAAATTCTTAAAGCCGCTTTGGAAGATCCAGATGCAAAAAAAGCATTGCAGGACACTTTACAATCATTAATCAAAGAATTAGAAGAAAACAAATAACCAAAAAAACACAAAATATGTCAAAACAACAAGAAATAGCACAACAGGTTGAAGCACCTGTTTTAGAGCAAAAAAAAGGTCAAGTTTCTTTAGATAAGTCATTAGAAAAATTAGCGAGATATGGCGGTTTCGATTTATTGGAAACCTCTATAGAAAACGTTCAAAATATTAATCCCGACAGAAAGGCAAGAAGAAAAATCTTCCTTACCGAGAAGGGAAAAGAAAAAGAGAGAGAAACACTCAAAAAAACATTAGAACTTTGGGCAAGTGTCATCAGCAAAAGTGATTCTTTAACCGATATGGTGGCACATTGCGACGATCAAAGAAAAGCGGCAGAAGATTTATTGTCTAAAAACCTTTCAAAAGCAATTGATGCCACCAGAGAATTAGAAGCCAACTATAGAACTGTGGCAATGTTCTACAAAAATACCGAAACAGACAAAGTAAAAAACATTACCATTGTCAATGCCAATCTGGAGCAGTTAAAGGACATAGATAATACTCGTTTTATTGATACCATTCATGCTGAACTCTCCGACAACTACGACCGTTTGGATTTGAAAAACAACTACGGATTAATGGTGATTCCGGGATATTTAGGATCTAATAAAGTGGTAGAAAAATGGGCAAAAATCGCTCACGAAAACAAAGTA
>RRZT011579972.1_pt1 | contig 17865 bp, 16 predicted proteins | sample 2165551 | NCBI WGS metagenome assembly RRZT01 (sample SAMN10456910, study PRJNA506462) | wastewater metagenome | biome: wastewater; feature: sludge; material: wastewater sludge; isolation source: wastewater sludge with Escherichia coli K12::gfp cells carrying plasmid... | place: USA: Moscow, Idaho...
ACAATTATTCCAAGTGATCGTTTGCGTCAGAAACGTGAAACCAATTTAGGGGATACGCTTGCACACGAGCTTGGGGTTAGTTCCAGCAGTTTTGGTCCGGGTGCTGGCCGCCCGATCATACGTGGACAGGATGGCGAGCGTGTTCGCGTGATGGAAAATAGCATGGGTACGGGAGATATTTCTGTCATCAGCCCGGATCATGCAGTTGCGACAGAAACATTAAATGCCACACGCATTGAAATACTGCGGGGGCCATCGACATTACTGTATGGCAGCGGTGTATCCGGCGGTGTTGTCAATGTTCTTAATGATCGCATTCCTGATCGGTTGTTTAAATCACCACAGGTCCACGTTGAAGGACGCTTCAATTCTGCTCTGGAAGAACGCAATGGCATGCTTACAGCGTCGGGGAGCAAGGGTCAGATTTCATGGAATATTGAAGGCATGAAACGAAAAACTAATGACATTCATATTCCAGGGCGAGCCAATCCGAACGATCCGGAAAGTGAAATCGGGTTCGTCAGAAACAGTGCGATCGATACCAGCAATTTGTCGGCAGGCAGTGCTTATATTGGTGAGCAAGGATTTGTCGGTGTATCCGTTTCAAGGCTAGAAAATTTCTACGGTATCCCCGGTCCGGAAGGTGCAAAAATTGATATGGGCCAAACACGCTACGGTTTGGCCGGAGATCTGGATAACCCGTTAAAAGGGTTTGAGCAGTTGAGAATGCGCTTTAACTATAATGACTATCAGCATAAAGAGCTAGAACAAAGCGGTGTAGTCGGCAGTCGTTTTAAAAATGATGAATTGGAGGGCCGCGCCGAATTAACGCATGCGCCAGTTGCACAATGGCATGGCATTATGGGCGTGCAGCTACAGCACCGTAATTTTACCGCAAAAGGTGAAGAAGCCTTCGTGCCAACCAGTCTGTCGCAATCTGCCGGCATTTTCATGGTTGAAAAGCGCAACTGGCAACAATGGCAATTTGAAATCGGTGGACGGTTTGAACACTCGATACATAATCCGCGCGCAATGATGCTGCAGACACGTAATTTCAATTTGTATAGCGTATCGGCAGGTGCTGCCTGGAAATTCGTCGACGGCTATCAGCTCGACCTGACCGCAACACGTGGACAACGTGCACCGAATACCGTAGCACTGTTTGCCGATGGCGTACATATCGCCACCAACACATTCGAACAAGGTAATTCAACCTTAAACAAAGAGACGTCCAATAATTTCGATCTTGCGTTACAAAAAACTACAGGCAGGATCACTGGAAGAGTTAATTTGTTTTATAACCATATCAACGATTATATTTTTCAGCAAAGCCGTGACAGTAATAACGATGGAATTGCTGATAGAATTAATGATGCGGGCATACTGGAAATCAATGCCCCTTTTTTAATACAGGATTTTTCTCAAACCCGAGCAAGATTCTATGGTTTGGAAGCCGAGGCCAACATCGCGCTGCTACCGGATACTCTGAATTTGCGGCTATTTACCGACACTGTTTATGGCAGGCTAAAAAACAATGGTAATATTCCGCGTATTACGCCACAGCGTTTCGGTTTTGATCTGAATCTTACCCAGCATAAGTGGCAGGGCAACTTCAATCTGACCCGCGTCGTTCATCAGGATCGAATCGCAGTACTGGAGACTGACACACCCGGTTACACTTTGATGAACGCAGAAATCGGTTACCACATGAGGCTGACCCAATCCGTGAATTACATGCTGTTTCTGCAAGGCAGAAATCTACTGGATAGCGATATCCGCATGCATACCTCTTTCCTGAAAGATTCAGCCCCCATGGCAGGACGAGCGATTATAGGCGGAATTAGAGGCGTCTTCTAAAAACAACATAATGCTGCGAGCTTGCATAACTAACCGGATGATCATAACGTGCACAATCATCCGATCAATGGGTAGGAATCAATTATTTTTTCACGAATTCAACCAATTTCTGATAGGTAAACAGAAAATCCTGCGCTTGCAGCGGGTTGTGGCATTGCGCACAAGTCAGATCATTACTTTTCACGCTCCCATCGGGATTATAAAGAGCGAATCCCCAGTCGCCAGAGCGATTTTCTTTGGGGAAAGCCGCATCCCAATCGCTTTTGTTTTCCATGACGCCAATCGCGGCCAGCGAGTCGATTTCGAAGATGCCATCGCTACCGGGAATCGGTTTTCCTGATGCATCTGTCTTTGGCGTATAGATTTCCATAACTACAACAGCGCCAGAACCCCCTGGTTTTCCCTGCTTGTAGTTGGAGACTGCTGTTTCATTGGCATATAACTTGGCCACTTGCGTTTGATTTGCACGATTTATTGTGGCGTATTGTGTAAAGGCTTTAGCATAGTTTTCTGGAAATTTAACGTGCTCAGGATCTCCGCCAGCGTAGGCCAGCATTGGGCTGATGGTCAAGACTGTGATAATTGCTTTGAATGTATTTTTCATGTTTCTTCTCCTTGATAGATATTGCGGGATAAAGCAGGTTTAAGATAGTAATGATACCGCATTCAGTAGCAAATATTGATAACTTGATAATTGTTCTGCTACGGTGCCAGGTCTAGAACCAGCCTGATCGATAAATAAATAACCAGCAAAGCCAGTGCCAGGTGGATCGCAAAACTGACCGGTTTTTGTTTAATTGCATCCCAAAAGGTTCGATTTTTTCCTTCTCGTTTCAGGCGGTCGTATTCTTCGCGCATTCTCACTGTGCGCTCGTTCTGATACGTATCCAGCAGTGCACGAGCTTTTTCGAACTGACTGTCATCATTGAGCCAGATTGCAGGCATCGATACACCCCAGTTTCCTGGTGCAGTTTCATAGTAATCAATTGCATTGTTGGTCAGCAATTCGCGTACTTCATACGCTTCATCATCGGGTACACCATTAAGCCTGAATAAAATTTTTGCCATGCGGGTTCTTGAGCTATGTTATTTTCATCGAAAAAAGCCTTGCGACAGAGATTGATGCTATCTTTGCATTGAATCCATTGTCAAGTTATGAATAATCATCACTAAGAAAATTACAATTTTGCAGGTTAATTTGCACAAATGAAAAAAACTATATTAATTACAGGTTGTTCCAGCGGAATTGGCTATTGCGTTGCCAAAGCATTACAGCATCGAGGTTATCGCGTATTTGCCACGGCTCGACGGCGAGATAGTGTTGCAGCGCTGCTGGAGGAAGGCTTTGAGAGTTTTCGTCTGGATTTGAATGATTCAAATTCAATTCAGTTTGCCTTTGAAGAAGTTTTACGCCGCACTGATGGTGAACTCTATGCGCTATTCAATAATGGCGCCTATGGATTACCGGGTGCGGTGGAAGACCTGAATCGCGATGCTTTGCGCGCGCAATTCGAAACCAATGTGTTTGGCTGGCAGGAATTGACCAATCTGGCAATACCGGTTATGCGCCAACAAGGCTATGGTCGAATTATTCAAAACAGTTCAGTGCTGGGCTTTGTTGCATTGCCTTTCCGTGGAGCTTACAACGCTTCCAAATACGCCATAGAAGGACTCAGCGATACCTTACGGCTGGAATTGAAAGGCAGCAATATCTATGTCAGTCTGATCGAACCTGGGCCGATTGCCAGCAAGTTTCGTATCAACGCAGTCAAAGCATTGGAAAAATATATCGACATCGAGAACAGCTTTCATCGTGAGAAATACCAGGGTGTATTGGAACGTCTGAATAAACCAGGGCCTGCGGTTCCTTTTACACTACCACCTGAAGCTGTGCTGAAACGTGTAATCCATGCCCTCGAGACCACCAAACCGCAACCACGCTATTATGTCACCTTCCCAACCTATTTATTTGGCATTCTCAAACGTGTGCTAAGCACACGTGTACTCGATAGGTTGCTGGCAAAATCAGGGAACAATAACTGATTAATCAGAAGAATGGGAATTAAGATCTGTTGCTGCGCATGAATGTAATATTTTCCAAGCAATATTACCGATGAAGGCGTCTCCCCTTAAAGAAGCTTGCACTGTGTGACTATCTATTTTCTTCAGTAGCAAAGCGAAGGCGTAAGCCGCTTTGTCGTTGTCTCTGCGCTGTGTGCATGACTGAATCTGCGGCTCAGTATGGGCATAAATAAAAATGGCATCAGGATTCGAAGGCGAGTAGGTTGCAATTGCATTCTGCTGGTATCGAGTATCGTACGCATGAATTTCTGATGCTTCGATATCTGGATATTGCCTACTTCTAAATTGTAGTGGCCGCAAGTACGATCTGCCGTCGGATTGCAGTTTATTGGTGACACAACTTGCAAGCGCCGCATGCTCTCCGGCCAACTGTTCTTCAAACTGCTCGGGCCTAGTATTCGAATCGACTAGATTGGCGCATGCCGAAATGATACATAAGGCTAAACCAACTAGTGCTACCCTCATCTCATGATTCGTCTGGAAAAACCCGAGCATAATCACCCGTACGAGCAGTTTGACGATGACAAAACGTTTTTCAACAGCCTGCTAACCATTAAAATAAACGTAGGGTTTCATCGGAACTTCGGATTCTTCGAAGCGTTTTCGTTCCTGTAGATTTTGTTTTTTGTCCCACCACATATTGCGCGCTTCCGTACGTTTTTCTTTAACTTCTGGATTCTTTTCCAGATATTCGCGCATGAATTTAGTGTGATCAGATTCGTAATTATAATCCATTATTAACCTCTTACATTGTTATTGTGTTGTTCCAAACAATGGCACTTTAGCATAGCTCAGGATTTCTATACAGTCCTCAGACGCCCGCCTGCATCTGTCGCAGCAACCAGTTTATTGTAGCGTGCCGCCCAATCGAGTGGAATTGAAGCAAATTGTTCAGTTTGCTGCGCGGTATAAGCCGCCATGATGGCGCCAAGCATAATGGCACGGCCACAACTATCGCCACCGATGCGAATATTCTCTTCAATCGCCGTACGGTAGTCCGGTGCATATCGGACAATATGCGCAATCACGGGCACGCCCTCCAGAACGTGACAGGCCGTGCCAAAGCGTTTGGCGGTCGTGGCGCTATCAAGCAAGCTCGTTTGCAGCGCCTGTTCCACTAACAGGGCCAGCTTCTCACCCGCATTCGGCAGTGCGCCGACGAGCGCTTCAACAATCGACTTTCCAAGCAGAACGTTCAGCAAAACACAACCCGCATACTGCGCCGCCACAACGGCCGTGTCATTATGATTAGTCAAACGCACAACCTGTTCGATTTGAGTCATCAGCGCTGCTTGCGACCCGGTATGGGCTGCTACCACAACGGGTATTGCTGCCAATGCAGCAAACTGATCGTCATCGGCACCGGAGTGTTCCGGGAATTCCTCCGGTTTGAGCGCTAATAGTGTCTGTAGTGTTTGGCGTGTCGGCGAATCGACATAACCGACATAAGCACCACCTGGTCCAAAATAACTACGATATTCAGTCTGGTACGCCACTCGATCAAACTGGCCATGCTGGGCAAAATGCCGTAGCATCAGCAAACACAGCTCACCATATCCGGATGAATCGCCCGCCGCTTTATCACCATGTGCAAAGTAACCGCTCACACCCGCATAATCATTTGCATCAGGCTGCAAAAAAACCAACCCTTTGGTTTTCTCGATCTGAGCAATGCGCTCGGAATCATAGAGCCAATGCAATCCCAGCGAGGCCGAATCAGCAATCAATGCGCCCAGAATAGCCGCAGCACGAGGCCCAAGTTTAATATTCAAATTCATAGCGTGGGTTGATACTATTTAATTTCAACTTCATCGGATATTCTACGCGCCTCGTCCTCCAACATGACAGGAATACCGTCTTTAATCGCAAATGCCAACCGGTCGGGCTTGCAAATTAATTCCTGATCCTCCTTTTTATAAATAAGCGGCCCCTTACAAAGCGGACATACCAGTAAATCAAGCAATCTTGAGTCCATAATTTTCCTTAGTTTACCTTTCTAGAATTTGCTGAGAATATCATCCAATTGATCCAAACTGGTATAGTGGATCACGATATTGCCCTGACCATTTTTCTGCGGCTTAATCGCCACTTGCGCACCCAGACGTTCAGATACATCTTCTTGCAACCGCAAAAGATCCCGATCGGGATTTTGCACCTTTTTAGGTACTGGGTGCTCAATCTGATGCACGAGCCTTTCTGTTTCACGCACCGATAATTGTTTCTGCGCGATGACATTGGCAAGTTTGATTTGCTGTGCCGGCACCAGTGACAACAAGGCGCGGCCATGACCCATATCGATCTTGCCCTGCATCATTAATTCCTGAACAGGTGCTGAAAGATTGAGCAAACGCAACAAATTAGAAATCGTGCTACGCGAATTGCCGAGCGCTTCCCCAGCCGTCTGGTGCGTCATGCCGAATTCATTGATCAGACGTTGAATACCCATTGCCTCTTCCAACGGATTCAAATTTTCGCGCTGTATGTTTTCAATCAACGACATCGCCAGCGCTGACTCATCGGCAACCTTGCGAATCAATGCAGGCACGTCATTGAGTCCCGCTAACTGCGCAGCGCGCCAGCGGCGCTCACCAGCGATAATTTCATAACGACCCTCGTCAATTGGGCGCACTAGAATCGGCTGCATGATGCCTTGCGCTTTGATTGATTCGGCCAGCTCCGTCAACGCCACCTGATCCATATTGGTTCTGGGCTGGTATTTACCAGGCTGCAATTTAAATGTTTCGATGCTCTGCAACGATTCTTCCACCTGCGCGACGTCTGCGCTGCCTGATAATAAAGCGTCCAACCCGCGTCCCAATCCTTTCTGTTTTATCATTTCATGGATTCCTCAATTTTTTTAGCGTGGACATTTCTGAAAAATTCAAAGTTCTAATCAAGACGAGACGCGCGACAAGCCATTGTAACGAAATTTAAATGGTTAGAGATGCCCTGCAAGTATCTCTTTTGCAAGCTCAAGATAAGCTTGCGCCCCTTTGGATTGCTCGTCATGGTACAAAACTGGCAAGCCAAAGCCAGGCGCTTCAGCCAAGCGCACATTGCGTGGAATCACGGTGCGATAAACTTTTTCGCCGAAATGTTTTTGTAATTGATCAGAAACCTGCTGTGCCAAAATATTGCGCGGATCAAACATAGTGCGCAGCAAACCTTCGATGCGCAAGCTCGGGTTAAAACTATTGCGCACGCGCTTGATGGTATTAACTAGATCGCTTAATCCCTCTAACGCGTAATATTCGCATTGCATGGGAATCATGACTGCGTGCGCAGCACACAAGCCGTTCAATGTGAGCAGGTTCAGCGCAGGCGGGCAGTCAATTAAAATATAATCATAGTCACTTGCAATGACTTCCAGTGCAGTTTTCAGTCGTGCCTCGCGCTGGGAAAATTCCACCATCTCCACTTCCGCTCCGGCTAGATCCCGATTGGCGGGAATCAAGTCGTATTTCCCCTGCGGACTGCTCACCCGTACATGTTGTATTTCTGCATTGTCCATCAGCACATGATAGACCGTGGTTGTGACCTTTTGCTTGTTGATCCCACTACCCATTGTTGCGTTGGCTTGCGGGTCGAGATCGACCAATAAAACGCGTTTCCCGGATGCCGCCAAGCTTGCCGCCAGATTGACGCTAGTGGTAGTTTTTCCGACACCGCCTTTTTGATTGGTAATAGCGAATATTTTGGTCACGGCATTGGCTCCTTATTGCTTGCGGTCGAATCAAGATCATATTTTATAATGACCAATTGCCGCGCTGCTTTCAATTCAGGTACGTTCAGCGTCACGATGTCTTCAATCACAAACGGCTCACGAATTTGCTTGCGTTCCTGTTCTGAACAAAGTGCTTTCATCGCGACCCAGCGACAATCAATATTTTGTGCATTTGCCCATTGCCGGGTTAACGCGACAAATTCTCCCAGTTCTGAAAAAGCGCGCGAGATAATGGTATTAACGCTTTTGCTTACAACGATATGTTCAATTCGTTGCGCCATGATTTCAACGTTCTTCAACTCCAATTCGATTTTTACTTGTTGTAAAAACGCGATTTTCTTTTGATTACTTTCCACCAAAGTCACTTGCCAATCGGGTTTTGCCAGTGCAATCGGTATTCCCGGCAGTCCTGCCCCTGTGCCAACGTCGATAATGTGCGCGCCATGAATATGCGGCAACACCACAAGACTATCCATCACATGTTGTGTCAGCATCTCTTGCGGAGAACGAATCGCCGTCAGATTATGAACTTTGTTCCACTTTTCGATCAGCGCTAAATAGCACTCGATGCTTTTAGCAAACTGTTCTTCGGGTGCAGTAACAACCGGATCCAGTGCTCGCAAACTTTGCGTAATCTGCGGAAGCAAACTCATTCATTGACCGCAAATCCGCGCTTCAAATGCACCAGAAGCAGCGAAATCGCCGCCGGCGTCACTCCGGAAATCCGCGATGCTTGGCCCATGGTCTCCGGTTTGTGCTGATTCAATTTTTGCTGCACTTCGTTCGACAGCCCTTTCACCGCGCAATAGTCAATATCCTTCGGCAGCAAAGTATTTTCATATTGCGCTTGACGGGAAACCTCTTCCTGTTGACGCTGGATATAACCGTGATACTTGGCTTGAATCTCGACTTGCTCGGCTACTTGCGCATTCACCACCGGCTCGCCCGCACCCGGCAGGGTCATCAATGAAACATAGGTGACATTGGGTCGCTTGAGTAATTCAGTTAATGTATATTCGCGCTCAATGCTTTTACCCAGCACGCGAATGGCATCCTGCTCTGGCAATATTCCTGGCAGCACGCGAATCGAATCAAGTCGACGCTGCTCTTTTTCAATCGCTTCCTGCTTTGCGCTAAATGCCGCCCAGCGCTGATCGTCGATCAAACCCAGCCTTCTGCCGGTTTCAGTCAAACGGAGGTCAGCATTGTCTTCGCGCAATTGCAAGCGGTATTCTGCGCGACTGGTAAACATGCGGTACGGTTCGGTCACGCCGGAAGTTACCAGATCATCGACCAGCACGCCCAAGTAAGCTTCATTACGTTGTGGCAGCCAAGCATCACGCGCCTGAATTTTCAGCGCGGCATTAACTCCGGCCAACAATCCTTGCGCCGCAGCTTCCTCATAGCCTGTGGTGCCGTTGATTTGCCCGGCAAAGAACAAATTCTCGATGGTTTTGGTTTCGAGTGAGCGCTTCAGATTACGCGGATCGAAGTAATCGTACTCAATTGCATACCCTGGTCGCGTGATATGCGCATTCTCCAGACCAGCGATCGAGTGAACCAGCTTAACCTGCACATCGAATGACAAACTGGTTGAAATGCCATTGGGATAGATTTCATACGTGTTCAAACCTTCCGGTTCAAGAAAAATCTGATGCGATTCACGCGCGGAAAAACGTACCACTTTATCCTCAATCGACGGACAATAACGCGGGCCGACACCTTCGATTTTTCCGGAAAACAAGGGTGAATCAACCAAACCATCGCGGATAATATTGTGCGTCGCATCATTGGTATGCGTGATCCAACAGGAAATCTGGCGCGGATGCTGAATATTGGCATCAACCAACGAGAACGACGGGGTCGGGCTATCGCCCGGCTGCTCCAGCAGCTTGGCATAATCCATCGTACGGCCATCGATACGCGGCGGCGTACCAGTTTTCAATCGCCCCACCGGAAATTCCATTTCGCGCAACCGCTGCGCCAGTGTCAACGACGGCGGATCACCGGCGCGGCCAGCTTTAAAATGGGTCTTTCCGATATGCGCAAGCCCTGCGAGGAATGTACCCACCGTCAGGATTACCGCGCGCGCATGAATTTTAATCTGAAGCTGCGTAACTACGCCAACCACACGATCCTGCTCGACAATCAAATCATCCACTGCCTGCTGCATCACCCGCAGGTTCGGCTGATTCTCTACGCGGCTGCGGATCGCTTGCTTATACAGAACACGATCGGCCTGCGCGCGCGTTGCCCTGACCGCCGGCCCTTTGCTCGAATTCAACATGCGAAACTGAATCCCCGCTTCATCTGCCGCCACACCCATCACACCACCCAAGGCATCGATTTCCTTGACCAAATGACTCTTACCGATGCCACCAATCGACGGATTGCACGACATCTGACCAATCGTTTCGATATTATGCGTCAGCAATAACGTCTGGCAACCCATACGCGCAGCCGCCAACGCAGCCTCAGTCCCGGCATGCCCACCGCCCACAACAATAATGTCAAAATCCGCGTGATTGTTCATGATGTTAAGTTACCGATAGCCTGATAAAACAAGAAGATTTTTAGTAGATTGGTTTCACGTGAAACCTTTCTTGCATTGTAAGCTAAAAAGATGGGATTCTGGGACGCGATTATAGGTGCAATAAGTTAATACAGGCAAATTTAGCTTTTTAGATTCAACTACCCTAATAAAGCCAGTTACAAAAGATTACAAAATTTATTGATTATCAATTTGATTCCAAACTAAATTAATACTTTTGCGAAGCCCTGCAAGTTCAATGCTAAAAGAAAAAGCCTCAAAAGAGTCATATATTTGCCATGGCTTGCCATTTTTAGCTTCTGGATAACGATAGAGCTGATCAATAGGAATGGAGGCCAATCCCTGTAATCGTGCAGCATGCTCCTTTGCACACTCTTCATAAGAGGTATAAAACAAAGTAGGGATCTGAAGGCATTTCTCCGGATAAAACTTTAAATAGCATTCACGAAGTTTTTGAAGATTGTGTGAGCGCCGTTCGTTCGGATTTTTTCGGAGAACAGCCGCTTTATAGAAAAGCTCTAATGCATGATGTGCTAAAAACAAGACAACAGCACCGCGCTCATACGTTGCTTTCCTAGTCGAACGACTAAGAACATTACACAATCGTTGCGCTGAATCCAAGTAAGCTATAGCAAAATTAAAATATTGTTGGTATTGAGGAGATTGCGTGAGACTATGAGAAAATAATTGATTCCAATGAGGAGTAGTCATAGTAGGCAACATAATTCATACTAGAAGTTTAAATGAATTTGCTCATTCATTTGGCATTAAAATATAACCAAATGAAATAAAAACATATTATTTCATTTGGTTCTTTAGAGAAAAGTAAGATTCAGAATAATCCAGGCTCAAGTAAGTTTAATAACAAATCGTTTTTGCCATTAATATAGAATCTATGCGATTCTGACCATCATTCTAAATACTGTAAAATGTCTTTACCTTCAATACTCAAATGAAACAAATGCAACGCTGGCTTCGCACATTATCAATCTTCCCCATCCTGCTGCTTACCGCTTGTGCGATGGGGCCAGATTTCATTCGCCCGCAAGTTGATACTGCCGAGAAGTTTCGGCTGTCAGAAATGGAGGCTGAGTCGATTGCCAATTTACACTGGTGGGAGTTGCTGCAGGATGAAACGCTACAACAATTGATCCGGCAAGCTTTGCAGGAGAACAAGGATCTTAAGCGTGCCATCGCCAGTGTGGAAGAGTTTGAAGCGCGCTCACGCATTGCGTTTATGGATTTTGTTCCCAATATGGAAATCAGCGGCAATGCGCCTGCGTTTGGCACGCTCGGTGGATTCAAGATTCCCGGCTTCCCAACGCCCTACAATTATTTCGGCCAGACAACTTTGAACTGGGAGCTGGATATCTGGGGCAGGATTCGCCGTTCCAATGAGGCTGCCCGCGCTGAGCTGATGGCACGTGAGGAAAATCGTCGCGCCATCATTCTGACGCTCATCAGTGCGGTGGCACAATCCTATTTCGACCTGTTGCAATTTGATGTCCAACTGGAAATTGCGCATCGCGCCTTGTCTTCATGGGAAGAATCGGTCGCTATTTCCCGTGCGCAGCTTCAAGGTGGCATCATTTCACGTCTCGATCTGGATCAGTTCGAGGCGGAGCGAGCGAATGCAGCTTCGAGGCTGGCTGAACTTGAGCGCAGAATAGTACAAAAAGAAAATGAGCTTAGCGTACTGCTGGGTAGAAACCCAATATCGATAGCTCGAGGGCGACTCCTGACAGAGCAAGCGATTCCGCCCGAAGTGCCGGCTGGCCTGCCTTCAGAATTATTGCAGAGACGCCCGGATATTCTCCAGGCCGAGCAAACCCTGGCAGCCGCCACCGCGAGAATCGGCGTAGCTCAGGCAGCACGCTTTCCCAAACTTTCGATTACCGGTTTCCTTGGCGTGGCCAGCCCGGCTTTATCCAATCTGCTGCTTTCCGGTAGCGAGTTTGGCGTGGGTGGGCTTGGCTTAGCAGGCCCATTGCTCAATGCACAAAGCCTGGGTTTTGAGCAACGTGCTGCGGAAGCGCAGGCAAGACAAGCGTTCGCACAATACGAGCAAACCATCTTGATTGCGTTCAAAGAAGTTGAAGATGCACTGGTGGCCATTCGCACCGTCAACGAGCAAATCAAAGCACAGCAACAGCAGGTCGAAGCATTGCACTCTGCTTTGCATGTGGCAGACCTGCGCTATCAGGGCGGCATTACAAGTTATGTCGATGTGTTGCTCGCCAAACGCACGCTGTTCGATGCCGAGTTTTCCCTGAGTGCGACGCAGCGCCTTCATCTGGTATCCATTGTCCAGCTGTATAATGCCTTGGGTGGCGGATGGGCGCCGGAATACAGCAATGGTCATGAGACAAACAAAGTAAAGCTACACTGAGTTTGCTTGCATCAGTACAGAGGAAATAACATGAATAAAATTTATTTGAGCATCGGATTATGCCTGGCTCTTCTGATCGGTTGCACTGAGAAGCCGCCTGTGGATTCTTCCGCTCCTGTTCCACAAGTCGAAGTCATCACCGTAACATCGCAAGCAATTCAGGATGAACCGGAATTCATTGGGCAAACGGAAGCTTTCCGCCCAGTCGAGATCCGTTCGCAGGTTAGCGGAATCATCAAAAAGGTCTTTTTTACTGAAGGGCGCAATATTAAACAGGGTAATCAGCTATATCTCATTGATCCTGTGCCATTTAAAGCGATTTATCTCAGCAGCAAAGCCAAGGTGGCCCAGGCTCAGGTCCGCCTCGATCTGGCCAAGCAGGATTTGGCGCGCGTGCTTCCGCTGCTGGAGCAGCAAGCCGTCAGTAAAAAAAATGTGGATGACGCGCAGGCAGAGGTGCGGGGAGCTAAAGCGGCGCTGGAATCAGCGCAGAATGATCTGATCAAGGCTAAATTTGACCTGGACAATACGATCATCACAGCGCCGGTAAACGGTCGCATTGGTCGCAGCAATTTCTATGAGGGAAGATTGATTTCCGCTCAGGAAACGCTTCTCGCGACAATCGACCAGCTTGATCCAATGTATGTCAATGTCAGCGTTCCTGAGAGCTATCTTCTGCGCCGCCGCCGTGAACTCGCTGAGCATAAGGTGGAACGACCGGATATTTTTCAGTTACGCGGCGTGATGACTTTCATGGATGGCAGCGTGTACCCGCAAGAAGGTGTGCTTGATTTTGCAGATGTTGCTTTGCGGCCTGAAACGGGTACATTGCAAGGACGATTTGTATTTCCCAATCCCGAAGGTGCTTTTGCGCCAGGGCAATCCTATTTTTATCCCGGGCAGTTCGTCAAAGTTCGCATTAAAGGCTATACCCGCACCGACGCCATCCTGATCCCCCAACGCGCTGTGCAGCAAGGACCTAGCGGATCATTTGTCTATGTCGTTGATGAGGAAGATAAGGCGGAGCTTAGAGCGATTAGGGCCAGCATGTGGCGTAGCAAGGAATGGTTGATCGAAGAAGGTTTGCGTCCAGGGGAGCGTGTGGTGGTAGAAGGTTTTTTCCGGATTCTCCCAGGCGCGAAAGTGGACCCCGTGCCTCATAAAAAAGAAACTACTCCCTCAAGCCACAGCCCCGAGGAACCCAATCTACAGAGTACGCCATGAACTCCCATTTCTTCATTGACCGACCTATTTTTGCATCGGTCCTGTCCATTATCATTGTTGTCATCGGCCTAGTTGCCCTGCAGAAATTGCCTATTGCGCAGTTTCCACAGATCACGCCGCCTATGGTGCAGATCGATGCGGATTATCCGGGCGCCAGCGCGGAAGTCGTGGCGGAAGCGGTAGCGCGCCCAATCGAAGTGCAGCTTCCGGGTATTGATAATCTTTTATATTATGAATCAACCAGTACCAACGATGGGCATATGACCATGAAGCTCACGTTCGAGATTGGAACCGACATCGATATTGCACAGGTGCAGACGCAGAACCGGCAGCGTCTGGCCGAGCCACAACTGCCCGATGAGGTTGTACGACAAGGTATTACGGTTAAAAAAACATCGCCCGATTTATTGGCAGTGATTGCTTTGAGTTCAACGGATCCAAAGCATGACACCGTTTTTCTCTCGAACTATAGTTTGTTGCGCATTCTCGATAATGTCAAACGGCTTCCCGGTGTTGGTGACGCAGTTATTTTTGGCGGGCAGAATTACTCCATGCGGCTGATTCTCGACCCCATCCGTATGGCGCAACTTAATATTACGCCAACCGAAATTGCAGCGGTCGTGCGAGAACAGAATCGCGATTTCCCAGCTGGCAGGATAGGGCGCGAACCAACACCCAAGGGTACAGAATTAACTATTCCGGTCATTACTCGCGGCCGCATGAGTGAGGTTAACGAATTCGAAGACATGATTATTCGTGCTCATCCGGACGGCGCGATGGTGCGAATGCGCGATGTTGCGCGCGTGGAATTGGGTGCTCAATCTTATGACCTGCAAGGACGGTGGAATGGGAAACCCAACACTTTTTTACTGACCTTTCTGTCACCCGGCGCAAATGCGCTCGACACCTCTAAACGGATTCGTGAAGAAATGGACAAGCTTGCAAACAGCTTTCCAGCAGGCGTGTCTTATGATATCCCATACGACACAACGACATTCATTGATGTTTCTATCAGGGAAGTGGTCAAAACGCTCGCCGAAGCAATGATATTGGTAATTCTAGTTGTTTTTCTCTTTCTGCAAAGTTGGCGTGCAACACTGATTCCGGCACTCGCCGTTCCAATTTCGCTGATTGGAACGCTTGCCGGTATGGAAGCGTTGGGATTTTCGATCAATACGCTGACGCTCTTCGGTATGATTCTGGCGATCGGTATCGTGGTGGATGACGCGATTATAGTCGTGGAGAATGCCGAGCGACAAATGACTCAAGGCGGGCTCTCACCCCGAGATGCTGCAAAAAAATCTATGAACGAGGTGACTGGGCCAGTGATTGCAAGTGTTCTGGTGCTGGCCGCCGTGTTTGTACCCGTGGCGATCTTGGGTGGAATTACTGGCGAGTTGTATAAACAGTTTGCCATCACCATTGCACTCTCTGTGGCTATTTCCGGATTTGTGGCACTGACCCTCAGTCCCGCATTATGCGCCTTGGTGCTAAAGCCTAGCCATGGCTCTCCCGGACGATTCTGGAAAACATTCAATCGATTTTTTGATTGGGCGCAAACAGGATATGTCGGAACAGTTGACGTCGTCATTAAACGATCCCTCATTGCGCTTATCATTTTTTTGATGCTGATACTGGTTAATATGGGCCTGTTCAAAACAATTCCTGGGAGTTTCCTGCCGGAGGAGGATCAGGGATATTTTATTACCGTGGTGCAATTGCCGGATGGCGCTTCACTGACACGCACCATCGAGGTGTTAGAGAAAATAGAAGGCTATTTTCAAGAAATTCCCGCCGTTCATTCAACTGACACACTGACTGGGCAGAATTTTGTTTTCGGTACTCGCGGAACGAACCAAGCGACGATGTTTGTCCCGTTGCATCACTGGGACGAACGCAAGCATGCCGACCAACAGGTACCCGGTCTGATTGCCGCAGCTTACCAGGAATTTGCCAAAATACCGGAAGCTTTAGTGCTGGCTTTTAATGCCCCTTCGATCAGCGGATTGGGTTCCACCGGCGGTTTTTCAGCGCAATTACAGGATCCCGCTGGCGGAGATTTCGCTGAATTTGCCGCAGTGGCGCAGGAGTTTACTGCCAAAGCCACAGAACACCCAGCGATTGCGGTGGCCAGCACCAATTTTCGTATCAGCGCGCCACGACTGTTTGCTACGGTAGACCGCGAACGTGCCAAGGCATTGGGAGTTCCGATTTCGGAGGTATTCGATACCATGCAGGCCTATTTCGGTAATCTCTACGTCAATGATTTTGTAAAATTTGGCCGCATCTACCGGGTACAGACCGAAGCACTACCAGAATATCGCTCCAACCCGGATGATATCAGCAAGATTTATGTGCGCGCCCGGACGGGAACAACAAATACTATGATTCCACTGGATTCGGTAGTGACCACCGAGTTTAATAGTGGCCCAGATCCTGTGACGCATTTCAACGGATTCAATTCTGCGCTCATATTGGGCGGCGCGGCGCCCGGCTATAGCTCGGGAGAGGCACTTGAAGCCTTGCAGCAAATTGCCGATGAAATTCTCACGCCGAAAGGGTATTCGATCGATTGGAGCGGAATATCCTTGCAAGAGCGTAAGGCCAGCGGACAATCGACTTATGTTTTCGCTTTTGCCTTGCTGATGGTATTTCTGGTACTGGCCGCCTTGTACGAAAGCTGGTCTATTCCATTTGCTGTTATTTTAGCTATTCCTTTTGGAATCCTGGGAGCATTTCTGGCAATTTGGACAAGGGATTTGACTAATGACATTTATTTTCAAATCGGCTTGGTAACTTTGATCGGATTAGCGGCCAAAAATGCCATTTTAATTGTGGAATTTGCCAATCAACGCTATGCAGCCGGAATGTCATTAACCGAAGCAGCACTCGATGCGGCACGGCTTCGCTTTCGGCCTATTATCATGACGTCGATGGCATTCATACTGGGGGTGCTGCCACTGGTTATCGCATCCGGTGCTGGCGCAGCCAGCCGTCACTCAATCGGAACCGGTGTGTTCGGCGGCATGCTCGCAGCCACATTCCTGGCGATCTTTTTTGTACCGCTGTTTTTTGTCTTGATCGGCAAGCTCACGCAACGCGGCAAACAACCAACTAGTGCAAACCAGCCACAACAAACAATTGCTATAGCGCCGCCACAAGATGATCAAGCCAGAATCGATGAAGGTAAACAATGATTAGAAATTTAGTGCGGCATGGCATTGCACTTGTCTGCGGATTATTATTCGCCAGCCAAGCGATCGCACAGGATCGCGCACAACCACGCCTACCTACAGTCGAATTAACGGCCGGCATGCATGTAATACAAGCCGAAGTTGCGCACACATACAACCAGCAGAGCATCGGCTTAATGCACCGTAAGAAGATGGGGGTCAACGAAGGAATGCTATTCGTTTACGAGGTGCCGCAAATACGCTGCTATTGGATGCGCAATACGCTGATACCACTGACTATCGCATTTATCGACGATAATGGCGCCATCGTCAATCTGCGCGACATGCAGCCGCGTACCGAGCGCTCGCACTGTTCGAGTAAGCCGGTACGCTATGCCTTGGAGATGAACCAAGGTTGGTTCAAAGCGCGTGGTCTAAAATCCGGTTTCAAGCTGCGCGGAATTCCACTTGCTCCGGCAGTGATGCCGTAAGTTTGTACCCTGGATTATCGAATAGTAAGCTAGCGTCCTCGCCCTCCACTCGCTCGACGAGGTTCATCGAAACGCCGACGGGACGATGGAGCAAAACCGGCACCCGCAGGTTTTTTACTTACCGGCTTTTTATTTTCTGATTTTTTTGGTGAGTTGCGCGAGGGCGTTGCGCCACGTGGTTCCCCACCACGGCCATTTTTAATTGGCTCAGCCTTAATACTGGGATCCGGCTCAAATCCAGCAATCACCTGGCTGCACAATTCGTGTTTAATCAATTTTTCGATTGCCGCAAGCAACTTAATTTCATCCACGCACACCAATGATACGGCATCTCCTTCCGCTCCAGCACGACCCGTCCGGCCAATGCGGTGAAC
>RRZT011368176.1_pt1 | contig 17857 bp, 14 predicted proteins | sample 2165551 | NCBI WGS metagenome assembly RRZT01 (sample SAMN10456910, study PRJNA506462) | wastewater metagenome | biome: wastewater; feature: sludge; material: wastewater sludge; isolation source: wastewater sludge with Escherichia coli K12::gfp cells carrying plasmid... | place: USA: Moscow, Idaho...
AGCGTATTTCTGCGATCAGTCTTTTGCTTGAAAGATGTTTCAAATAAAGGATAAGAAAGTTTACAAAACCGCATAGTGTTATTCAACCCCAACAGGTTTCACGCACGGGTGAAACCTGTTGGGGTGAAGGAAAAGAAACACGAACGATATTACATTGAAATATAGTAATAAGAGATAAAAACGAACAGGATGAAACAAATTGTTTTTCTGCTCCTAATTTTTCCGGGAATTCTATTGGCACAACAGTCGTATGCCCAAAAAAATGGATTGGATTTGGTCGGTCAAATAAACCAGTATGTAAAAACTTACAACAACGATTCTGTTTACTGGATTTATTCCAAACCATTAAACCCAGATTGGGAAACATTACTGACATTGGAATCACGGTTTGAGAAATGGGGAAAATGCGAGAATGTAATAGATAAATTTGCCGCAGATGTCCAAGTATTGCCATTCGCCAATATTATTGAAGAAAAGGATTTGCTTCGAATGATACATCAAATAGATCAACAAAAACTAAAAAGATGGAACAACAGATCTTTTCAAAATAGTCAAATAAAAGTTTTGAAAAGGAAAATAAAATTATCTTCTCCTAATAATAGGAAAAACATAAAAGACTACTTCGAGATTTCTCCCCCTGTCTTTTCAACCGATGAGCAAACCGCAATTCTCCAAATCAATCACTACTGCGGAATGGAATGCGGTGATGGGTACTTATTTATTTTACGCAATGAAAATGGAGTGTGGATTAAAATATTTCAGAAATTACTATGGATCAGTTAATCGTAGAAATCAGGGCCTATTCTCAAAAGAAGAATAGGCCTTCTATTTGTCCAATTTGCTGTAGTTGAAATCAGGTAACGCAAACAAAAAAATTAAAGTGGTGAAACCCGGATAGGATAGGGGTTTCAGTCGTTAAACGACCATATTGAGGTTGTTGGAACCCATGTTTTATCACTAGGAGGTTATGTTCATACTACCGGCGAGGCATGTGGTTGTACCATCTGCCCGGTATGTGGCGGATGTATGGTTGACGATGCCTTAAAAGTGGCACAGCTCCCCGGTGACGATACCCCGCCACCCACTTTTTTCGATTGCGAGGTGTGCAGTTGCCCAACTAAAGAACAAGTTGCAAGAAGCCAAATAGAATACTTAAAAGAACGTGGAGCACGCGATTTAGCTGAAATATTTGAAGCATTGCTAAGCGATCCTATGCTTGCAATGGGAGATGTATATGCGATTTACGCTTCAATAGAAAGGGCATACCTTGAGTTAAAAGCAGCCTATATGATGGCTATTTTCAGCCCGGATAATGTTGCTGCATTTTTAGGCCTATGTTATTTGAATTTGTCATCGGCAACACAATATAAAGCATTGACAATATTCGCTACTTGGGAGTGTCGGATTATTTCAAATACAACAATAATCACTGACAATTACTTTTTCATTAATGGATTCAAGTTTTCAAATCAATACTATGAGTATCTATGGCGCAGTGGAAGATATGCTCCATCATTAATCGCGAGGGAGGTATTGGGAAATGCGACCAAAATTACACCTGATGAGGTTCCCGGTTTTAATAAGTATATTTACGAAAATATAAAACTTGTATATAATCCTACTACTAAGGAGATTATTCATTTAGGACCATTGTAATTGAAATGATATGAAACCATTTTTGACAGAAGAAGAAGGAGAAGAGTATTTGATCCAGTTGGAATTTATCATGAACAGGATTAATGAGGTGTTATATTCTTTAGAATTTGACATAGTCGAAAAGATTAATCTAATAGGTAAATGTAAATCATTTGAAGACAGTGTGATCTATTTTGATTATATCAGAAGTAAACTTTCTTTTATTTATAGATGCCGTATGAAGTATAAAATTGAATTATCGGACAGGTTATCAAAAATAATTGATGACTTTGAGCGGACAGATGTATTTTATACAAAAAAAATGCTTTGGGAAAAAATCTCATCTGGTTTGTACGAATTGTAACTTCTATAATAGAAGCAGGTAATAATTTTCAAAAGTTTTTATTAATAATTTATTCAGTTAAATCCCCTGTCGGCGCAGATCTGCGATCACGTTCGCTTTAATAGCGCGAATAATAGTTGTCCTAATCGGGCAAGAGACGGATTACAAAATCGCGGCGGCAGGGGGAAATTGCCAAGATCGGGTGCAACAGGACAAAATGTATGCAACAGGAGGTCAACGGAGGCTCGTATACAATAGGCAGCGAGATGCCAACAAGCGGGGGAGGCGGTGAATATGGCCCCGCGGTAATTAAGAGTACTGACCAGTTCGGGGGTGCCCGCAAACTCCAATTGCAATAATTAACAACAATAACCATTTATACACGATGAAAAACACAACAAAACTCTTGATAGCGGCAATTGCCCTATTGCTTAATTGCAGTGCTTTTGCCCAGGAAACTCCATTGCAATTGCCCAAAGATTACCCAAAACCAGGCGGGTATGGGAAGAATGTTAACCTGCAAAAATTTGTTGGCAAATGGCAATGGCAATCTGGCGATACCGTTTTTGTTATCGCTTTGGAAAAAATCATGTTAAAGTCGAAATTGGTTGCATTCAAAGGATACACGGAGGATGCGATAATAGGCTGGCACGAATTCAGGGTTGGCGAGAAGGTAGTTGAGAGTTCGCTAAAATTTGAAGGCGATAAATTAGAAGAGGGTACTTACACAATACTGGGCGGACTTATACAGGATGTAAATAAATTAACGGTCACCAGCTTCCACGATTTGTCAAAGAATAAATCGGGAGCTGCTACTTTGGAATTACTACCTGGCGAAAAGGACAAGGCCCGGTGGGTTTTAAAAGAAAAGGAGGGTATTATTTTTCTCTTCCCCGGCGAAACGTACGATCATACATTTACCGTTCCAACAAACGTTGTGATGGAGCGTGTCAGGAATAAAAACAAGTAAATATTTGTTACAGGTTTCCCCCTGCCGGCGCATCTCTGTAGCAACTCTTGCCAGAGAAATTGAAGATTATGGCTTCAACTGTAAGTAAAGGAAGCATCTAAATCCTGCAAAATTTTATTGATTTAAACAGGTTTCGCCCACGGGTGAAACCTATTTTTGTATTTTAGCAACTTAAAACACGAAAAACCGATTACCATGTACAGAAATCATACCTGTGGCGAACTTCGGGCCACACATATTGGCCGCGAAGTAGTGCTGGCCGGTTGGGTACAACGGGTGCGCAACCTGGGTGCCATGACCTTTATCGATCTGCGCGACCGCTATGGCATCACGCAGCTGGTGGTCGACGATGCCACTACTGCCGAAGTGAAAGCCATAGCCGATCAGCTGGGCCGCGAATTTGTGGTACAGGCCACCGGAACCGTCCGCGAACGGTCGAGCAAAAACAGCAAAATGGCTACCGGCGATGTGGAGCTTGCCCTCGACCAACTGGTTATCCTGAACAGCGCGGTAGTGCCGCCATTTACCATCCAGGATGATACCGACGGCGGCGACGAAATCCGTATGAAATACCGCTACCTCGACCTACGCCGCGATGCCGTTCGCAAAAACCTCGAACTGCGTGCCCGCATGGCTCATCTGGTCAGGAATTATCTGAATGACAAAGATTTTATCGAAACCGAAACGCCGGTACTTATCAAGTCGACCCCCGAAGGGGCACGCGACTTTGTGGTGCCTTCGCGCATGAACCCCAACCAGTTTTACGCGCTGCCGCAATCGCCGCAGGTGTTTAAACAGCTGCTGATGGTAGCCGGTTTCGACCGCTATTACCAGATAGTAAAATGTTTCCGCGACGAAGACCTTCGTGCCGACCGTCAGCCCGAGTTTACCCAAATCGACTGCGAAATGGCTTTTGTGCAACAGGAAGATGTGCTGAACATGTTCGAAGGGTTAACCCGTCACCTCTTTCGCGAGATCAAAGGAGCCGACCCGGGCGAGTTTCCCCGTATGGCTTTCGCCGATGCGATGGAAAACTACGGGAACGACAAACCGGATATCCGTTTCGGGATGAAGATTAAAAACCTCACCGATTTGGTCAAAGGAAAAGATTTTAAGGTTTTCGACGAAGCCGAATATATTGGTGGTATTGCAGCCGAAGGATGTGGCGAATATACCCGCAAACAGCTCGATGCGTTGACCGATTTTGTAAAGCGACCGCAGATTGGAGCCAAAGGGTTGGTCTATGCGAAAGTGAACAGCGATGGAACTGTAAAATCGTCGGTCGATAAATTTTACAGCAACGAAGAGTTGGTTAAATGGGCCGAACGGATGGAAGCTAAGCCGGGCGATCTGTTGCTGGTGCTTTCGGGCGAAAAGGGCAAAACCCTGCCGGCATTATCGGCCTTGCGCCTCGAGATGGGCCGCCAGTGCGGGTTGATGGATAAAGATACCTTCCGTCCGTTGTGGGTCGTCGATTTTCCGTTGCTGGAGTGGAACGAAGAGAACAGCCGCTTTCACGCGATGCATCACCCCTTTACCTCGCCGAAACCTGAAGATACCGCACTGCTCGACAGCAATCCGGGTGCCGTTCGTGCCAACGCTTACGACCTGGTGATTAACGGGGTAGAGATTGGCGGAGGTTCCGTTCGCATCTTCGACAGCGGGTTGCAGGCCAAAATGTTCAAGACCCTTGGCTTTACACCCGAAGAGGCCGAGAACCAGTTTGGCTTCCTGATGAATGCCTTTAAATTTGGGGCACCACCCCATGCCGGAATCGCCTTTGGCTTCGACAGGCTAACCTCGATGTTTGCCGGACTGGATACCATACGCGATGTGATAGCTTTCCCCAAAAACAATTCGGGACGCGATGTTATGATCGATTCTCCTTCCGAAATTGCCAAGGCACAGCTCGACGAACTTTATCTCGACCTGAAAAAGCCTCAGCAGTAAACGGTTATTCAATATAAAGAAAAGCCGCTGGTAATTTTCTCAGCGGCTTTTCTTATGCTCTTTTGTCAACCTTTCGGGCATAAAAAAGGGTTGACCATGGCCAACCCTTTTTTCATTATCGTATGAATCAACGCATCATTTGGGATGAACAGTCTTCCTTGATGAATAGTTGATGTGCAATGCCTGAGCATTACGCAGCTCTTCTTTCACTTCAGTGATAATCTTCATCTTGGTATATTCATCAGCTTTGATTGAAGTAACCATTGATGGAATTTCAGATTCATCACGTGCAGCTCTTTCGGCTGTAATAAAGTTCAGAATATCGCTTGGGTTGGCAAACTGGTCGTTCAGCTGAATACGTGGCTCAGTACCGAACATTCTTGAATACTGAGGGGTAGGCTGTCCAATATAGATATAGCTAACCAGCGACTTTTTTTCGAGTTTATTAATCTCGGTAGCTTCAGGAACCTTCACCTTTATCTTCAGGGTAACTTCCCTCATCGAGGTGGTCACCATGAAGAAACAGAGTATCATAAATACGATATCAGGAAGAGAAGCTGTTGAGGGTTGTGCACATTCCCTGGTATAGTCGTCTTTTTTAAATCTTGACATTACTTTATCCTCCTAATTATTTTTTTACGCCAACCTGTTTGGGTTCGGCTTCAGATATCTTCTGCGGATAGATCTCTTTGATGGCATCCTGCTGTTCGATAGTAAGATCGCTAAACTTCTTACTCCATTTCTGCATGGCCTTTTCGTCGCGAAGTTCGTTTACCGCTGCTACAAGCTCATTCTGCACCAGCAGATAGGTCTTATATGTGGTACCGAAGTCGTTACGGAGAGAGATTACCGCGTTTTTACAGACTTCAGTTGCCCCAAAAAACGCTACATCTTTAACTTCCTTTTCAGGTAAAGTTTCAAGGTTATTGGGGTTAGCCAAGAACTCTTTCGCTTTTTCCCTCAAATTTTTGACATTGATGAACTCGTTCTCGCACAATATCTGATCCTGAGCATTAACCAAAACCACGAAAATATTTCGTTCTTTTACATTGGTTTGAGTGTCAACTTGTTGATTGGGATCAGCCGGCGGAGGCAAACGTCTTTCCAATCCTGAGTCAACGTCCATCGTGGTAGTCACAAGGAAGAAGATAAGGATCATGAAGGCGATGTCGGCCATCGAAGCATTTGGTATTTCAGGAACTTTTTTTCCCATCGTGCTATTTTTTTAAAAGGTTTTGTTAACCCTTTAGGTTTGAAAATTACTTCCAGAAACGTGCTACAGAAGAGTAAACTAACGCAATGATTGAAATTGTAGCCATAATGTATACTGAATACAGACCCGTATCCACCATTTTAGAAACGCCTGGTGTCAGGGTTCCTTCTTCAACCATTTTCTGAGCTCCGTAAAACTGGGGTATTGCAGATGATGACATCATATAAGCCAAAAGAAATACAACAAGAAGAGCTCCTACAGGTATAAGGCTCTTTTTGGTTGTTTCGACAGATGAGAATGTCTGAATCAGTGAGTAAATCAGAATCGCAGCGGCTCCAATTCCCAACAGGAGATATGTCCAGTAGAAATTGCTATCGAGGGACGAGGCCAATTGGGCCGTATTATCCATATTTGATAACAAATTGAGGATAAGAAGGACCGAAATGCCAAGAACAATCCCAAGGCCAATATTTAAATATTTGATTACTTTGGTACTCATGGGAGTATAATTTTAAAGGTAATTATTTCTTCAGGTTGTGTTTTACCAACAAGTCCATCAATGAGATAGAAGCATCTTCCATGTTGTTGGTAATGCTATCGATCTTCACCAGGAAGTAGTTGTAAAATACCTGAAGAATCATAGCTACGATCAAACCGAATACGGTTGTAATCAACGCGATTTTCATACCACCTGCTACGAGGGTAGGGCTGATGTCACCGGCAACTTCGATAGCATCGAATGCTACAACAAGACCAATTACTGTTCCCAAGAATCCGAGCATCGGACCCAAAGCGATACAAAGACCAATCCAGCTCAAACCTTTTTCGAGCAAACCAGTCTGAACACCACCATAAGAAACGATTGATTTTTCAACTACATCCAAACCTTCGTGGTATCTGTCAAGGCCTTGGTAGAAAATTGATGCTACCGGGCCACGGGTGTTGCGGCATACTTCTTTCGCTGCTTCAACGCCACCGTTGTTCAATGCATCTTCTACGTTAGCCAACAGTTTCTTGGTGTTGGTTGTAGCCATGTTCAAATAGATAACCCTTTCAATACTTACGGCTAAACCGAAAATCAAGCACAAAAGGATTGAAGCCATAAAGCCAGGGCCACCTTCAATAAATTTTTGTTTGAGGGCACTGTGCAATGATTTGTTGGCTTCAGCCTGAGCAGCGGCTGTTTCAACTGGGTCAGCGGTTAAATCTTTAGCTTTAGCTTGCTCGGTAGCTGGTTTTTGCTCCTGAGCCTTGGTCACTTGTGCGGCACCAAAACTAAGCATCCCAAAAACTGCAATTAGCGCAAATAGCTTTTTCATAACTGGTTTTGAATTTTTGATTAATAAATTGTTTTTACTATTGTTTCAGTTTACTTTATATTGTTTGCAATAAACTCATTTCTAATGATTCATGTAACCCGAACGAGGGGGTTCAAAAATCGTCCAAATATATATCTTTATTCTATACCATGAATGAACACGGCGTAAAATTGGAGTGCGAAAAATACAAAAAAATGCAATAATACAAAACAACTCAATTTTTTATTTCACCGCTGAGGCTTTGTTCAAGGTGTGCCTTAACCTCTTTAACAGAAATGTTTTGTCCTAAAAGATACATTAGTTTGGTTACAGCGGCTTCAATGGTAATGTCTTGACCGCTCACTACGCCTGCCTTTAACAGTTCGAGGCTGGTTTCGTAATAGCCCATCTGTACCCTGCCGCCGGGGCACTGCGAGACATTCATCATGATTATCCCTTTTTTGGCTGCTTTACGAATGGCATTCAGCATCCACGGGAAGGTGGGCATATTGCCCGACCCAAACGATTCGAAGATTATGCCCTTGATATCCGGCAGGTTAAGCATCGCTTCGAAGTAGGTTCGGCTCATTCCCGGAAATATCTTGATGATAATTACCCGGTCGTCGATAGCGGTGTTGATTTTGAGAATGCCTTTGTGCTGTGGGTAATTTATCCTGTCGAAATTGTAAATAATATCGACCCCGGCAGTGGCCAGTGGCGGATAGTGGTTCGACGAGAAGGCGCTAAACTGTTCAGAGTCGACTTTCGACGTACGGTTGCCGCGGAAGAGTTGCGAACTGAAATAGATGCACACTTCCGGAACAGTGGCTTTGCCCTCTTTTTGCGCCGCTGCTATCTGCACGGCGGTAATCAGGTTTTCCTTTCCGTCGGTACGCAACACATCGATAGGGAGCTGAGCCCCGGTCATAATAATGGGTTTGTCGAGGTTCTCGAACATGTAGCTTAAAGCCGAAGCCGTAAAGGCCATTGTGTCGGTACCGTGGAGGATAACGAAACCGTCGTATTTGGAATAGTTGTTTTTGATGGTGCGCGCAATCTGTCCCCAAATGGCAGGGGTCATGTTGGCCGAATCGATAGGCGGGTTAAACGTGATGGAAGAAATATGGTAATCCAGTTTGTGCAGTTCGGGAATCTCTTCCTGCAACAGTTCAAATTTCATTGGCGCCAGCGTTTTGGTTTCGGGATCTTCGCGCATCCCTATGGTGCCTCCGGTATAGATAATCAGGATAGAAGGTTTGTCTGGTGTCACGTTGCCTGTTATTTGGTAATCCTTTTGAACGATTTCAAAGGTACAAAAGAACCAATAATAACTGAATTTAAAAATGAAATATCTCCTGTGCGTTGCGGGTGGTCACGGTGGCCACTTCTTTGACCGTTGTCCCGTGAAGGGCAGCCAATTTCTCGGCTACCAGCTGAATGTAAGCACATTCGTTGCGTTTGCCGCGGTGGGGCGCCGGTGCCAGCCAGGGCGAATCGGTCTCGATGACTACATGTTTCAGGTCGATTTGCCCAAAAACATCGTCAAGCCCCGAGTTTTTAAAGGTGACAATTCCATTGGCGCCCAGTTTGAAACCCATATCAATTACCTCTTTGGCCTGCTCGGCCGTGCCAGTGAAACTATGGAAAATCCCGCTCAGTCCGGGGGTGTACTCCTCTTTCAGTATCTGGAATGTTTCGTTAAACGAATCGCGTACATGGATAATCACCGGAAGGTTTTGCTTTTTGGCCCATCCAATCTGAGTTTTGAAAGCATCGACCTGTTCATCGAAGAACGATTTGTCCCAGTAAAGATCAATGCCAATTTCGCCAACGCCATAAAATTTCCGCTTGCCCATCCAGTACTCGAGTATCTGCAATTCGTTTTTGTAATCTTCTTTCACCGATGTAGGGTGCAGCCCAATTAGCGGGTAGAAGAGGCCGGGCACTGAATCGGTGAGGTCGAGCATTGGCTTCAGCGATGAACTGTCGATATTGGGGAGAACAATACGTTCGACACCCGAGCGGAGTGCCCTGGTGATAACTTCATCCCGATCGAGACTAAATTCTGACGAATAGATATGCGAGTGGGTGTCGACGAACATATTTTTTGAGAAATTTCATGCAAAGATACTTTGAGCATCCTTCAGCAGCGTTAAATAATCGTTATCTATCTATAAAATATAAGGGGAAACATTGCTGTTTCCCCTTTATCGTATGGGTTTGAAAAGTGTTTTTATACCACTCCCTGGGCAAGCATGGCATCGGCCACCTTGACAAAACCTCCCACATTGGCCCCTTTGACGTAGTTGACGTAACCGCCCTCGTTGCCATATTTCTGACAGGTGCTGTGGATATCGTGCATAATCAGGTGCAGACGGGCATCGACTTCGTCGGCAGTCCAGTTATAGCGCATGCTGTTTTGCGACATTTCGAGGCCCGAAACGGCTACACCGCCTGCATTTACAGCTTTCCCCGGTGCGAATGACACTTTGTTGCCAATGAAGAAATTGACTGCGCCGGCCGTACATCCCATGTTCGACACTTCGCCAATCAGGAAACAGCCATTGCTGACCAGTAGTTTGGCATCCTCTTCGTTCAGTTCATTCTCGGTGGCGCAAGGCAAGGCAATATCCATTTTGCGTTCCCACGGTTTTTTGTTGGGAACGAACTCTGCCCCAAACTCTTCGGCATAAGGTTCAACAATATCGTTGTTGGTGGCGCGCAATTCGAGCAGATAGTCCACTTTGCGGCCGGTAATGCCTTCCTTGTCGTAAATATAGCCATCGGGGCCTGAGATGGTGACCACTTTGCCGCCCAACTCATTGATTTTGCTAATGGCACCCCAGGCTACATTGCCGAAACCCGAAACCCCGAAGGTATGGCCTTTGATATCTTTGCCCATCTCTCTTAACATGTGCTGTACAAAATAGACTGCCCCATATCCGGTTGCTTCCGGACGGATTAATGAACCACCCCAGCCCACGCCTTTGCCGGTGAGTACACCGGTAAACTCGTTGCGGATGCGTTTGTACTGGCCAAACAGGTACCCTATCTCGCGGCCGCCTACGCCAATATCGCCGGCCGGAACGTCGGTGTTCGGACCGATATGGCGGTACAATTCAGTCATAAACGACTGGCAGAAACGCATGATTTCGTTGTCGCTGCGCCCCTTGGCACTGAAATCGGAGCCACCTTTACCACCGCCCATCGGAAGGGTGGTGAGGCTGTTTTTAAAGGTCTGCTCGAAACCGAGAAATTTTAATATGCTGAGGTTTACGCTTTTGTGAAAACGGAGCCCCCCCTTGTAAGGGCCTAAGGCGCTGTTGAACTCCACCCGGTAGCCGCGGTTGATCTCCACTTCGCCCCGGTCGTTTACCCAGGGTACACGAAACATGACCACTCGTTCGGGTTCGACCATCCGTTCCAGAATCTTGGCCTGTTGGTAACGAGGATTGGCATCGTAAACATCCCAAACGGTTTCGACCACTTCGAGTACTGCCTGATGGAATTCATTTTCGCCAGGTGTGCGGGCTTTCAGCCCTTCCATAAACTTATCTATACCTGCATTCATAATGTGTTTTTTAGGTTTTGATAATGGTTCATTATCGTCATTCAAAAGTATAACAAATATTATTCGAAGGTATGATTTTTAGCAGAAAAAAATAGTTAAAACAAACAAAATCAAAGTTTTAGTAATTATTCGATAAAAATTGAAAAACAGCCTTCCGCGTGCAGCATTCGCTTACAGTTTGTAACTGAATCGAGATGAAAAGTTGCCGGATTCATTTCTGAATGGCTTTCAGGGGGAATAAAAACTTGGTTTAACCACCGCAGAAACGGGAATAAACTGTATTTTCGCAGCTTAAACCAAAAAGTATCAAAACGTTTGAACCCATGGAATATCAATTCAAAGAGATAGAGGTAAAATGGCAACAATACTGGGCCGAAAAGAAAATCTTTAAAACCGAAGACGATTTCTCGAAACCTAAATATTATTGTCTCGACATGTTTCCTTATCCTTCCGGTGCCGGCTTGCATGTAGGCCATCCCGAAGGCTACACGGCTACCGATATCATTTGCCGTTACAAACGGAGCAAAGGTTTCAATGTGTTGCACCCCATGGGTTGGGATGCCTTTGGGCTCCCGGCCGAACAATATGCCATTCAAACCGGCACCCATCCGGCCATTACCACACAAAAAAACTGCGATACCTTTCGCCGGCAGATTCAGTCGCTGGGGCTGAGCTACGACTGGGACCGCGAAATCAATACCACAGACTCGGCCTATTTTAAATGGACGCAATGGATTTTTATCCGCCTCTACAACACCTGGTTCGACACGGAACTGAAAAAAGGGCGCCCTATCGGCGAACTTTCCATCCCTGCCGATATCGAAGCCAAAGGGAAGGAGGCCGTTCGCCGTTACATCGACGAAAAGCGACTGGCCTACTACGACAATGCCCAGGTGTGGTACTGCCGCAATTGTAAAACCGTTTGTGCCAACGAAGAGGTGCTCAACGACGGTTCGCACGAAAAGTGCGGCACCAAAGAGGTTGAACGACGTTTCCTGAAACAGTGGATGCTCCGCATCCCGCACTATGCCGAAAGGCTGATCGAAGGGCTCGATGGCCTCGACTGGCCCGAAGGGGTAAAAGATATGCAGCGCAACTGGATTGGCCGTTCCACCGGTGCCGAAGTCGATTTCCAACTCGAAAACACGGACAAAAAACTAAGGGTTTATACCACCCGCCCCGACACGCTGTTTGGCGCGACCTATATGGTGGTGGCTCCCGAACATGAATTGGTTGGCGAACTGACTACAACAGCACAAAAAGAGGCCGTCGAAAGCTATGTACGCAACGCAGCATTGAAGAGCGACCTCGACCGTACCGATTTGGCCAAGGAAAAAACCGGAGTCTTTACCGGGACCTATGCCATCAATCCGGTGAACGGGGCAAAAATCCCCGTCTGGGTGGCCGACTACGTGTTGATGGGTTACGGAACAGGGGCCATCATGGCTGTACCGGCACACGATACCCGCGACTTCGAATTTGCCCAGGCCTTCCAAATCCCGGTTATCTGCATCCTCGACCCGAAGAGTGCCGAAGGCGAAATGCGCGAAAAGGTATTGGCCGGCAAGGCTTGCTGGACCGAAGACGGGGCTTACATTAACTCGGCCAATAGCATTACCGGAATCGACATCAACGGATTGTCGAAAGAGGAGGGCATCCGCACCATTATCAAATGGCTCGATAAAGAGGGGCTCGGCAAGGCAACCGTCAATTATAAAATACGCGACTGGTTGTTCAGCCGACAGCGTTACTGGGGCGAACCCTTCCCGGTTATCCATTGGGAAGATGGCGAAGTTTCCGTATTGAACGATACCGAACTGCCGTTGCAACTTCCTGTAGTAGAGAAATACCAACCCGGCGAAACAGGTGAATCGCCACTGTCGAATGCCGGAGAGTGGCTAACGGTAACCGATAGCGCTGGCCGCAAAGGTCGTCGCGAAACCAATACCATGCCCCAGTGGGCTGGCTCGTGCTGGTACTACCTGCGCTACATCGACCCAAAGAACGATGCCGAACCCTTCAGCAAGGCCAAAGAGAACTACTGGATGCCGGTCGATCTGTATGTAGGTGGCGCCGAACACGCGGTTTTGCACCTGCTTTACAGCCGTTTCTGGCATAAAGTGCTGTTCGATTTGGGCATTGTCTCGACCAACGAACCTTATCAGAAGCTCTACAACCAGGGGATGATTCTCGCCTTTGCCTACGAAACGGCCTCGGGGTCGAAAGTGCCTTCCGATATGGTCGAGGATAAGGAGGGCAAATATTTTCATACCGAAACGGGTGAAGAGCTGAAACAAATCGTGGCCAAAATGTCGAAATCGCTGAAAAACGTGGTGAACCCCGACGATGTGGTGGCCCGCTACGGCGCCGATTCGCTGCGGCTGTACGAGATGTTTATCGGCCCGCTCGATGCCACCAAGCCTTGGACCGAAAACGGCGTGAAAGGGGTGTATAACTTTCTGCGCCGCGTGGTAGCCTTTTTTGGCGATATGAATAATGTGGCAGAAGGCGATGAAAGCCGCGAAACGTTGAAGGCGCTTCACCAGACCATCAAAAAAGTGGGCGAGAATATCGAAGATATGAAGTTCAACACGGCCATTTCGCAGATGATGATTTTCACCAACCAGTGCTACAAAGCCGGAAAGGTGGCCAAGGCATCAGCCGAAACATTCTTTAAGGTACTGGCCCCTTTTGCCCCGCACCTGGCCGAAGAGATGTGGGAAGTTTACGGCAATGCGCCCAGCGTGAGCCAACAGCCGTGGCCCGAAGTGAACGAATCATACCTGGTGGAAGACGAGTTTGAATACCCCGTTTCGTTTAACGGGAAAGTGCGTTTCAAAATTGCCCTTCCAGTCGATATGGCCCCTGCCGATGTTGAAAAAGCGGTTCTGGCTCACGAGATGACAACCAAATGGATTGAGGGAAAAACCATTGCCAAAACCATTGTGGTACCCAACAAGATTATCAATGTGGTGGTGAAATAATTTTTCAGCTCTTTTGCGGCAGCAGCCACCCGGCTGTTTCACCGCGAAGTGGTTGAAAATCATTTAGCTATACTATCTCCCGCAGCAGGTGCGAAACACCAGTTGCGGGAGATTTTTTTAGTGCCCATTCCTGAGAACAGACCATCAAAGTGCCCCGAAATTCCGGTTGCTGATAATCCTGTCCCATCGCTTAAAATATATCATCGTAGTAGTAGCGATATATTTTCAATGCTATTTCAGTATACTTGTTGTACTATTTAAGTACAGATAGAGTACAGATAGAGTACAGATAGAGTACAGCAACAGCACAGAAACCCATATTTTTTCTCCTTTACTATAATGAGTATACAGTGAAAGGTATATTTCTGCTACACCGTACAACGTTGCAACAGCAAGGGATTTTTTTAGGTTTTCACCGGAACAGGGAATAGGGTTATTATTTTTCGTTCGAGAACGAGTAGGGGAAATCTGCGTCAGTGGTTCCACGAGTTTTGTTGGGAGTAGCCCCCATGGTAAAGCCCATTTTGGCCCCCTTCATCAGTTCGGTATAACTAATCCAGTTTTTGTTCCAGGGCTTGCCATTAAAGGTGGCCGACTGGATATAGCGGTTGGCATCGCCGTTGCCCGGTGCTTCAATTTCGACCTTTTTCCCGTTTTCGAGATGGAGGGTAACCTTGTTGAAGAGCGGGGCCCCCAGCACATACTGGTCGCTGCCGGGGCAGACCGGGTAGAAACCCATGGCACTGAAGACATACCAGGCCGATGTTTGCCCGTTGTCCTCGTCGCCGCAGTAACCATCGGGGGCCGGGGTATACATCCGGTTCATCACTTCGCGTACCCAGTATTGCGTTTTCCACGGCTGACCGGCATAGTTGTAGAGATAAATCATGTGTTGGATGGGCTGATTGCCGTGGGCATAATTGCCCATATTCATAATTTGCATCTCGCGGATTTCGTGTATCACAAAGCCGTAATAGGAGTCGTCGAAAACGGGGGGTACCACAAAGACCGAGTCGAGCATTTGGGTAAACGACCTTTTCCCTCCCATCAAATCAATCAATCCCTGTATGTCGTGGAAGACCGACCATGTATAGTGCCAACTGTTGCCTTCGGTGAAGGCATCGCCCCATTTGAAGGGATTGAAGGGCGACTGGAACTTTCCATCCTGGTTCTTGCCGCGCATCAGTTTTGTTTCCGGGTCGAACACGTTACGGTAGTTTAGGCTCCGTTGGGCAAAGCGGTCGATTTCGCTTTGGGGCCTTTTCAGCGCTTTGGCCAGCTGCATAATGGTCCAGTCGGCATAGGCATATTCGAGCGTACGGGCCGTATTTTCATTGATTTTTACATCGTAGGGTACATAGCCCAGTTGGTTGTAGTACGAAGCACCTGCACGGCCGACCGACGAGAGCGGGCCTTCATTTTCACTGTTTTTCAGGACTGCTTCGTATAATTTGTCAATATCATACCCGCGGGTGCCCTTCAAATAGGCATCGGCAATCAGGGTAGCCGAGTTGGAACCAATCATGCAGTCGCGATGGCCGGGGCTGGCCCATTCGGGTAACCAGCCGCTTTCGTTGTAGGCATTTACCAGCCCTTCCTGGATTTGGGCATTCAGCGAGGGGTGCATCAGGTTAAAGAAGGGAAATACCGCACGGAAAGTGTCCCAAAAGCCGTTATCGGTAAACATATATCCGGGCAATACTTTGCCGTTGTACGGACTGTAGTGCATCACCTTGCCGCTGGCATCGTATTCGAAGAATTTACGCGGGAAGAGCATTGTGCGGTAGAGGCTGGAGTAGAAAATACGTTGCTGGTCGATGGTTCCGCCTTCGATTTCGATTCGTGAAAGCGCTTTGTCCCAGACATCTCTCCCTTTCTCGCACACCTGGTCGAAGGTATCGCTGCCCAGCTCTTTCAGGTTGAGTTCGGCCTGTTCGGTACTGATAAACGAAGAGGCCACGCGGGCATGTACCTTTTCTCCTTTTCGGGTTTCGAAGCGGAGGGCTGCCCCTACGTGATGGTCGGTTAGCTCTTTCAGGTTATTAACAACTACAGAGTCTTTCCATACCAAACTTTCGGCAAATGGTTTATCGAAAACCACTACAAAATAGTTTCTGAAGTTATCGGGTACCCCGCCACTGTTGCGGGTGCTGTAACCCACAATTTTATTTTCGGTGGGGATAATTTTTATTTGTGAGCCTCTGTCGAAAGCATCAATCAGCACCCACGACTGCTTGTTGTCGGGAAAGGTGAACCGGAAAATGGCCGCTCTCTCGGTGGGGGTAATTTCGGTGGTCACATCATAATCGGCCAGATAGACGCTGTAGTAGTGCGGCTTCACCGTTTCGGCTTTGTGCGAGAACCAACTGGCACGCTTTTCTCCTTTGATTTTCAGTTCACCGGTCATCGGGAAGAGCGAGAATTGCCCGTAGTCGTTTATCCACGGACTGGGCTGGTGGGTCTGTTTAAACCCTTGAATTTTAGTGGCATCGTAAGCATAAACCCAACCGTCGCCCATTTTGGCCGTTTGGGGTGTCCAGAAATTCATCCCCCAGGGCATGGCGATTGCCGGGTAGGTATTTCCGTTTGACAATGCGAAATTAGAATCGCTGCCGATTAACGGATGTACCAAATCGACGGGCGATGAAGTTTGGGCGTGGAGCGACAGGGTTAAAAGGGTCGTTGCCAGAAAGGCGGTGAGTTTGCGCATAGCTTAGCTTGTTGTTGTGTGTGGTGCAAAAATAGGGATAAAATCGGCTCCTGTTATTTGAAGGCGGGAAGAGGTCGATCATTTTCGTCTATCCATTGACGTTTTCTTTGGGGTTGAGTCTACTGAAAAGAAAAACCGGGAGAAGCGCAGCGGCTATTCCCGGTTTTATGATTTGAAATAAACGTATCTATTTGCGTATTACCTCAACGGCTTGTCCTTCCCATATAACCGACTGGGCCGGTTGGGCACCCAGGTTAAAGGCTACCGGTTTTTCGGGGGTTACCCAAACGATATTGAAGGTCCGTTTGATTAACATTCCGTCGAACTGGCCCTGGCGTTCGCCAATGGTAAGTTTGCCGGTGGCTTCGTCCCACAAAAGCGGGATATTGGTATATTTCCCTTTTTCGTAGTTGTAGTTAACTGCTTCGTCTTCATATAGATTGAATTGGCCATTCTGTCCGGTGTAAACATAAAGGGTAATTGTATCGGCTGGTTTCTCTCCGGTATAATTGATTTCAGGGCCGAAAGGAACGATTGCACCTGCTTTAACGAAGAGGGGAAGCTGTTCGTATCGTGCATCAACGCTCAGTTTTTGTCCGCCATTGATGGATTTGCCACTGTAGAAATCGTACCAGTTGTTGCCTGCCGGGAAGTAGACTTCGCGGTTGCGTGCCTTGTACTGATAAACAGGGGCCACCATCAGCGATGGGCCAAACATATACTGGTCGCCAATGTTGTTCACCTGCGTGTCGTTCGGAAAATCCATCACCAGTGCACGCATAATGGTGTAGTCGTTGAACCAGGTCATACCGGCCAGCGAGTAGATGTAAGGCATCAGGCGGTAGCGCAGTTTATTGTAATAGACCATGCTTTTGTAGGCCGGATGGCTTTCCGGGGCGATATTGAACACTTCGCGGTAGGGATACTGGCCATGGCTGCGGAAGAGCGGACAGAAAGCGCCGAATTGGTACCAGCGGGCATTCAGTTCGCGCCATTCGTTCAAATCTTCCGAACCCTCTTTGGCTCTTTCGTAGCGCCCTTCGACACAGAATCCGCCAATATCCATAGTCCAGTAAGGAATTCCCGAAAGGGCAAAGTTCAGACCCGCCGAAATCTGCGCTTTCATATCTTCCCAACGGGTACCAATATCGCCACTCCAGGTGGCTGTAGAGTAACGTTGCAA
>RRZT012646969.1_pt1 | contig 17850 bp, 17 predicted proteins | sample 2165551 | NCBI WGS metagenome assembly RRZT01 (sample SAMN10456910, study PRJNA506462) | wastewater metagenome | biome: wastewater; feature: sludge; material: wastewater sludge; isolation source: wastewater sludge with Escherichia coli K12::gfp cells carrying plasmid... | place: USA: Moscow, Idaho...
GCGATTCCACCACGGGGAGCTTCCTGTTTTGTTAGGCTGTTCATTTCCTAGCCTTCTATTTCTTCATTCGGAGCGCTTCGTCTGCCCGTTGCTGATCCCAAATACGCGCTTGCTCGCAGGTCATTTCGATGCCCACCCGCCAAGTTGTATCTGAGCAGCTACTATAGATAAATTCCCGCTCAGGAGCTTCTACTTGCTGCTCTTCTGGTTCATCAATAGGGCGTGCGTTCGGACCGATACAGGCGTAAGGCGCACAACTATTAGCGAAAAGTTCGGTAGAGATTAAAAATAAAGAAGCTGCGAAGTCCATGAATGATTCCTAATGAGCGCTTTTTAGAGCCATAACGAAGCCGTAGAAAAAATGTTCATGCCCACATAGTAAATGGTCGTCATGATTCGTTTGTGGGGAGCTTGTCAATGACGATCAAATTTAGCAAGCTACCGCGCGGCGTTCTTGCGCGACTCGTCGATGTAGTCCGCCCAATTTTGCATGAGGACACGACGCTTGGACAGAAATTGCGCACGGTCATACGTGTCGGCCAATGCGCCGGGTGGGGTATGCGCCAAACATCGTTCTACAACCTGCCAATCTGCGTCAAGTTCCTCGACAGTCAATGTTCGGAAACTAGCTCTAAATCCATGCGCCTTCGTCTGGTCGCCAATTCCCGCCTGTATCAGACCCGAATTTATGCTGCCGCTAGCCATCACTTTGCCAGTGCGGCCAGAAAAAACATAGTCGCTATTTCCTGTCAGCGGTTTGATTTCTTTTAAGATTTCCAAGACCTGACGTGACAACGGGACGTGAAATTCCTTCTTCATCTTCATTTGTGCGGGGGGGATTATCAGAGTTTCCTCCTTTATCCAATCCCATTTCATGTTTCGAACCTCACCTGGCCTTAGTGCCAAATAGGGTAGTGCTCGAAGCGCGTATGCGACAAATGGAGTCGGGCCGTGAGGCCATCCGTTTTTCTGCAAGTCGGTATATTCCCAAAGTTTATATAGAATTTCACCAAATTCCTTTGGGGTGACAACAGAGAGGTAGTGCTCATTCCGAATCGGAGTCAGCATTTTCTTAATGTCTAATACGGGGTTCCGAGTCGCGAAACCTAGTCCAATCGCGTGATACATGACGGATTCGCAAACACGCCGTGCCCTGTGTGCTTGATCCTGGCCTGCATTCGTTTCAATGTTTCTTAACACCTCAAGAAAGTCTGGTGGCTCAATTCCGGCTACAGGACGAGTACCAATCTTGGGAATCAGGTGATTGTCGATTACCGAGCGCATTTGGTTTAAGGTACTCAACGTCACTTTTCGGGACCATCCCGAATACCAGTCTTCCATGACACAGGAGAACGTCCCTGTGAGCGATCTTAGAGCCATTCGCTTGTCTTTTTGTTTTTTATCTGCGGGGTCTATGCCTTGGGCAATCAGCTCGCGCGCTTCTGCCGCTTTTAGTCGCGCGTTACGTACAGATAGCTCAGGAAAACGGGGGCTGAATGTGACGTGACGTTCCTTGCCTGTCATGTAGTATTTGAATCGCCAAGTCTTAGCGTCTCCGCGTATGACGATATATAGGCCATCAACATCGTACTTTTTATACGGCTTATCCTTTGGTTTTGCATTGCGTACAGCGATGTCTGTAAGAGCCATAGTAATCCCGGGAACGTAAATATGTATTCCATCGATATTTAATTATAGCTCGCGGGGGCGCGAAAAAATTGCCGCGCCCCTAAAAGTCGCGTTTGTATGGCACTTATGGCGTTCAACTACGGTGTATAATTTACCAAATAGTTAGATAAAGCATTGTTAAAGTGTGTATAAATTTGCTAGCCGATACTACGGCTTTTACAAACGATAAGCCTGGATCGATGAGCTTGCATGAAGACCAATGATTTTGGCGGCGTTCAACGCAATGTGCTGGGTGGTCCGCTCGTGCGTTGCAGCGATCATCCCGTGACCGGTTTTTTTCGCGATGGCTGTTGTAACATGAGTTCGGACGATCTTGGCAGCCACACTGTCTGCGTAGTGCTGACGGATGAATTTCTTGAGTTTTCAAAAGCACGCGGTAATGATCTCTCGACACCGCATCCCGAATTCGACTTTCCTGGTCTCCATGCTGGCGACCGCTGGTGTCTTTGTGCCGCTCGCTGGCTTGAGGCCTTGCATGCGGGAAAAGCGCCGCATGTGGTGATCAATGCCTGTAACGAGTCGTCGTTGGAGATCGTCACTCTTGATGATCTGAAGCGGTACGCGATTGATCTGAATTGATAGTCGTGCTGATGAGTATGGCAGTAAGGGGAGGCTGCATTAAAAACAGCGTGAGAAGTGCGTCACATGCGCTATGGGAGATTTAGTGAAAACCAATAGTCGTCGGCAATGGCTAAAACAAGTTGGCGCGGCAGGGCTACTTGGCAGCGTAGGCTTGAGCAGTTTGATCCGAGAGGCTTTGGCTAGCGGGTCGAAGCCGATTTTGTCAGGGGTTCACAAGCTTACCGGCAACGTTTCTATCAACGGTAAGCCGGCCAGTGTGGGCATGGTAGTTGGCAGTGGCGATACGATCGTGACAGGTCCCGGTAGTGAAGCTATTTACGTGATCAACCAGGATGCATTCCTGCAACGCGAGAGCAGTTCGGTGAGTTTTTCCGGGCTGACCGCGGATGTGATGCGGGTGCTGACCGGAAAAATACTATCGGTGTTTGGCAAAGGGCAAAAAAAGTTACAAACAGCGACGGCGACCATTGGCATTCGTGGCACCGGTTGTTATATCGAATCGGATGAAAAGCGGGTGTATTTTTGTTTGTGTTATGGCACGGCGGATGTTGTGCCGGATGCGGACCCGAGCCATGTCGAGCGGTTTGAGACAAAGCACCATGACCATCCGGTCTATCTGCACCATGATTCGTCGATGCCAATGATGGTTGATGCTTCTGTAATCAACCATACCGATGCAGAGCTTGTTCTGCTCGAGAGCCTCGTTGCCCGTTGGCCACCCTTTAGCCAGGGGTACTACTGACGGAAACGGTTTTACCGCCTGATTGGCTTCTTTAGTCGAGTGATAGTCGCTTTTTATCTCGGACCATCTGTTCAAACACTTCCACCGTAACCGGGGGGCTGAACAGGTAACCTTGCAGCTGATCGCAGCCGAGGCCGCGCAGGAAGGCCATTTGTGCCAGTGTTTCAACGCCTTCCGCGACGATTTCCTGACGTAGCTGTTTGCCCATGGTGACGATTGCCTGCGCGATTGCACAATCGTTTTCATCTTCCGGAATGCTTACTACGAAGGAGCGATCAATTTTGAGCGTGGTGATCGGAAACTTTTTCAGGTAAGTAAGGCTGGAGTAGCCGGTGCCAAAATCATCCAGTGCCAGCTGGAACCCGAGAGCCGCCAGTTCATTCATGATTACAACGACTTTTTCCGGTCCGCGAACGAGCAGGCTCTCAGTAATTTCCAGTTTGAGCAATTCACAAGGCACCCCATGACGGTCGACCACGTTTTTCAGGCGTCGTGGAAGCAGGGGATCGAATTGCCGTGCCGAGATGTTGATGGCAATCGGAACTATTTCAAGCCCGGCGTCAAGCCAGCTGCGAATTTGACGGCAGGCTTCTTCGAGAGCCCAATTGCCCAAGTCAACGATCAGGCCGGTTTCTTCGGCGAGCGAAATGAACTTGCTTGGCGGTATCAGACCGTTCTCTGGATGTGCCCAGCGAATTAGCGCTTCGGCGCCCACGATGCGCCCGCTGCGCAAACTAACTTTGGGCTGGTAGTGGAAGAGAAGTTCATTGCGCCCTATGGCCCGGCGTAATTCACTTTCGAGTTGCAGCTGTTCTCTGGCGCGGACGTTCATCTCTGGGCTATAGAACAGGAAGCAGGACTCCCCGTTAACCTGGGCGCGTTTCAGTGCAACATCGGCGAGACGTAGTAAGGACGCGGTGTTGATTCCGTCTCCCGGAAAAAACGCAATACCGATGCTAGCGCTGATGTGCAAGGCATGTGATTCAATTACAAAAGGCGCTTCCAGTGAGGCCAGCAGTTTTTCAGCAACCAGGCCGCTATGTTCGCTTCTTTGCAGACCGAATAGTGCGATGACAAACTCGTCGCCACCAAAGCGCGCCAGAATGTCTTCCTCTCGCAGGGCTGAACGAAAGCGCTGACCCACCTGGCGCAAAAGTTCGTCACCTACTTCGTGTCCAAGCGTGTCATTGACCGATGCAAAGCGGTTCAGGTCAATGACCAGAAGCGCGCCGTGTTCGTGTTTGCGGTGTGCCGAAATCAATGCTTGTTCGGCAAGTTGCTGGAACAGCGTACGATTGGGCAGGCCGGTCAGGCTGTCGTAATTGACAAGGCGCTGCATGCGTTCTTCGGTCGCTCGCAGGACGCTGATATCGGAAAAAACCGAGAACGAATGGGTGATTTCGTTGTTGGCGTTGCGCACGACTCCGATGGAGACCGATTGCGGAAACAACTCTCCATTCTTGCGTTTGCCGATGATTTCGCCATGCCAAGCGCCTGCGCCATGCATTGCAGCCAGTACTTCGGAGCGAAAATCGGTGCTGTGTACGCCGGAGCGAAGAATGTCAGGGGTTTTGCCAATCGCTTCACTGGCCGAATAACCGGTAATACGTGTAAATGCATTGTTTACCGAAACAATCTTGTTGTTGATGTCGGTAATCAGGATGCCTTCTTCACTGTTCTCGATGATTCGAGCATGCAAGCGTTGCTTTTCTGAGATCGACAGATGGTCGGCAATTTCGGAGAGGCGGGCAACCATTCCGATGGGCTCGTTATTTTCGTCGAGAATATGATTTAGCAACAGATTGGCGCGAAAAATATCGCCGGACTTCTTGCACCGCCTGACTTCCATCACAGGGCTGCCGTGATCTAAAAACAGCTCGTGTATGTCACTGTTGCTGTCGACAGATTCGTCGGCATAGAGAAACAGAACGTGTTGCCCGATTGCCTCCTCTACCGTGTAGCCAAACAGAATTTGTGCTCCGCGGCTCCAGTCCGTTATGTAGCCGGCCATGTCCATGGTAATGACCGGCTCATGGAGCCATTCTGGCCCAGACTCGGAAAATATGGGCTCGGCTTTACACTGGTTTTTTTCGTCATCGAGCGCGTGCAGCGAATTTTTCAATGCAACAAGCGTTTGGGAGCGCTCTTCGTCATTCTGCGCGAGTGCTAAAGCACACAGGTCGAGGCAGTTCTTGATTGATGACTCAGGCATCGACTGCGTCCCGCTTGTCGTGGATGACGTCCAACATCCAGCGGTGAGCTTCGGTATTTATCTCGTTGAACTCTGCGCTCGAAAGGGGGAGCCCAGCAAGTTGTTCTGTCAGACCTTCGTCGTTCGCTTGTTCTGCATATTCGACGGCTCTAAGCAGACTTCCAAGTACGCCTTCACGCTGCAATACTGCTTTGCTGAGGGAGTCGTCCAGTTTCAGCGGATTAAGAATTTCTGGCAGCGGCATGCCAAATAGCGTACCAAGCAGCGAGAACATCCCAATCATGAAAGCCTGTTCCTGTTGCGTTCGATCAAGCCCTATCGCACTTGCCAGCAACTCCATACTGCGTGCTCGAATGGTCACTCGCGCCAGCAACATGGCGGAACGATAGTCGTTGTGGTTGGCTGCAAACAGCATGAGGTTGAGCCACCGCTTGAGCTGCTGGCGCCCAAGAATGAGAATTGCCTGAGAAAAGCTGGAGATATGCCTGCCAACACCTGTGCCAAGTGAGTTTACGAGACGTAAAAGGTGGTAAGCCAAGGTGGGTTCTTGCCGGAAGATGGCTTCAATCTCGAAGGTGTCCGCATCGGTGGCGACTTGTTGCAGAAGCTTGAGTGACAAGGCTCGTGATGCTGTCTGTGTTCCGGAAGGCTTGGCCGGTTGTGCAAGGTACCAGTTACCAATTAGCCATTCGGCCGTTGGTGGTAGAGCCGGTTTTGTGTGTTCATCAGAGTGGTGCGTTACTTGCGCCTTAATAAAATGGCACCCCAAATTTTGAAGCGATTGTAATAATTCTGGAGACGAACGTTCTTCCAGATCAGTGCCAAAAAAGCAGGGAAAAGACTCGGAAAATGCTGCGAAATTTTCGCCTTCAAACAGTGCCGTCAGAGCGCTCAAGTCGCCTTTGCCAGCATGAAGCTCAACAGCACCTGGGTTAAGCGCTCGGTCGGCCATAAGACGCAGGAAGAGCAGAGGTGCCAGACTCATGAAAACCACTCGCGAGTAATTGGATTGATTCGTATTTTAACCGCAGAGCTCTCCCTTTGCGGCGTCTTTTCTCCGCTATAGATGCCCTTGTGGTGTTGAGGTACGAAGTCATTCTATGCTAAATGACTTTATGTGTCGCACTTCGGGAAAGCTTCGTGGGGCTGCGTTGAGCATATTTCAGCACGGAATTTTTGAAATACGCCAGCCCAGATACTTTGTCTGAATCAAAGATCCAAAACGTGCTTCTAAATAATATCTAGATCCAGGCAGAAACGGTTGCAACCAGCTTCGCGGGCGTTGATCATCAACGATCTGCAACGCTCGACCAGTGTTTCGGAACTCTCGCCCGTGTATTCCATAATTCCGCCACTAACCGTTAGCCGTAATTCGGCTTTGGTAAATGCCTGTGACTCGATCGTTACGCGCAAACGCTCGAGTCCGATCATCGAATTTTTCAAGGAAACGTTGGGCAGTACCAGCAAAAACTCGCTATCGCCGATACGTCCTAGAATATCGATCTCGCGCATGCATTTGATGAGCAGTTGCCCGATTTCGCTCAGTGCCTGATCCCCCAATTTTCGCCCATGCTCAGCGCAAAGCGCTGAAAAACTGTCAACATCGAGTTGCGCCAAGGCAAAAGGCGTTCCGTAACGACGGGCGCGATGGATCTCATTTTCCAAAAGGCGAATGACGTGCTCTTGGCTGAAAACGCCAGTGAGCGGGTCTTTGGCGGAGAGTTGTCGAACTTCATTTCTGAGGTTTCGTTGCTCGCTGATATCGGTCATCGTTAGTAGTACAAGTCGGACCCCTCCGCGTTCTGAGAGTACCGGAATCGCATTTATTGAGAGCCAGACTTTCTGTGCCTTGCCGTTGTCCAGGATGACGATGTGTTCGTTGTCAGCCTGCGATGTGCGTAATGCAGCGTTCAGCGGGTGCTCGTCCACTTCTAATAGTTGTCCGCTTTCGTTTAGCCAGTTGGGTACGGATTCACCGAGCAAGGAGCAAGCTTGTTCGTTCTTAAGGCACAAAGACGCATCCTTTGAATACACCATCAAGCCAATGCCCAGACTATCAAGTAGTCTTGCGTAGCGTCTGATTTCCTCGTCATCGGCATTAATGCTCGGAAGAGGTGAATGGCGCTGGCTTGTATTCATGATTTGACTAGGTGTCGCTCTCGAATGGAGTATGAATATCCTACGGCAAAAAAGTATGCCGTGGCCAAAAATAGCACTTGCAGACCAAGCCGGACTGATGAACGGAGCCTATAAGCAGACAAAGTGCGGAAAAAATGCGGAAAACGCCCCGAAGGGCGTTTGGGTATGTAGAAGAGTTCGTTACGGGCGGCTCAACAGCCCGTTGTGAAGACGTACACGATCGCTACGCTGTGGCGTGTGTTGCACGTCACTCAGGGCGCACCCCAAGAGTACTTCTTCATGATGTGCTATCGCACATCACTCAGGGCGCATCTGCGGGAAGAGAATTACGTCGCGGATGTTCGACGAGTCGGTGAGCAGCATGACCAGTCGGTCGATACCGATGCCGCAACCGCCGGTCGGGGGGAGGCCGTATTCCAGGGCGCGGATGTAATCAGCGTCGTAGTACATGGCTTCTTCGTCGCCGGCGTCCTTGGCTTTGGCTTGTTGCATGAAGCGTTCGGCCTGAACTTCAGGATCGTTCAGTTCCGAGAAAGCGTTGGCAATTTCACGGCCGACGATGAACAACTCGAAGCGCTCGGTGATCTCTGGATTTGCGTCGCTGCTGCGTGCTAGCGGGCTGATTTCAGCTGGGTAGTCGATGATGAAGGTAGGGTCCCACAGATCGGCTTCGGCCGTTTCCTCGAACATCAGCAATTGCAAGGTGCCCAGCCCCATGCCGTTCTTGACTTCGGCCTTCATTGTCGTGAGCTTCTGCTTCAGCCATTCGGCATCATTCAACTGTTCGAGGGTGTATTTGGGGTGGTACTTTCTGATCGCTTCGACCATGGTCAGACGGTCAAAAGGCTTGGAGAGGTCGAGGGTGCGCCCCTGATAGACGAAAACCTCGGTACCGAGTGCTTCGCGCGCGGCATGGCGCAACAGACCTTCGGTGAAGTCCATCAGCTTACGGTAGTCGCTGTAAGCCTCGTAGAACTCCATCATGGTGAATTCGGGGTTGTGCCGCGGGCTCATGCCTTCGTTGCGGAAGTTGCGATTGAGTTCGAAGACCTTTTCGAAACCGCCGACGACCAGTTTTTTCAGATAAAGCTCGGGGGCGATGCGCAGGAATAGCTCCATATCGAGCGCGTTGTGGTGCGTCTTGAACGGACGTGCCGAGGCGCCGCCGGGAATCGGGTGCATCATCGGGGTTTCAACTTCGAGGAAGCCGTGATTGGTCATGTAGTTGCGGATCGACTGGACGATCCGGCTGCGCGCAGCGAAGGTGAAGCGCGACTGCTCGTTCATGATCAGGTCAAGGTGACGCATGCGGTACTTCTGCTCCTGGTCGGTCAGCCCGTGGAACTTTTCCGGCAAGGGGCGCAGCGACTTGGAGAGCAGGCGGATTTCCGAACATTGCACGGTCAATTCGCCGGTCTTGGTACGGAAGACCGTGCCGATGGCACCGATGATGTCGCCAATGTCCCAGCGCTTGAAGGCGGTGTAGGTTTCTTCGCCGACCTTATCGCGCGCGACGTACAGCTGAATGCGGCCGGATACATCCGAAATGGTGATGAAGGCGGCCTTGCCCATGACGCGCTTGAGCATGATACGCCCGGCGATCTTGACTTCAACGGGGGCTGATTCCAGTTCTTCTCCGGTTTTGTCGGAATAGAGCTCGGTGATCTTGCCCGCCGTGTTCTCCCGCGAAAAATCGTTGGGGTAGGCTTTGCCGGTGGCCTTCCATTCGGCGAGCTTGGCACGGCGCTCGGCGATGATGTGGTTTTCGTCGATTTCGGTGGTGGCGGGTGTATTGGCTTGTTCGGACATTTTGCGTCTCGTAATCAATAGGTTGAACGGTTTGTGGTGGCGTTTGCGTGGCGCTTAAAAGCCTTGCTTTAAACTGGCCTCGATGAACTGGTCGAGGTCGCCGTCGAGTACGCTTTGCGTGTGCCCGACTTCGACGTTTGTGCGTAGATCCTTGATGCGCGACTGGTCAAGAACGTAAGAACGGATCTGGTGTCCCCAGCCGATGTCGGTCTTGGTGTCTTCGAGCTTCTGCTGCTCGGCCTGGCGTTTGCGTATTTCCGCTTCGTACAGACGGGATTTGAGCATGGCCATCGCTTCAGCCCGGTTGCGGTGCTGCGAACGGTCGTTCTGGCATTGCACGACAATACCTGTGGGAATGTGCGTGATACGCACCGCCGAGTCGGTCTTGTTGATGTGCTGACCGCCGGCGCCAGAGGCGCGGTAGGTATCGGTTCGCAGGTCGGCCGGGTTGATTTCAATCTCAAACGAATCGTCGATTTCCGGATAAACGAAAACCGAACAAAAGCTGGTATGGCGGCGCGCGTTCGAGTCAAACGGTGATTTGCGCACTAGCCGGTGAATGCCTGTTTCGGAACGCAGCATGCCAAAACAGTAGTCACCGGAGAGTTTGATGGTCGCCGTCTTGATACCGGCCACATCGCCGTCGGAGACTTCCATGACATCAACCGTGTAGCCTTTGCGGTCGCCGTATTTGACGTACATGCGCAGCAGCATTGAGGCCCAATCCTGAGCTTCAGTCCCGCCTGCGCCGGATTGAATGTCGATGAAACAATTGAGCGGGTCGGCCGGGTTGTTGAACATGCGGCGGAACTCGAGGTTGGCGACTTCTTTTTCGACGCCGTCAATGTCAGCTGCAACGCTGTGCAGCGTGTCGTCGTCCTCTTCTTCGCGCGCCATGGCGAATAATTCGTCGGCGTCCTTGAGGTGGTCGCCGACACGGTTAAGCGTGAGGACGACGTTTTCCAGAGATTTCTTTTCTTTGGAGAGCTTCTGTGCACGCTCGGAGTTGTCCCAGACCTTGGGGTCTTCGAGTTCGCGGGAGACGGCGTTTAACTGATCATTCTTCTGATCGTAGTCAAAGATACCTCCGTAACTCGGTGGCTCGCTGGGCGAGATCCACGAGTCGGTTGGCGATGATATTGAGCTGTTCGGCTTCCATGATGTTCCAGGCTATAGGCGGAAAACCTCAAATTATATACGTTCAAGGCCAAGCATATCTTGATGGTAGCGCTTTCATTGGCAGATTTTTGGCTGGTTGATACTACGTCCGGCAATTTTGCCTGGGCTTGAGCTTCCCTATGACACGAAAAAAACTCCTTGGCAACCTACATTGGTGGTGTCAGTAAGCTGGCGCGAGGTGTTTACAACGTCAGAGTGGTGGCCGAAACCTGAGCTGAACGCATGGTCGTTGAGGCCGTCGGGCGTAGCGGTTTGCCATTCAGGTTCACGGTGAAAAGAAAAAACCTCGTTCCGCTCCAGCCGGGATTGTTCGATTAAATCCCGCCGTTGCCTGCATTGATTATGCTTTTGCAGGCATTGAGCTTGTTGATGAAGTGGCGCTTTTCTGTCGGCGTTAGTTGCTTGACGCAGTATTCGGCCTTCGACGCGCTTGAGCGATCCGCGTATTCCATCATGGCTAGTAGCTTGGCCGGCGGGTGCGACCGGGTGTAACGGGCGCCTTTGCCCGCGGCATGAGCTGCGTAACGCGCCTCAACGTCTTTCGTGATTCCGGTATAAATGCTGCCGTCGAGGCACTCGATCAGGTAGAGGAACCAAGTGCCTGATCGAGTTACTTCGGTCTGCTCTTCGGGTGACATGGCCAATTCACCTGGCGCTTGAATGGCCCGCTTTATAGCGTTCAGGCATCCTTGACCAGTTCTCCGCCTAGTGCTTCGAGCAGGTCGTTGAGCAGCTGAGCTACCTCGCCGGTCATCAAGGTGAAGTCGATGTCGAAACGCTCGTCTTCGTTTTCGGCCTGACTGTCAGCTTGTTCCTTGAGGAGGTCGAGGAAGCTCAAGCGTTTGATTTGCAGGTTTTCGTTAAGCAGAAACGAAATCCGGTCGCCCCAAGTCATGGCGAGGCGCGTTACAACTTTACCGTCGGCAATATGCTGGCGAATTTCTTCGCCTTCGAGCGTGTGCTTCACGTAGCGCACGGTGGCCTTTTCTGCCGAACGCAATTCGAGATCCTGATCGAGTGTAAAGTGGCTAGGCGCTTCGCCCTCAGCGACCCATCCGGTCATTGCCGAAGAAGGCGACTGGGTTACTTGCAGAAGCTTGGCGGGCAATTGGTCAACCGACTTGCGCAGGTGTTCAAGGAACTCTTCCGCCTTTGCCGGGGAGGCGGCGTCAATGGCCAGCCAGCCGTTAACCGGGTCGATCCAGCCAAAGGTCGTGCGGCGACGGACAAATGCTCGTGGCAGCAATTCGATGGTCATGGCCTCGCGCAGATCCCGCATTTCCTTGCGTCCAACGCGGCGCCCTTCGTTTTCCTCGATTTCCTTCGCTTTGTCGTTGGCAAATTGTTTGACGACGGAAGCCGGTAGCAGCTTTTGTTCAATGCCGAGAGCTAGCAGCCATTGACGATTGACTGAGTGGACGAGGGGGCCGCCATCGCGTGGAGCGATCCAGCCTATACTTTGCAAATCGCAAGCGCTACATGGTTGCAGCGTCAGAGTAGAAAGCTGTTCTTCGAGTTTGCCGGTATTGTCTGCCCAGTTTTTGGGCAGGCGGTAGAGTTGGAGATTTTTAAACCACATGGGCTCAGGCTCGGAAAAAATTGGGGATTATAGGGCGGAATGCCGAGTTGAAAGGGGCGATTCCATTAATTGCCCGGGGGTGATTCGCCGCCTGTTTATTCGATGGTGTTGAATGATTCGTACGGAGTGGTTCATAATACCGACATGAATGATCCCCAGCCTATTGACCCGCGTCGCCGGATTCGCGAACTGAATGCTATCCCTGAACGGGATCGTACCGACGAGCAGTGGGACGAGTTGAATGAACTCGAAATTCGTACCGCTCCTGGAAATCGGGTGTCGGATCGTCAGCCTGACGGTCAGCAGGAGAAGCGGCCGCGCTCCGGAATGCAAGGAGGGCGGCGTCCCGATCGGAATCAGGGGCCTAGAAACAACGGGCCGCGGCAGGATACGCGCCCTCCAGATGGTCGCTCGCCGGATTCTCGGCCGCAGGAGGCGCGAACAGATCGTCCTCCCAAGCCACGTCAGCATCGGCGCCCTAAACGTCCCGTCGATTCGCCCAACGGCGGTGGAAACAGTGGCAATAGTGGCAATAGTGGCGCCGCTGGTAGTGGAGATCATGGCGGCACAGGTGGTAATGACGGGGGCGGCGGTGCAAGTTGATCGGCTGCCTTGACAAGAACCGAGCGCAATAGGGCTCGGTTTTTTTATGCCTGCGTTGGCCGTTGGGCAATTGCCCGGTGCTTGCATCGTTTTCCCGGCCGGATGAAAGACGGCTGCGGAGAGGACGGGTAGAATACGCGCCATGAACATTATTGCTCTTGAAACAGCTACTGATCCTGGGTCGATTGCCCTTTGGCGCGACGGCGTGGTCTTGGCAGCCAGTTGCCCGGCAGGTCTATCGAACTCAGAGACTTTGCTACCCCTTGTTGACTCAAGCTTGCGTAGCGTCGGGCTGGGTTTTGCCGATCTCGACGGAATAGCTTTCGGAATGGGGCCGGGGTCATTTACCGGCTTGCGCGTAGCATGTGGTGTCGCGCAGGGCGTCGCAATTGCTCGTGATTTGCCGCTGCTTGGCATCGGCACCTTGGCCGCGATGGCGCTGGCCAGTGGCGGCGCACGTGTGATCGTGGTTTTGGATGCCCGCATGGGGGAAGTGTACTTTGGCCTGTTTGCTCACGGTGAGCAGCAAGGAGAAATCGGGGTATATCCCCCTGATGCTGTGCCATTGCCAAACTCAACGGGTTGGATGGCTTGTGGTAATGGGCTGCTTGCTTATCCGCTATTGCGTGAGCGGCTTTCTCCCTTTGTTGATAGCTGGCAGCCCGAAGTCATGCCCAGTGCCGAGGCTGTAGTCCGATTGGCTGCGCCTCGCTTGGAGCAAGGAGAGCGAATCGATCCGGCGGATGCAATGCCGCTTTACGTGCGCAACAAGGTAGCGCAAACCGTTGCAGAGCGCCTTGCTCAGGGAGGCAAGGCCTGATGAGTGCCGTAATGATGCCGCGCTTCGAGCTGATTCCGATGAATGAAGGTGATCTCGATGAGGTGCTCGCGATTGAATACCGGCTATGCGCATTTCCTTGGGGGCGCGGTAACTTCTCAGATTCAATGGCTAGTGGCTATAGTTGCTGGGTGTGCCGTGTGGCGGGTGAGCTGGTTGCTTACTGTGTGCTGATGCTGGCGGTTGATGATGTGCATTTGTTAAATATTTCTGTCGCCGAAAAATGGCAAGGCCAGGGGTTTGGTGCGCGCTTGCTGCGTCATGCCATGAAGCGTGGTCGAGAAATGGGAGCGAGTACTTTGCTTCTTGAAGTGCGCGCCTCCAATGACAAGGCCTTAGCCCTATATCGTCATTTTGGCTTTCAGCAAATTGGTGTGCGGCGTGGTTATTACCCGGCGAATGGCGGGCGTGAGGATGCGCTGGTGTTAACGCATGCCTTGAGCGAGATGTCGGCATGAGCTTGGAGCGCGAACAAGTGCTTGCCGAGATGGGGCTGACGCCGCAGTGGACGCTGCGTGAACAGCCTTCTGTAGCTCGTGACGTAAAGATAATGCCGACTTGTGATCCGGTTTCTGTGACGCCACCCGTTGTCTCAGAAAAGCCGCTTCGAAGCGATTCTCACGCAGTTTCGTCTCTGTTGGTGACAGAAGATCGCTCTGATCAACTTGCATCAGTGGGTTGGACTGAATTGCGCCAGAGTATTGCCGAATGCCGTGCCTGCGCGCTTTGTACGGAGCGCCAGCTGGTTGTTCCGGGCGTCGGTGATGAGCAGGCCGACTGGCTGTTTATCGGCGAAGGGCCGGGGGCTGAGGAGGATGAACAAGGCGAGCCTTTTGTCGGGCAGGCGGGTCGATTGCTTGATGCGATGCTGTTGTCCATCGATCTGAAGCGCGGCAACAACGTCTATATAACGAACGTCATGAAATGCCATGCGACGGGAAACCGTGCGCCGAAAGAAGCTGAGATTGCGGCATGCACGCCTTATCTCAAACGTCAGATCGCCTTGCTTCAACCCAAGTTGATTGTTCTGCTTGGTCGCGTCGCCGTGCATGCCGTGTTAGGCGAAGACGTATCTCTCGCCAGTTTGCGTGGGCAGCCTGTCGTCTATCGCAATGGCGAACAGTCCATTCCGGTGATCGTGACTTATCATCCTGCCTATTTGCTCAGAACCCTGCCTGACAAAGCCAAGTCTTGGGAAGACCTGTGCCGTGCGCGTCAGTTGATGAGTGAGATTTTGTCTTTCGGAATAAGCTAATATGGGCAATAGCAGCTCCATAAACGGATTGTCGCGTGCTCATTTTTGCTGTTTTCCCCTTGTGGGAACTTAATGCCCGCCATCGTCGAGGTGAGCGGTATCGTTGTATTGGCGCTGGTTTGCTTCGTGGCGACGCTTGATGAGAAACATGTTGCCGCTGACGAATAGGCCAAAGAGCGTGATGACCCAGTAAATCGAAAGATCAGCCATGATCATCAGGTAATAGGCGCCGGTCATGACGAGAATCGACAGGTTTTCGTTGAAGTTTTGTACCGCGATGGAATGGCCTGCGCCCATCAGAATGTGTCCGCGGTGCTGTAAGAGCGCGTTCATTGGCACGACGAAGAAGCCGGAAAGTGCGCCAACGATGACCAAGAGCGGAACGGCGATCCACATCGAATGAGCGAAGTTCATGGCGATGACGATCAGTCCCATGGCGATGCCGAGCGGGATGACTTTGACCGACTTGCGCAGGGTAATCATGCGTGCCGCACCGACTGCGCCGAGCGCGACACCGATAGCCACAACGCCTTGCAGCATGCTCGACTTGGAAAGGTCGAGGTGGAGTGCCACTTCAGCCCAGCGGATGACGATGAATTGCAGGGTAGCTCCCGCACCCCAGAAAAGTGTGGTGACGGCCAGAGATACCTGCCCAAGCCGGTCGCGCCAAAGCAGCGCAAGACAGTGGCTGAATTCACGAATCAGGTACAAGGGATTCATGTGCAGCGATCGATGATCGACGCCCGTATCCGGGATGTAAAGGTTGAATATCGAAGCTGCGATGTAAAACACGGCAACAAAACATAGCGCCATTTCGCTGATGGTGTCGACTCCGGTGTCGATTAACGGGAAGTCGAACGCCAGAAAGCCGAAAGCGACTCCAGGCTGGATCAGTGTTCCACCGATGACCACCCCGAGAATGATGGCCAGCACCGTTAGTCCCTCGATCCAGCCATTGGCTACCACGAGCAGACGGTGTGGCAAATATTCGGTGAGGATGCCGTATTTGGCAGGGGAGTAGGCTGCTGCACCAAGCCCAACTACGGCGTAGGCCAGCAGCGGATGGACATCAAGGAACATCATCGCGCAACCAATGATCTTGATCGTATTACTGATAAACATGACCCGCCACTTGGGCATCGAGTCGGCAAAGGCGCCAACAAAGGCAGCCAGAGCAACGTAGGAGACGGTAAAAAACGTTTTTAGCAGCGGCTCATAGGCGCTGGGAGCATCCATTTCACGTAAGGCAGCGATGGCTACGATGAGCAGAATGTTATCGGCGAGCGCGGAAAAAAACTGCGTCGCCATGATGATGTAGAAGCCGAAAGGCATCGATGAATTTGCCACCACTTTTGTCAGGAGGTGGACTTATACCATGAAAGCCCTGAAAAGGTGGTCACGCTGCCTTGCACAGAAAAATTGATGGGTCGTTCTTGGGTAGCTTGGCTTGTGCTGAAGCAAAATGCGGCCGATACTCTCGATCCGCTTATTAACTTGTACAGGAATCGTTCGTCCCATGCCTCGTCCCATTCAGGTGCGTATCGACTTAGCTGCGTTGCGCCACAACTATTTAGTCGCCAAGGAACATGTTGCCAATCGGGGGGGGGCGCCCAAGGCTTGGGCGGTGGTTAAAGCGGACGCCTATGGGCATGGCTTGATGCGTGCTGCCAAAGCGCTTGGTGATGTTGCCGATGGTTTTGCACTGCTCGAACTCGATGCGGCCGTGGCTCTGCGTGATGCTGGGGTGCGCCAGCCGATCCTGTTGCTCGAAGGCTTTTTTGAACGCGACGATCTGGATGTTTGTGCCGAATACGGTCTGATACCGTGCATCCATCGCATCGAGCAATTGCAGATGATTCGTGAGGCCAAATTACCGGTGCGTCTGCCGGTATACCTTAAATTCAATACCGGCATGAACCGCTTGGGCTTTACGCCGGATCAGTTGCCGGCAATGAAGCGTGAACTGGCGATCTCAACGGCGATTGGTCAGACCACGCTGATGACGCATTTTGCCGAAGCTGATGGTGGGCGCGGTGTCGATTGGCAACTGGAACGCTTTGCCGAAATGAGTAAGGGGTGGAATTGCCCGGTTTCGATGGCCAATTCAGGCGCTATTTTGCGTCATCCGCAGACGGCGCACGATTGGGTGAGGCCGGGAATCATGCTCTATGGTGGCAGTCCGTTTGCTGATGCAACAGCAGCAAGCTACGACCTCAAGCCAGTGATGACCATGAGCAGCAGGATTCTGGCGGTACAGGAAGTTGGCATTGGCGAACGCGTTGGCTACGGTGGCACGTTTACAGCCGAACGCCCGACGCGCGTCGGTATCGTCGCCTGTGGTTACGCCGATGGCTATCCACGGCATGCGCCGGGTGGCACGCCGATTCTGGTTAATAGTCGGCGTACCGTGACTCTGGGCCGGGTCTCGATGGACATGCTGGCCTGTGATCTGACTGATTTGCCCGAAGCTGGCGTTGATAGTGAAGTCGTGCTGTGGGGCGAGGGGCTTCCGGCCGACGAAATCGCCGCCTCGGCGGGAACGATCTGTTACGAGCTGTTTTGCGCGCTGGCTCGCCGCGTGCCGGTCGCCGAAGTGTGAATATTTAGCGTGGCCAAAGCGAAAACGATTTATTCCTGCACCGAATGCGGGGCTACTTCGCCCAAGTGGCAGGGGCAATGTCCGGGCTGTGGGGTGTGGAACACGCTGGTTGAAACGGTTGCCGAAACGGCTTCTACTAGCAATAGCCGCTTTGCCGCGCTGGGCGGCACCGCCGGCTTGCAGACGCTCTCTGAAATCGAGGCGCGTGAAGAAGACCGTTTGCCGACCGGCATCGCCGAGTTCGACCGGGCGTTGGGCGGCGGGCTGGTCGCTGGTGGCGTCGTGTTGCTTGGCGGTGATCCGGGAATTGGCAAGAGCACCTTGCTGTTGCAGGCGCTGACAGAACTTTCTGCTTTACATCATGTGCTGTATGTAAGCGGCGAAGAATCCGGGCAGCAGATCGCTATGCGCGCGCGCCGGCTGGCGCTCGACACGCGGAACCTCAAGCTGCTCGCCGAAATCAATCTGGAAAAGATTCTCGCCACGCTGCAATCGGTCAAGCCGCAGGTGGCGGTGATCGACTCGATCCAGACCCTGTGGTCGGACCAACTCAGCTCGGCACCCGGCTCGGTGGCGCAGGTGCGCGAGTGTGCGGCGCAGCTGACGCGGCTGGCCAAGCAGAGC
>RRZT011970951.1_pt1 | contig 17843 bp, 12 predicted proteins | sample 2165551 | NCBI WGS metagenome assembly RRZT01 (sample SAMN10456910, study PRJNA506462) | wastewater metagenome | biome: wastewater; feature: sludge; material: wastewater sludge; isolation source: wastewater sludge with Escherichia coli K12::gfp cells carrying plasmid... | place: USA: Moscow, Idaho...
CAAAACACCTGATTTGTATGCTTGTGGTGTAGATTATGTTGGAGTTTCAAACATTTTTACCTTCATGAATACTTTCCCAGCATACTGGAAACCCTACACAAAAATGATGAAAGAAATTTGGTATGATGTGGAAGACCTAAAAGAAAAGGAAATCGCCAAAGAAGTTTCTCCTGTTTTCCACATCGATAAGATCAAAAAACCATTATTTGTAATTCAAGGAGGAAATGATCCTAGAGTAAACATTAATGAATCTGATCAAATTGTAGAAGGATTGCGCAAAAAAGGATTCGCTGTGCCTTATATGGTAAAATACGATGAAGGACACGGATTTGCAAAAGAAGAAAACCAAATAGAATTATATAAAACAATGCTTGGTTTCTTTGCTGAAAACTTGAAATAAACCAAACAATTTAAAATAAGAGCCTGCATTAATTGATGCAGGCTTATAAAAATTCATTCAATGGCATTGTTGATTTTACATTTGTTGGAATTAATTGTTAATTTATTTTTATAAAAAGATTAAAATGGGAACAAAATGCCTTAATTGCGGCAACGAAACTGTAAATAGTTTTTGTTCGATTTGTGGTCAGAAAAATTCTACACATCGCTTCTCTATGAAGCATTTCTTTCTCCATGATTTTATTCATGGAGTTTTTCATCTGGATAAAGGCTTTCTCTTTACGCTCAAGGAATTATATACAAGACCGGGACATAGCATTAGAGAATATATTCAAGGAAAAAGAGCAAAGCATTTTAACTATTTTACTTTAATGCTTCTGATTTATGCAATATCACATTTTTTAGCAAAAATTCCTGAAAAATCAGTTTATGATATTATGATAGACAATAATATCAGGGTAGGCAATTATAAGGTTTTAAAAGAATATGCAAAGTTTATCATGTTGCTGTACATTCCTTTATATTCGCTAGCCACTTTTTTATTTTATTATAAGAGTAAATTGAATTATACTGAACATGTTGTAATGGCAATGTACTATAGCTCAGCAATTCTTGTTTTTCATGTCATCCCGATTATAGCACCTGTAATATCAACTAATCTGAATTTTATTCTTACCCTACGAATTATTGTTGGCTTTACAGAGTATCTATATTATTTTTGGTTTTTATATCAATTTTTTTCCAAATTTAAATTTAATAAAGTTGAATTGATTATTAGAACAGTTTTGGTGGTATTCATTATGTCTATGATTACTTTTGCAGTAGGAAAAGTGGTTGGTTATATAGGTTTAAATTATTTTTAGACTGGAAAGACTATAAGTCTTATTTTATATTTCTTAATTTTACAGGTTTAAAAACTAAACTTGAAAAAATATGTTTAAACATTTTGAGAAAGCTATATTTAGAATACCTTTATTTCCATTAAATGCTCTTTTTAATAAAAATAATGAAACATATGATTTAGATTTTTTAGCAAAGGAATTTCTTGAAAATGAAATTTTTTTGGAGGCTGTCTTTTGGAGTTCACCAGCATTCTACAAAATTTTACTGGATTATAGTGAGGGAAAAATATCCGATGAAAAGAGGAAACGCAAAGTGTTAAATACTCTTAAAAAATACATAATTCGTTCAGCAACTAGACCTACTCCTTATGGGACTTTTGCAGGAGTTTCACTTCCTTCAATTGGGACAACATCACAAGATTTTTATTCAAAAAGAAAGATTCGCTTAGACATTTCTATTTTAAGAAAAATAAAAACCTCGATAGAAATCCATCCGAAACTTTCTTCATATTTAAACTTCCAGATTAATAATTCCTTATATGAGGTAAATCGGGAATATCGCTTTTTAGAGGTAGATTTAATTGTAGATGGAAAATGCCAAATTACAGCATTAGAGAAAACTCAAATTCTCAAAAAGCTGATTTCATTTTGTAAGAAAGTGCCAATTTCCTTCGAGACTTTTTATGCTAATTTCTCAGAAGATTTTGAAAAGCAGGAGCTCTTATATTTTTTTAATGAGCTGATTCACATGAGGTTCTTAATTAGTGAAATTGAACTCGGACTTAGTGAAAGGGATGATTTAATATCGATAAAAGCCTTTTTAAATCAAAAAGGGTTAATTAATAATAGGAATGCGAGAGCATATTTAAATGTCATAAATAGAATTGAAAGTTACGTCAAGAAAGTTCAAAATCTAGATTTAGGCGATTTTTTATTGGAGGAGTATCTGGAAATACAAATGTTATTAAAAAATCTGGGGATTTTAATTGATGAAGAGCAACTTTTTCAAGTGGACTTATTACATAAACCTTCAAGTTTGCAAAACTTTTCTAAAAAAGATTTGCAAAATATTAATGAGTCAATTGAAGTTGTAAGTAAAATTACCGATGAGAACAAAAAAATGAATGATCTTGAAACATTTAGAAAAGTTTTCTTGGAAAAATATGAAGGCCAATCAGTTCCAATCTTAGAAGCTCTGGATGTTGATTTTGGAGTAGGCTTTCCAGCCAATGAAAGTATAGGAAATAATGGTAACGACTTTTTCAATGCTAAATCATTAAAAGAGCCAGTTATTCAAAAAAATAATAAAACGAATGTTTCAGAATGGTTATGGGATAAGATTGAATATAACAGAGAAAATGAAGCTCTTGAAATTATAAAGAATGACTTAGGGGAAATTTCTCCAAAAATTGAACAGTTCTTCAATACTTTTTTTGTTGTAGGTCAGTTTGTTGAAGATGGAAAAATCTTATTGCAAAACGTAGGTGGAGTTATTGGAAATACATTGCTTTCCAGGTTTTCATATTTAGATGAAAGCATTGAAAAGTTTTGCAATGAAATTTCCGATTTTGAAAAAAACTCTTCTCAAGATATTATTCTAGCTGATATTATTTGGATTGAGAATAGTAAAGCTGGAAATATTTCAAGACGAATATCAAATTTAGATTATGAAATACCCTTGCTCAATGCTTCTTCCAAAAAAGGAAAATATAAACTTGAATTAAGTGATTTGCAAGTTTCCATACACCACAATGAAGTCATTTTAACATCTAAAAAACACAAAAAGCGAGTCATTCCTATATTATCTAACGCACACAATTTTAGACAAAGCTTGAATCCTATCTATAAGTTTTTGTGTGCTCTTCAGTATCAAAATAAACAATCATTTGAAATTAGTTTCGATTTTCAAAGTTTAAAAAAAAGATATTTTCCAAGAATTTTTTATAAAAATATCATTATTTCTCCTGCTTGTTGGATTATTCAAAAAAGTGATATCAAGCAAATTAAAACCTCCAATTTGCCAATTGAAAACCTAAAGGAGTTTTTTAATAAATGGAATGTTCCACAATTTGTCTTAATTGTTCAAGGAGACAATGACTTGTTAATTGATACTCATAACCCATCTTTTCTTGAAATATTGTTGAATGAAATACAAAAAGATCAAATATTGATTCTGAAAGAATGGCTCTACTGCAAAGGAAATGATAATATAAATTTTACAAACCAGTTTATATTACCCCTAAAAAAATGTAAACCCGTTCCAATAAGTGATATAAATATTAAAAATAACTCTAATCCGCCACTAAGAACTTTTTTCCCAGGAAGTGATTGGGTTTATTTTAAAATATACTGTAGTACAAATTTCTCTAATATTATTTTAAAAAAAATTTATAGAGAATATATTGTTGAACTCAAAAAAAATAATATTATTGAGAAATGGTTTTTTATAAGATATGCTGATCCCCATCAACATCTAAGATTAAGAATAAAAAAAACAGATAAGAATTTTGATTTTTATGGTCAACTGAAAAAAAAACTAAATTCATTTCAAAAAAAAGACATTATTTGGAAGATTAAAATAGATACCTATCAAAGAGAATTAGAACGTTACGGGATGAATGATATTGATTATGCTGAAGACATATTCTTTTACGATAGTGAAAATTACACGAGAAATTTAATAAAGGGAAAAATTGATAATTTTGAATATCAAATTTCTTTTGCTCTTCAGAACTTAAATTTTTACCTGTCGTTGCTAAATTTGAGCTATGAGGAAAAAATGTATTTTTGTGAAAAAATGAAGATGAATTTTGCAAAGGAGAAAGGAAAAACTTTTATAAAAGAAATAGATAAAAAATTTCGTGAAATAAAAAATGATATATTTGTTGCTATTAAAAATGAAACTAGTTTCAAGTTAAAAGACATTGGTTCTCTACGAGTTATAAACTTAGGAAATCTTGCTGACTATATCCACATGAGTACCAATAGATGTTTTGAGAGTAACCAAAGAGATTGGGAGTATTACTTATATTATATAATGTATGAATATAATAAAGAGAAATTTTATAAATCAAAATAATTAGTGAAGACAGAGAGTAAAAACGCTTTTTTAGAAAGTATTGTAAATTTTGATTTTGATAAACATTATACAAAACAAAGAAGAATAGCAACTCATATTCTTATGTGGATGATATACACTTTTATCATTCAGATAGGTTATCATTGGGGTTATAAACTTACTTATTTTACTTCTATTTTTATGGCAATAAGACTTACTTTATGTAACGTCGCAGTATTCTATTTACTGTTCTATATAGTTATTCCAAATACAATAGTTAAAAATAGAGTAATATTATTCTTTATTTCAGTTTTTTTATTATTTGAGATTTGGCTGATAATCAATAATTCTATTTATATTTTAGCTTATAAATATGCCTCTAATAATGATTTTGGTATAATAAAAGAGACATTAAAAAATACTAGTAAAAAAAATGTAATAGATGTTATTAATCCAATAAACGTTATAGGACATAGTTTTGACATAATTGGGGCTATATCACCCATATTGTTTTTGAAATTTGCTTTTAGTTTGAGTAAAACATACTCTAATGAAATTAAAGCAAATAGGAAAATAGAAAAATTAAATTATGATAATTTATTAATTGAAAATAAGTTTTTGCAATCTCAACTAAATCCTCATTTTTTATTTAATACACTTAACAATCTATATGCATTAGCTATAAAAAAGAGTGATATTACATCTGAACTAATATTAAAATTATCAGATATAATGAGATATACACTATATGATGCTAACGTTAAAAAAATATCTATCAATAAAGAAAGAGATTTTATTGAAAATTATTTTGAAATGGAGAGAATGCGTTATCCAAAAGATTATTTAATTGATAAGAAGATAAATTTATTAAAAGAAAATATTGAGATTGAACCTTTGTTATTTTTTGTTTTTATAGAAAATGCTTTTAAATATGGATTAAAATCTGAAAATCCATTTTTAAGAATGATTTTAAAAACTACAGAAAAGGATATATATTTCTCAATAGAGAACGATGATTCAAAAATATCTAATAATACAAAGTATAAAGGTTTAGGAATTGAAAACGCTAAACGCAGATTAGATTTACTATATCCAGAAAAACACATTCTTAGTATACACAAGAAAGAAAATGTTTTTAAAGTTGAACTTCAAATAAACTTAAACTGATGTCAGATAAATTAAAATGTCTTGTTTTAGATGATGAACCTCTAGGAAGAGAAATCATTGAAGAGTATGTTAACAAAACACCTTTTTTAGAGTTATCAGCATCTTTTGGAAAACCATTAGAAGCATTAACTTACTTACAAGAAAATAAAATTGATATTTTACTGACTGACATTGAAATGCCTCAGCTTAACGGATTACAATTTATAGACTCATTAAAATCAAAACCATTAATAATTTTTATCACCGCGTATAGAGATTATGCTATTGAAGGTTTTGAATCTGGTGTTGTAGATTACCTAGTAAAGCCTGTAGCATATAACCGTTTTATAAAAGCAATAACAAGAGCTCAAGAAAGCTTGAAAGCTAAAGAGTTTGTTCAAACAGATAATCAATTTGAATTAGATAGAATGTTTATAAAATCTGATAATAGATTAGTTAAAATCTTTTTTGAAGATATAGTTTATATTGAAGCTCTTAAAGATTATTTAAGAATTCACATATCTGAAAAAGAACGTTATATTACACATTCTACTATGAAAGCAATGGAAGAAAAACTTCCCGATTATTTTTTTAGAATTCAAAGATCATATATCATTAATACAAAATATATCAAATCATTTTATGGAAATACAGTTAAACTCTCAATAGGAGAATCTTTAGGAATCTCCACAAATCATAAAGCAGAATTATTCAAAAGATTAGGAATTGAGGGAGACTAAAAAACATTAATCTAAAAACTTTTCAATCTCGTCTAAATATTTACTTCTATTATCTAAATAAATTTCTTTCTTTTCTTAAAGTTTTCATTTTTGAATTATTAAATATTAAAAAAATGAAAACAAAAGAATCAAAAAAGAGAAAGAATAGTTTAGTTCTAAACAAGAAAACTGTAACCTGCTTAAAGCAAAATCAAGAACTAAAATCTAACACAACAATAATATTTACAGTGACAGCTTGTTTTTGATATGATAAATTGTCTTTGCATATTCCAAGATAAGGTTTTAGCATATATTATTAAAAAATATATTTCTAAAACGCCGTTTCTTACCTATAATGAACGGAATTCCATGACTATAGAGACCTATTTAGATAAGTCAAGAATTGACTTGGTTATTGCAGAATTAAATAAAGATACTGAAAAAGACATAGATAAATTAAGAGCAACTTTGAGTGAGGGATATTTTATATTATTCAATTATGATAACAACTTTAAAAATTTTGAAAAATACCAGCAAAGTCATTTTTTAGATAAAAATTTCACCTATGCTGATTTTATTGATACTTTAAGTTTGGTAATAGATAATAAAACTTTGATAGAATTATCAACTAAAACAAATTAAACAATACTTTTGAATATACATTGTTATTTAAGTGACTTTTGATTTCACATTCATTCCAAAACCGTTTTGCAAATAGTGAAACGGTTTTTTTTTATTCTCAATGTGCGATTTTGTTCATCTAAATAAAAGATGTTCTTGTCTAAACTTTAGAAGGAATCGTCTAAAAAATTTCCTGTAATGGTTCTTCATAGATACTTTTATTTCAGATTTTTTATCAAGTATTTCATCAATAAATTAATAATAACATTACAGAAATGAACGCTTCAAATAACACCACAATTGATTGGTCTAATCCAAACGTACTATATCAAATTATGAATGATATTAAAAATCCTATTGAGAAAATTATGGAGACCAGCAAAAGAAATATGGAAAAAGGAGGGTTCCAAGATGAAGTTATTTTCTCAAGCAGTAAACAAATTAAAGATGTCATAGAACAAATACTGGAGGAGATACAATCAAAATCTGTCAACTTAACAGTCAAGCAAACCCCCGAAATATTTTTTATTTACAAATCAAACAAAAATGTGCAGAAAATGTGCACAAATGAGCTGGTTCCTGAAAAAATAACTAAAACAGATCAAGATTGGCTTTTAAATTTAGAAAAAGAAATCTATTCGTCTTTTACACAAAATGATATTAATATTTACGATTTATCTTATAAAATGGCGGTTAGCGAACGTCAATTATATCGAAAAATTACAAATTTAATTTATCTAACTCCTAATAAATATATAAGGGTTCTACGCTTACATAAAGCAAAGCAAATTATTGAAAATTATATTCAACATTCCATATCGCAAATAGCGTATGCAGTTGGATATAATGATGTGCATTATTTTTCAAAATTGTTTTTGGAACAATACGAAATTACTCCAAGAGAATTAATAGCAACACTAAAATAACATTTGTGTGTTTATACATATTAACGTCGTCAAATTTATAGTAAATATTGGCAGAAATATAACATAAACAATAAATAAATTGCATAAACATTTTAAAATCATAGTATTATGAAAAGAGTACTTTTTTTTCTTGGTCAACTAAATGACAGAGATGTTGAATGGATGACACTTAATGGGCATAAAATCGAAGTGGAAACTGGAACAAAACTAATTGAAAAAGATAAAGAATTGGACAATTTGTATATTGTTCTTGATGGACAATTGTCTGTTTACAATAATAGTCCATCTGATTCTATTGCAAAATTAGGTTCAGGAGAAATTTTAGGAGAAATGTCTTTTTTGGAAGCTAGACCTCCTTCGGTAAATGTCATTGCAACAACCCATTCCAGAATTTTTGTGATTGCTAGAAAATTGATAAATGAAAGGATGAATTCTAATCCAGAATTTAGATCAAATTTTTATTATGCTTTAGCTCTTTTCCTTTCTAACAGATTAAGAAAAACAACAGATCAATTAGGATATGGCAATCCAAAAGAAGAAGACTTAATAGATACGAATATTTTGGATGGAGTTGCTCAAGCTGGATCACGTTTTAGTCAAATTCTTCATCGATTTTCAGAAGTTTAAATGATGAGATTTATTTATTGTTTATTAATATTTTTTTTGTGCATTAATCCAATTTTGATTAATGCACAATCTATTGATGGTTCAAGATTAATTGAACTATCTAAAGTTGCAATAGAAAAAAGTCCTGTGTTAAAAAGAAATGCTTACACGGTAAAAAATGCTGAAGCTGAATTACAAATTCAAAGAAGCATTTTCGATTATAATCTTAATTCAAATTTATCCTATCAGCAAAATCGATATCATCTTTTTGAAAGTGATCCAAGAAATCAATATTTAGACAAGATATTAAATTCAAACAATATTGATATATCTGCAGGTTTAAATCGAAAATTCAGAACAGGTCAAATTGTGGAATTAGGATTACAGCATTTATTTAATAGTAACAATATTCCGTTTAATAATTTTAATCAGGCAATACCAGCATTTAGAGGAGATTATACAAGTTTGATAAATCTTTCAATTACGCAACCTCTTTTAAGAGGAAGAGGTAAATCTATTGTAACGCTTAATGAAGAAGCATCCAAATTATATATTGAATCTGCAAAAGAAAATAATGAATTCATAACTTCTCTTGAAATTTTACGTGTAGGTGAGGCTTACTGGAATTATTATACAGCATACAAAGTTTTATCAATTTATAAATTAAATGAAAAGAGAGTTGAAGATGTTCTTTATATGACGGAAGAACTTGTAAAAGCAGACAAAAAACCTGCTGGAGATTTAGCGCAAATAAATGCGGATTTAGCGAATCAGAAGAAGTTTACAATTATAGCAAACCAAAGTTACTTTAATGCAAAACAAAATTTGGGTAGAGTAATTGGGCTAAGCGATTTAGAATCTGAATTATTAGCAAATCCTTTAGATGGGTATCCAAATGTTGATGAGTCAGGTTATAGACTAGTCTTCAATAAAGAAAATCTTATTAGAGCAGGAATCGCAAATCGAAAAGATTTTGTAGCAAATGAAAAGATTTTAGAAGCACTGAAACTTTATCAAAGATTAGCAGAAAACAACCTAAAACCACAGTTGGATATAACAGGTTTTGGTTTTTATGGAAGTGCGAGTCAAGGCAATGGAAAACCATTTCAAGCAAATTCTTTTTTTAAAGATGAGGGAAATTATGTTGGAGCTGGAGCAAAAATTACTTTTTCCTTTCCAATCAATAATAATTATGCAAAAGGGAATTTGGTAAAAAGTAATATCGCTATTTCAGACCAACAGGTAGTAAATGAAAATCTTAAAAGGAATATTGAATTAAATATTTCCATCGCATTAAATAATTTAGAAAATACTGTAAGTGCATTAGAGCAATCAAAACTAGCATTGGATAGTTATAGAGAAGCATTTGAAAACGAACAGTTAAAATTTAAAACAGGATTAACCACTTTACTAAATGTTATTTTGTTTCAGGAAAGATTAACCTCTGCCGAATTAGAATATTTGAAATCTCAACAAAATTTTGCTACGGCCATCATTAACTTGAGACATGAAACTGGTACTCTAATTGAAAGTGATGCAAACGGTTATCTTGTAAGAAAAGAAAATTACTATACCATTCCACAATAAAAAAAAGAAATTATGTCAGCAGGATTTTTTAGAAAGTCAGCTTTAGAAAAACTTTCAACACCAGAAAAATTAGATCAGCTTATAAAGGTAACTAATAGGAAAGCATGGATTGCATTACTTACAATCGCTTTGGCTATTGGCACTGCCGTAGTTTGGTCAATATTTGGAAAAGTTAAGACCAAAATAGACGTAGTAGGAATTATTCAGGGAGGAGAAGTGCACGAAGTTGTAGCTACTTCCCAAGGACAACTAGTTGAACTAAATGTAAAAATTGGTTCAAAAGTAAAAAAAGGAGATATTATTGCAACATTGCATCAGCCAGAGTTAAGTCAGCAAATAGAAGATGCTAAAGCGATACTTACTGATAGGAATTTTGAAATGGGAAAAATTGTTTCATACGGCGGTCAAGGTTCTCAATTACAAAATGAATTTATTTCTCAAACAAGAAAAAGTATTCTTGGTGAGATTGATTCTGAAAGGAAGAAGCTCTCATTTCTTTACAACCAATTAGAATCTGAAAATACTTTGTTAGGAAAAGGTCTTATTATTAAATCTCAAGTCGCTAATACTAAACAACAAATTGAAGCATCTAAAAATACTATTGAAAGATTGAAAGGTCAAATGGCTGAAACATCCAGTCAACAGAATAATGTAAATTTTGATCTACAACAAAAACTAACGTTACAGAATCAGAGAATTGCCGAAGCAAAAAGGAATTTAGAGTTTTTGAATGAGAGATTTGATACTCAAAAAAATATAAGAAGTCCATACGATGGTGAAGTGGTGGAAGTTCTTACTGAAAGAGGTGTTGTAGTTGGTACAGGTACACCTTTGTTCAAGTTGAAAAATCAGAAAGATGATACTAAGAAAATAACAAGTGTTTTATACATTCCTTCTAAAGATGGAAAAAAAATAAAAAAAGGAATGGAAGCATTAGTTTCTCCTTCAATAGTTCAGCCACAAGAATTTGGGTTTATTAAAGGTAAGGTTACATACATTTCTGACTTTCCTATTACACAACAGGGAATGCTCAATTCAGTTAAAAACGATCAACTTGCTAAAGGTCTTTTAGCAATGGGGCCATTATTTGAAGTGCATGTAGATTTTGAGAAAGACTTAAGTTCTTATAGTGGTTTTCGTTGGACATCTGCAAAAGGACCAGATGTAAAAATTAAGGAAGGAACCTCTTGCATGGGGAAAATTACAATTTATGAAGAAAGACCTGTAACTATTGTTGTTCCTGCATTCAAGAATTTCTTTGATTTATATTAAATAGAAACTTTTCACAAGAAGCATATTGGCGATGAAAATAGATAAACAAGCTAGACCGGTAAAAGTACCTACTGTTTTACAGATGGAAAGTGTGGAGTGTGGAGCTGCAGCTTTAAGCATCATTCTTGGTCATTTTGGAAAATTTGTTCCTTTGGAAAAACTAAGAATAGCATGTGGAGTCTCTAGAGATGGTTTAAAAGCTACCAATATTATAAAGGCAGCAAAAGAATTTGGATTGGAGGCAAAAGGTTATGCAAAATCCATTGAGAAACTAATGCAGATAAAAACTCCGGCTATTATTTTCTGGAATTTTAATCACTTTCTAGTTTTGGAAGGATTCACAAAAAACAAAGTTTACCTAAGTGATCCAGCACAAGGTAGATACCAAGTCTCTCATGCTGAATTTGACGAATCTTATACCGGTGTAGTTTTAACATTTAATCCATCTGATAAATTTGAGAAAGGCAATGAAAAGAGAGGATTGATTTCATCTTTATCTTCCAGAATTACAAACTCAAAAATGAGTATTGTCTACATAGTTCTAGCAAGCCTATTTTTGGTTGTTCCTGGTTTAGTTGTCCCCTCTTTTTTAAAGGTTTTTATTGATAAGTATTTGGTTAATAATTTTTCAGGATTTGTAATGCCATTATTGTTAATAATGACGGTTTTTCTACTTATTAGCATGTCTTTAACCTACTTGCAGCAATACTTTCTATTAAGATTAGAAACTAAGTTGGCATTAGCCTCATCAAGTAAGTTTCTTTGGCATGTATTTCATTTACCAATTGCTTTTTTTACTCAACGCTATAGCGGAGAAATTGGAAACAGAGTTTCTTTAAATGATAAGGTATCGAAATTATTGAGTGGAGATTTGGCAAATGCTGCATTAAATGTAATCGTAGTGGTTTTCTATGCTGCACTCATGTTTTCTTATGACGTTTTATTGACAGTTATTGGTATCTTGATGGCTTTAATTAATGTTCTCATTATAAAATTTGCATCAAGAGCAAGAAAGGATGGCAGTAGGAGATTAACAAACGAAATGGGAAAACTACTCGGTACTACAACTTCGGGTATTAGTATGATAGAAACACTGAAAGCATCAGGAAGAGAAAATGATTTCTTTACCAATTGGGTTGGTTATTTAGCAAAAGTTACCAATGCGCAACAAGAATTAGGATGGCTTAGTATGCGACTCAATACAATTCCGCCATTACTAACATCTTTAACTTCAAGCATTATTCTCGGTGTTGGTGCATTGCGAATTATGGATGGAGGTATGACTTTGGGTGCATTGGTAGCATTCACCTTTCTCATGAGCAACTTTATGAACCCAGTAAATCAACTGGTTTCAGTTGGAAATATGCTACATGAAACAGAAAGTGATATGGGTAGGATAGACGATGTAATGAATTATGAGGTCGACAATCAATTTCTCACTGATAGAAATAATGATTGCAGTATTTCTAACTCTACAAAAAAATTAGTAGGCTATTTTGAAATGAAGAATGTAACATTTGGTTACAATACAACAATGCCTAGTTTAATTGAAAATTTTAATCTAAAATTAAAACCTGGTAGCAGAGTAGCGTTAGTTGGAGGCTCAGGAAGTGGGAAATCAACGGTAGCGAAAATTGCATCGGGGTTATATGAACCATGGGAAGGATCAATACTTTTTGATAATATCGAAAGAAGTAAAATTCATAGAAATGTAATAACTAATTCTTTAGCGGTAATAGATCAAGAAGTACTTGTTTTCAATGGAACAGTAAGTGAAAATATCTCATTTTGGGACTCAATGATTCCCGAGAAGAATGTAGTTCAGTCTGCAAAAGATGCTGATATTCATGATGTTATTGCTTCGAGAATAGATGCTTATGATAGTGTGGTTTCTGAAGGTGGCTCCAATTTCAGTGGTGGACAAAGGCAAAGATTGGAAATTGCTAGAGCTTTATCAAATAACCCGTCAATTTTAATTATGGATGAGGCAACGAGTGCACTTGACCCCACAACGGAAAAGAACGTTATGGATAATATTAAAAAAAGAGGTTGTACCTGTCTTATAGTCGCTCACAGATTAAGTACAATTATTGATTGTGATGAGATTATAGTAATGGATTTTGGTAAAATTGTGGAAAGGGGGACACATCAAGAATTAATGAGTTTGAACGGAGTTTATTCAAAATTAATTGAAACTAAATAACAAATACTATGTCAAAACATGAAAAAATAAATATAAAAGTTCAAAGTCCTTTAGTACTAGAGGATTCAGATAAAGTTTGGATGGTTTTGAATGGTGATGTCAATGTTTTTTCTACAATAATCGATGAAAACGGCGATTTTCAAAATTCACTAAAGTTTTTGTATTCAGCGGCAAAAGGTGATTTGATTTTCAGTTTGCTTAGTAAAGACTCTACTGAATGCACAAGGATAATTTTATATTCTTCAGGAGCAAGCTTATTGCCCATCAATAAGACCAACTTAATAAATATTGATCACCTATATTTAAAAGGGATGATAAGCAAGTGGATTAAAAATTCCACCAATTCATTTAGTTATGGAAATTCACCAAGGATTTATACAGCGATTGACCATTTCAATGAAATTATAGCAAAAAATGAGGAGATCATTTATCCATCTCATGGCATAAGTTGGATTCAGTTAATTAAAGGTAAAATTAGCATTTATTCCGAGGATTTAGAACTAAGTTCTAGTAATCAATTTCTTTCACCAATACCGGTGTCAAATAAGCTGTGGTTAAAAGTTTTGGAGGATAAAACAGAATTAAAGGTCATTAGTATTAATGATTTGCTGAATGATGAAATAAATTTTCTGTTGTCTATAGAGAGGCTTCAAAAACATTTTTACAAACAACTTAATGAAATTTTTCAAAATGTTTCTAATGAGGAGAAAGATTATTTTAGTGAAAAATCAAAAAATGAAGTAAATCAACTCAATAATACTTTAAACCAAATTAGTTCCGTTATTGATGGTACCAGGAAATCATATTACAATAACCAAATTGGGGGTGGAAAAAAGAATAATTTGCTCTTTAATACATGTAAAGTTATTAGTGAACACGCTGGCTTTAAAATAGAAGAACCTAAACATATTGATTCTTTTCAAAAGAATGTTTCAAATCAACTTACTGCAATATCTAAGAGCTCAAATGTTAGGATTAGAAAAATCATTTTGAGAGATACTTGGTGGAAAGATGAAAACGGACATTTGTTGGCATTTACAAAAGAGAATAATTTACCTGTTGCCTTAATTCAAAATGATTCTAAGAAAGGTTATGTTCTAAAAAATTTATCTACATCAGAAGAAAAACAGGTCAATAACGAAGTAGCTCAAGAATTAGAACCTATTGGGTATATGTTCTTATCGGGTTTTGATAGGAAAATGTCCTCAATTAAGGAAGTATTGTCATTTGCCATGAAAGGATTAAAAAATGACACATCTTTCTTAATTTTTGCAGCTTTAGCAGGAAGTTTAGTTGGATTGCTTGTTCCTGTTCTTTCGGGAATTATGTTTGATGATATTATACCTACAGCTGATCGAAGTTTACATTTCGATATTTTTCTTATAATGCTAATCACTGGATTTGTGTTGACCGGCTTGCAATTAGTCCAAGGAGTCTTGCAGATGCGTGTAGAGTCTAAATCCAGTATTAATCTTCAAGCGGCTGTAATGGATTATATATTAAGGTTGCCAGTTACATTTTACAAAAAATATAGTACAGGAGATTTAACAAATAGGGTATTAAGTATCAATTCAATAAGGCAGATTTTATCAAACACTTTAATTACTGCAACTTTGAGTGGCGCATTTTCATTTGTAAATCTTATCCTTTTATTTTATTATGAATCTCGATTAGCATGGATGGGGATTTTGTTGGGTGTTGTAGCAGGTACTTTTATGATAATCGTAGGTTTGTTAAAACTAAAGTATGATAGGCAAATTTCAAAAGAACAAGGTGAATTACAAGGTTTTTTGTTTGAGTTTCTTTCGGGAATTTCTAAAATCAGAATTACTGGTGGGGAAAGCAGAGTGTTCTCTTTATGGGCAGAAAAATTTTCGAGATTAAAAAGATTGAGTTTTAATTCAGGAACCTATCAGAACTTTGTTGAGACTTTTAATGCATCCTATCCGTTATTTACTAGTATACTCTTTTTTTCGTTTTTATATTATTCAATAGCAACATCTGATGGATCAACTTCCATCATTAGTGTTGGAGCTTTTATGGCTTTTATTACATCATTCAACAAATTCTTAAATGATACTTTAAGGTTAAGTATGGCAATAATAACCTCATTAAATGTAATACCATTGTACGAAAGAGTAAGACCGATATTAGAAGCGGAATTAGAAACCGTAGAAGGAAGTACGGATCCCGGAGAATTGGCTGGAGATATTGAAATAAATTCTTTATCATTCAGATATCATCCGGATCAACCCTTAATTCTTAAAGATCTTAGTTTTAAAATAAAGCAAGGAGAAATGGTGGCATTTGTTGGCGCATCAGGATCGGGTAAATCTACCGTCATGAGATTACTTTTAGGATTTGAACAGGCAGAATCTGGTTCTATTTTCTATGATGGAGAATCTTTTGAATCAATGAATAAGGAATTAGTGAGAAGACAAATAGGAGTTGTTCTACAAAATGGTTCTCTCATGTCCGGAAGTATTTATCAGAATATTGTTGGAAATTCTGAGTTAACTCTTGATGATGCTTGGGAAGCTGCTCGAATGGCTGGAATGGATGAAGATATAAAACATATGCCAATGGAAATGCATACAGTGGTAAGTGAGGGAGCAGGTACATTTTCTGGCGGACAAAGGCAAAGGTTGATGATTGCAAGAGCAATCGTACACAAACCTAGATTATTATTTATGGACGAAGCAACAAGTGCACTAGACAACCGAACACAAACGATAGTTTCCGAAAGTTTGGAAAAACTTCAAGCAACTAGAATAGTCATCGCACATAGATTGAGTACAATTAAGAATGCTGATAGAATATTTGTTATGGACAAGGGACAAATAGTAGAATCGGGAACCTACGAAGAACTTATGAAGTTGGACGGTCTGTTTTCTACTTTAGCAAAACGACAAATTGCATAATTGTTATTTAAAAGCGATGGAGGTTAAAACTGATTTGTCTGAAAATTTGAAATCTTATTTAGCAAATAGATTTTTATCCGCAAGTGAAAAAAGAGTTATAGAAGATTTGTTTTGGGTTGAAAACAACAATGCCTTTCATCGTAAACCGATTGAATTTCTGAAATTATGTTTTCCTCAATTATGTTTTCCGATAGAAAAAGGAGTTGGAGAATCAAAATTGTATAGAGATGCCACCTTAAAAGGAAAGTTTAATAATTTTAAAGGTGAGCAGAATTTTCTAAAATTAAATGATGAAGATAGTATACAATTGTTTCTTTATAAAAGTTTTGCAGGGAATGTTCCTGTTATTGTTATTTCCGATGAGAGTGATTTTGTAAAAATTGCTCAAGCTCTCTTGTATAGAAATAGTCCAAAAGAAATCCCCATGTCTATGGGAGCATGTTTAATTAATGGTATAAACAATTGGCGAAAAATAAATTTATTAAAAAAAGAATGGCAGAATAAAAGTCCGGCAAATGATACATGGAGTTATGAGTTTAAAGAGCATATTTTACCTTACCCATCATTGTACAAGGATAAATTAATATTATTAAGTAAAAAAAAATATAGTGGCGTTGAGAGTAATGCAGTTGGTCTAGCTGAAAATGAATGGCTTGAAATATCATTTAAAATAAGGTTAGAGCATGAGTGCACTCATTTATTCACATTAAGCCAATTTGGGATTGCTTCTAACAATCTTCACGACGAACTTATTGCAGATTATATTGGAATTACCAAAGCTTTAGGCAACTTTAATAAAGAGTGGATGTTGCTATTTTTGGGATTAGAACAATTTCCTAATTATAGAAAGGGTGCTCGTTTAGAAAACTATATTGAAAATTTTAATTTTGAAGATTTTTCAAAATTAAAAAATATAATAAAAAATGCTGTAGAAAATATTTGTTTATTTGATTTGGAAATCGGAAAGCATAATTCAAGTGACGAAGAGCTAATTAGGAGAATAAAAACACTATGTAAAGTAAGTTTATTAGATATTTCTTCTAAAAAAGGAAATCTAATTTTAATTGATGAATATTCGAGAATTTATTAGAATTTTCTTTATAAGATTTGAAAATACATCGGACTAAATCAAAATTGTTTTCATTTAAAATGTAACAATCCCGCAACCTCTTTTCAAAAACATCAAACAGATAAGAAAAGGCAATGTTTTAGAAATGTGGTTGCTCCTTTTTTTGCAAAAATGCGTTTCCGACCAAAGGGAGGAATTGCATTTTTGCCGCCCAAATTTGCATTGGGCAACTTTTACAGTTTTATGGGTTGAGATTGAAAATTTTTAAGATTGAGGAAAAATCCCCTGTTCACAGTCAATCCGTTACGAAATATGTTCCAAAGTAAGGAGCTTCCCATTTGCGCCAAAGTAGAATTAATAAACAAATCTTGCTTTTCTAGTGCTTCTGCTAAACTACAACTTGGCGTATTATCTTCCTCTTCCGAAATCTTTAAAAGTTCTCCAAATTCTTCAGTAATAAAAGGAAGATTTTCC
>RRZT010383762.1_pt1 | contig 17842 bp, 19 predicted proteins | sample 2165551 | NCBI WGS metagenome assembly RRZT01 (sample SAMN10456910, study PRJNA506462) | wastewater metagenome | biome: wastewater; feature: sludge; material: wastewater sludge; isolation source: wastewater sludge with Escherichia coli K12::gfp cells carrying plasmid... | place: USA: Moscow, Idaho...
CAGGACGACCTCGGCGGCGCAGACGCGCATATGGGTCGTTCCGGCGTCGTCCACTTCGTGGCCGACGATGACGAGCAGGCAATCCTGATCGCCAAGAAGCTGCTCAGCTTCCTGCCGCAGAACAACAGCGAGGACGCACCAATCGTCGATCCCGACTACGTCGTGGAGCCGAACGAGAAGCTGCGCGAGATCCTCCCTGTCGAGGGCAACAAGGGCTACGACATCCGCGACGTGATCCGCGAGATCGTCGACCACGCCGACTTCCTCGAGGTCCAGGCCGGCTGGGCGCAGAACATCGTCGTCGGCTTCGGCCGCATCGTCGGGCGCACCGTCGGCATCATCGCGAACCAGCCGAGCGTCATGTCGGGCGTGCTCGACATCGACTCCTCCGACAAGGCGAGCAAGTTCGTCCGCTTCTGCAACGCGTTCAACATTCCGGTGGTGAACCTCGTCGACGTGCCGGGCTTCCTGCCGGGTGTGGCGCAGGAGCACAACGGCATCATCCGCCACGGCGCGAAGATGCTCTACGCCTACTCCGCGGCGACGGTTCCGAAGATCACCGTCGTCCTGCGCAAGGCCTACGGTGGCGCCTACCTGGCCATGTGCTCGAAGGACCTCGGGGCAGACAAGGTGTTCGCCTGGCCGACCGCCGAGATCGCCGTCATGGGTGCCGAGGGCGCGGCCAACGTGGTGTTCCGCAAGGAGATCGACGCGGCCGAGGACAAGGACGCAAAGCGCGCCGAGCTGGTCGAGGAGTACCGCGAGACCTTCTCGACGCCGTACATGGCCGCCAGCCGTGGACTCGTCGACGACATCATCGATCCGGCCGACACCCGTCGTCAGATCGCGATGGCGCTCGAGCTGCTCTCGGCGAAGCGCGAGCTGCGTCCCGCCAAGAAGCACGGGCTCGGCCCGGCCTGATCGGACAGACGATGGAAGACAACACGCTGCAGGAGCTCCGCGACGCTGTCGCGGCGCTCACCGAGCAGGTCGCAGGCCTGCAGGAGAAGGTCGCCAAGCTGGAAGCCCAGCAGGAGATCCCCGAAGCGGACCTCATCGCCATCGGCGCTGCGGTCGCCGCGTTCTTCGGCCACAAGGCCAAGATCCGGGCGATCCGCTACGGCACGCAGAACCGCTGGGCGGCGGCATCGCGCGCCCGTGTCCATGACCGCTCCGTCCCGCACGTTCGCTAAGGAGAAAAGATGAAGCTGAAGGTGACCGTCAACCAGACGGAGTACGAGATCGACGTCGAGGTCGAAGAGGAACAGCCCCAGGGCCTGGGGCCGATCGTGATCGGCGTCAACGGTGGATCGAACCCGATCCCGACCAAGGCATCGATGACCGCCGCCTCCTCCAACGCCGTGCTCGCCCCGCTCGCCGGGTCGGTCGCGCGGATCCTCGTCCAGGAGGGCGACGAGATCCAGGCCGACCAGGTGCTGCTGATCCTCGAGGCCATGAAGATGGAGACCGAGATCAAAGCCCCGGCCGCAGGCACCGTCTCCGCCATCCTCGTCGCCCCCGGCGACGCGGTGCAGGGAGGCCAGGCTCTGATCGAGCTCTGATCCCACGCAGACCAACGGCCCCGGGGCAGGTTCCCCGGGGCCGTGCGTCGTTCCCGGTGACACTCCGATCAGCGACGCACCCGCCATTTCGACCAGCGAATCCAGGGCATCAGTAGCATGGGCGGGTCACAAGAGGAGGGGCACATTGAACGACGATCAGGACTTCACGACCAAGCCAGAAGAGCCGGAGGAGACGCAGGAGGCGCGCCTCACCGACGAGGAACTGGGGGCGCTCCCGACGGCCGATCCGGCAAACCCGGTGGACCGTGCAGACGTGATCGGTGAGGGCGGAAGGTGGTGGGCAGCCTGGTCTAGCCGCCTGCTGCTGATCATCGCAGGGCTCGTCGTCCTCGGGATCGGACTGAGGTACATCTCGGGCGCCATCATGCCGGTCCTGCTAGGCCTGCTCCTCGCGTCCGTGCTCTACCCGATCACCGCGCGACTGCGGAAGTGGGGCGCGCCGTACGGTGTCGGCGCCATCGCGGCCCTCCTGCTCGGTGTGGGCGTGATCGCAGGCCTGATCGGGCTCATCGCGCCGTCTGTGGCCAACCAGTGGGACGACCTGCGCAACCAGACTCTCGACGGCATCCGCCGGGTCCAAACCTGGATGTCGGGGCCTCCGCTGAACATCAACGACCAGGAGATCCAGGAGTACATCTCCCAGGCCGTCGCCTGGCTCCAGGAGCGCAGCGGCGACATCGCGACGTCCGTGGTCAACATCGGTGGCTCGGTCGGCAGCGCGCTCGTCACCCTCTTCACCACGCTCATCATCACCTTCTTCATGCTCAAGGACGGGCACAAGTTCGTCGGCTGGATGCGCGGCATCGTCGGCCGGCGGGCAGGGTTCCACGTCTCCGAACTGCTGACCCGCATGTGGAACACGCTGTCGGGCTACATCCGCACCCAGGCGATCGTGAGCTTCGTCGACGCCTTCTTCATCGGCCTCGGCGCATTCCTGCTCGGGGTGCCGCTCGCCTTCCCGATCGCCGTCCTGACGTTCATGGCCGGCTTCATCCCGATCGTGGGTGCCGTCACCGCCGGCGCGGTCGCCGTCCTCGTGGCGCTCGTCTCGAACGGCCTGACCACCGCGCTGCTCGTGCTCGCGGTCGTGCTGGGCGTCCAGCAGTTGGAGGGCCACATCCTCCAGCCGCTGCTCCAGTCGCGCGTGATGCAGCTCCATCCCGTGATCGTCCTGCTCGCCGTCATCCTCGGCAGCTCGTGGGCCGGCATCATCGGTGCCTTCCTCGCGGTCCCCGTCGCCGCCGTGGGAGCGGTGCTGCTGCGTTACCTCGGCGACCTGACCGACCTACGCACGGGGGAGCGAACGGCAGACGACATCAAGTGGGCCACGGACGACGGGGAGACGGTCGCGTCCCAGTCCGAGCGCTCCGCCGCCTTCTTCAGGGCCCTCGTGAGTCGACGCAGGGACGCCGATCCCGTCCACCAGGCCGAGGGCGACGACATCGAGGATCAGGGCTCCCGCGCGTGGGCACGTCGACTGCTCGGACGCAGGCCCGATCGGACGCCACCTGACGACCCGAAGTGAGCGTTTGCATGCAAGTGAACATATGCCGGTGAGTGAAACTCCGGACCCGGCAGGTAACGACACCGAGGGTGTCGTTCCGGATCACGGTCGGGGCGGCGCCGAGCCCCACGCCCACGCCGTCGGTTACCCCGACGCCCAGCCAGTCCCCGACGGGGAAGCCGAGTCCGACGCCGACCCCGAAGCCCGGCTGGCAGCCGAGCATGCCCTACACCGTTCCGGGCACCCACACCTTCAACGGGCGCCAGTGGAACACCACCTGTGAGGACTACTCGCAGACCACCCGATGCCGCACCGACATCTGGGCCACCACCGTGCTCAAGACGGCGTCCGGGTTCCAGGTGAAGCAGGGCTGGTCCTTCAACAACCTGACGTACCTGCCGTACATGTCGCGGGAGCAGTGGAAGGACAACCCCCTGGGCCACGCGACCAGGTGGACGGCCGCCGATGGCCGCCAGTGGGCCACCGAGTGCGACACGGCGGCGACCGGTAGGGGTGCCTGCCGCAGCTACACGCTGACGACGGTGTACTCCGCGAAGCCGAAGGCCGGCGGTGGCTACACCTTCACCCAGTCGCAGCAGTGGGTGTTCAACAACATCGTGCTGTTCAGGCAGTGACGATCTGCTGACCGACGAAACCGGCCCCCGTCTCCTCAAGGAGACGGGGGCCGGTCGGCGTCGTGGGCCTCAGCCGCGGAAGACCTTGTGCTGCGCCGCCTGGGCACGCGGGCGGATCGTCATCCGGTCGATGTTGACGTGACCTGGGCGGGTCGCCATCCAGACGATGGCCTCGGCGACGTCGGTCGCAGTCAGCGGCTCCGCGACGCCGTCGTAGACCTTGTCGGCCTTCTCCTGATCGCCACCGAAACGGGTCAGCGAGAACTCCTCGGTGTGCACCATGCCAGGGCTGATCTCGGTGATCCGGACCGGCTTGTCGTACAGCTCGAGCCGCATCGACTCGACCATCGAGCGCTCGCCGGCCTTGGCGGCGCAGTAGCCTGCCCCGCCCTCGTAGCCGCCGTCGGCCGCGACTGAGGTGACGAAGACGATGACTCCCTCGGCGGAGAGGAGTGCGGGCAGGAGCGCCTTCGTTACCCGGGCGGTGCCGATCAGGTTGGTCTGCAGCATCCTCTGCCAGGCATCGAGGTCGGCCTCGGCGACCGGTTCGAGCCCGATCGCCCCTCCCGCGTTGTTGACCAGCACGTCAAGGCTTCCTCCGGCCGCCTCGGCGAGCAGGTCGACCTGGCGCTGGTCGGTGATGTCGCATTCGAGGGCCTCGCCGCCGATCTCCTCCGCGAGTGCGGCGATCCGGTCGAGCCGACGGGCAGCGCAGATGACGCGGTACCCCTCCGCAGCCAGTAGCCGCGCGGTCGCCGCGCCGATCCCCGAGCTTGCCCCTGTCACCACCGCAGTCTTCATGCCGCCACCCTAATCCACGCAAGATGGCGACCGCGGTCCGGCCACGCGCGGAAGGGGCCGACCGGATCACCGGTCGGCCCCTTCAACGCCGGGTGGGCTACTTCTTGCCCTGGTTCTTCACAGCCTCGATCGAGGCCTTGGCGGCCTCCGGATCGAGGTAGCGACCGCCGGGCGTGACGGGCTTGAACTCGTCGTTCAGCTCGTAGTACAGCGGGATGCCCGTCGGGATGTTCAGGCCGGCGATGTCGTCGTCGGAGATGCCGTCGAGGTGCTTGACGAGGGCGCGCAGCGAGTTGCCGTGCGCCGTGACCAGGACGGTCTTGCCAGCGGCGAGGTCTGGGACGATGTGCGCCTCCCAGTAGGGGATCATCCGGGCGACGACGTCCTTGAGGCACTCGGTCAGCGGGCGCTCATCGGCCGGGATGTCGGCGTAGCGGGCGTCGTTGTACTGCGAGAACTCGTTGTCCTGGTCGATCGGCGGCGGCGGCACGTCGTAGCTGCGGCGCCACTGCATGAACTGCTCTTCGCCGAACTGATCGCGGATCTCGGTCTTGTTCAGGCCCTGGAGCTTGCCGTAGTGGCGCTCGTTGAGTCGCCAGCTGCGCTTGACCGGGATCCAGTGACGGTCGCAGCCGTCGAGGGCCAGGTTCGCGGTGTGGATCGCGCGACGCAGCAGCGAGGTGTGCAGGACGTCGGGGAGCAGGTCCTCGGACAGCAGCTTGGCCGCGGCCTTTGCCTCCTCGACACCCTTCTCGTTGATGTCGACGTCCACCCAGCCGGTGAACAGGTTCTTGGCGTTCCATTCGCTCTCGCCGTGGCGGAGCAGGATCAACTTCGAAGTCATGGGATCAGCTTATCGTCAGACGACGATGGCGCTCGCGTCGGCCCAGCCAAGCGGCGACCCGCCGGGGGTCAGGAGATGACGCCGAACTTGAAGCCAGCCTCCTTGTAGGCGGCGATGATCGCCGGGACGGACTCGGCCGTGAGCATCTTGTCAGGCGTGTCGTGGCCGAGGATGACAGCCACGTGGAAGCCCGCGCGGATCGGCTCGGTGGCGTTCTGGACCATCTCGTCGACGCTCGAGGGCCGCGAGCTCTTCGGCGCGGAGTCCCGGGTGTCGGCATTCCAGTCCACCCAGTGCACGCCGTGCGAGGCGAGCGCCTCATCCGCGCCCGCCATGTTCTTCCACGACATGTGGCCGCCGGGGTAGCGCCAGCCCTCCGTGTTGAAGTCGGGGCCGAGGATCGACTGGACGGCCTCGAGTGTCTTGACGTACTCGCTCTCGACGCGCTCGGCGTTGGCCTTCCTGCCCGGGTACAACTTCTTGTAGTCGTGCGACCAGCTGTGCAGGTTGATCGCGTGCCCCTCGGCAAGCTCCTGCTTCAGCAGGTCGGGGTTGTCACCGACGTTGGAGCCGATCACGTAGAAGGTCGCGTGGACACCGGCCTCCTTCAGGGCGTCGAGGATGATCGGCGTCGTGGTCTGGTTCGGCCCGTCGTCGAAGGTCAGGAAGACGATCTTCTCGGTCGGCTTCACCTCTCCCTCCAGCCACTGCTGGACGAGTTGCGCGGGGTAGACGTAGGCCTCGGCCGAGCCGATGTGGTTGCTGCCCTTGACGATCGCGTTCGGATCGCCGGTGTAGGAGGGGCGCGACGAGGGCGTCGCCGTCGGCGTGGCCGAGGCGGACGCCGGGACGCTCGGGGTGGGGCTGGCCGTCGGGCTGGGCGCCGCGGTCGGGGTCGGTGACGCGACGGCGCTGGGGGAGGCGACGGCGGTCGGGCTCGGGCTCGCGGCCGTCGGCGCGGTCTGTGAGGCCGCCGGCTCGGGTGAGCTTTCGAGTCCTGCCGGCGCGCAGCCGGCTGCGGTGAGAGCGACAGCGCTGAGCGTGGAGACCGCCAGGCGGCGGGCACGGAGTGTGAACATGAATCTGGCCTTCCCAAGTGGGTCGTGGCCGACTCTACGCCCGGAAGGGCGCAGGCCCGAATCGCTCAGACCGTAGTCAGAGCAGATGCGACCACGGTCTGACGGATCTGGCTCGAGCGCCGATCAGGCGTTGGGCCAGTCCTCGCCCTCCGGCACCTCGCCGGTGATGATGTAGATGACCCGTCGACCCACCGCGACGGCGTGATCGGCGAAGCGCTCGAAGTAGCGGCCGAGCAGCGCCACATCGACGGCGCCCTCGATCGAGATGGTGGAACCCTCGGCGAGCATCCGGGTGAACTGGTCGCGGCGCAGCACGTCCATCCGCGAGTCGATCTCGGCGAGGCGCTCGGCGCCCTTGGCGTCGCGCTGGGCGAGCGAGACGCGGGCCTGGTCGATGATCTCGATGGCGATGTCTGCCATCTCGCGGAAGCTGGCCTCGAACTCCTCCGGCACCGCGTGCGCCGGGTAGCGGAGACGGGCGATCTTCGCGACGTGGGCCGCGAGGTCACCCATCCGGGCGAGCTCGAACACCACGCGGATCGCGGAGACGATCGTGCGCAGCTCACCGGCGACAGGAGCCTGAAGGGCGAGGATGGAGAGGCACTTGTACTCCATCTCCTCGTGCATCCGGTCGAGTTCGGCGTCGTTGGTGATGACGGACTCGGCGCGTTCGAGGTCAGCGGTCAGCAGCGACTCGGAACCGTCCTTGATCGCCACCTCGACGAGTTCGGCCATGTGGACGAGGCTGTCGAGGATGGAATCGAGTTCCTCGTGGTAGCTGGTGCGCATCGCTGCTCCTTATACACAGGGGTCGCGTCGAGTCTAGCCGGGCTCGACGTCCTCCAAGAGGCTAGGCGACCCAGGTACACACACGTGCATTCCACGTGAACCGTCGGTGAACTCACGGTGAAGGTTCGGGGCCCCGCGCCACAGCGGCCCGTCGACCCGCCTCACGCCCCGCCCGGCTCGACCTATGATGGCGGCATGAACCCAGCCCTCGCCGGACTGATCGGGGCCGGAGTGGCTCTTGTGGGCTGTCTGTTCTTCTACCTGATCCACCGCGGACGGGAGGGCTGGCGCCAGCTCGAGGCCCAGCGCAACGCGGACAAGGTCTCCCAGGAACTGCGCGACGTGCTCACCCTCATCCCCTCCGGGGTGGTCATGGTGGGGCCCCACGACGAGATCCTCGTGGCGAACGACCAGGCCCTCACGCTGAACCTGGCGCGCGGCAACCGCCTCGGGTTCCCGGAACTCCTCGAGCTCGTCCGCACCGTGCGCGCCAGCGGTGAGCCGTACCGCGGCCCCGTCACCCGGGCCATGCTTCCCGGCTCCGATCCGGTCGAGATCCAGGCCCGCCTCGCAGCCTTCGACGACGACCGTGTCCTCGTGCTGGCAGACGACGAGTCGTCCCAGCGGAGGGTGGACGCGGTCAGGCGCGACTTCGTGGCCAACATCTCGCACGAGCTCAAGACGCCGATCGGCGCGGTCAGCGTCCTCTCCGAGGCCGTCGAGGCCGCCTACGACGATCCCGAGGCCGTCAAGAAGTTCGCCACCCGGCTCCAGATGGAGACCGCCCGGCTCGCCGAACTGATCAACCAGATCATCGACCTCTCCAGGCTCCAGTCGGAGGACCCGATGCTGGCCAGCGAGGTCGTCGACATCAACGACGTCGTCACCGAGGCGGTCTCGCGTTCGCGCGAACGGGCGAACCAGCGCGAGGTGAGCCTCATCGTGGCACGCACCGCGGAGGCGTTCGTGCTCGGCGACCAGTGGCAGCTCACCGACGCCGTCACCAACCTGGTGCAGAACGCCATCAGCTACTCGGGCGAGCGCGCCCGCGTCACGATCAGCGTCATGTGCGTAGGCACCGACTCCGACCCGCAGGTCGAGATCAAGGTCTCCGACAACGGCATCGGGATCAGGCCGGAGGACCAGGAGCGCGTCTTCGAGCGCTTCTACCGGGTCGACTACGGCCGCTCCCGCGAGTCGGGCGGCACGGGCCTCGGCCTGTCCATCGTGCGCCACATCGCGGGCGCCCACGGCGGCTCCATCCGGCTCTGGTCCCGCCCCGGCCAGGGCTCCACGTTCACGCTCTCACTTCCCACCTACCTCGGCCCGAGGCCCGACGCAGAATCCGACGAGGAATGAAGATGACCCGCATCCTGATCATCGAGGACGAAGAGTCATACCGCGAGGCGACCAGCTTCATGCTGGCGAAGGAGGGCTTCGAGGTGCTCACCGCAGCCGACGGCACCGAGGGGCTCGCGCTCTTCGACAAGCAGGGCGCCGACCTGGTCCTGCTCGACCTGATGATGCCCGGCATCCCCGGCGTGGAGGTGTGCAGGCAGCTGCGCAACCGCGGAAACGTGGCGATCGTGATGGTGACCGCCCGCGACTCCGAGGTGGACAAGGTGGTCGGCCTCGAACTCGGCGCCGACGACTACGTCACCAAGCCGTTCAGCCACCGCGAGCTCGTCGCCCGCATCCGCGCCGTGCTGCGCCGCGGCCAGGACCAGGTCCTCCTCCCCGAGGTCGTCGAGGTCTCCGGGGTACGCCTCGACGTGGAACGCCACCAGGTCTACGTGGACGGCGAGGAGGCGCGGTTGGCGCTGCGCGAGTTCGAGCTGCTCGAACTGCTGCTGCGCAATGCGGGCCGGGTGATGACCCGCGGCCAGCTGATCGACCGCATCTGGGGGAGCAACTACGTCGGCGACACCAAGACGCTCGACGTCCACATCAAGCGCCTGCGCTCCAAGATCGAACGCGACCCGTCGAACCCGGAACGACTGATCACCGTTCGCGGCCTCGGCTACAAATTCGAGGGCTGAGGGAACAGACGACGCCCACCCCGTCCGGGGTGGGCGTCGCGAAGCTGTCGGCGGCTCAGGCCGCGTACTTGTCCCACCACTCCTGGTAGTCGGGGTGGTCGGAAGGCATCACGGGCACGTCGAGCTTGACGACCGTTCCGTCGGCGAACGTGACGTCGACGTCTGCGAGCATCCCGGGCGTGAGATCGGGGCTGGAGAACTGGGTGGTCTCGCCGTCGATGTAGATGGTGGCGCCCTTGCGGACCTCCTCGGAGAAGTCCACTGTGACGGGCTTGCCGTAGCTGCCGTCGTCGAGGCCGGGGGTCACCGTGAAGCCTTCGACCGCGATGTCGGCATCGCGGGTGGCGACCGCCCCGAGCAGCATTCCCTTGCCCTCGGCGTCGGCGATGATCAGGAAGTTGCGCAGCTTCACGCCGCCCTCGTCGGCCTGCACACCGGCTGCCGGAGGCGCCGAGTACACCCAGTGCCCCTGCGTGCAGGCACTCAGCGCGACTGACATTGCGGCGGTCGCGACGATCGCCGCGATGCGGCGCATGGGCTTGGTCATTGGTCCTCCGTGGGCGCGTAGGGTCACCACATCCTAACCAGATCGGGCTGCCCGGCGCGACGATTGCGCCTGCGGTGAGCCTCTACCCCGGAATGAGGGTCTGGGCCGATTGGGGTCCGCCTGCTAGAATTAGCCCTGGAAAGGGGTCTTCAGGTATGACTTTTTCGATCGGTGAGACGGTTGTTTACCCCAATCATGGGACAGCCGTCATCGAAGACATCGAAAACCGGACCATCAAGGGGGAAGACAAGCTCTTCCTCGTTTTGCGGGTCATTGGCCAAAACGATCTGGTGATCAAGGTGCCGGCCTGCAACCTGGATCTTGTCGGGGTGCGCGACGTTGTCGACGCCGACGGTCTGGAGCGGGTCTTCTCGGTTCTTCGTGCGGAGCACACGGAGGAGCCGGCCAACTGGTCTCGCCGGTTCAAGGCGAACATGGAGAAGCTCCACTCCGGCAATGTGATCAAGGTCTCGGAGGTCGTGCGCGACCTGTGGCGCCGCGATCGTGACAAGGGCCTGTCCGCAGGCGAGAAGCGGATGCTGGCAAAGGCCCGCGCCATCCTCGTCGCAGAGCTCGCGCTCGCGGAGCAGGTTGAAGAGGACAAGGCTGAGATCATGCTGGACGAGGTCCTTGCCTCCTGACCAGCAACCGAACTCTCCAGAACCGGTCGTCGCCGTCGTGGTGGCGGCCGGTTCTGGTTCCCGGCTGGGCGCCGCCCTGCCGAAGGCCCTCGTGGAACTCGAGGGTGTCGCCCTCGTCAGGCGCTCGGTAGAGGCGCTGCGCGAGGCGGGGGTGGCTGACGTCGTCGTCACCATTCCGGTCGGGTTCCTCCCGCTCTTCGAGGCGGCCCTGCAGGGGCTGCCCGTCACCTTCGTTCCCGGCGGCGCCACGCGCCAGGACTCCGTCCGGGCAGGGCTCGCCGCCCTCACCGCACCCGACGACGCCGTCGTCCTCGTGCACGACGCAGCCCGCGCGCTCGTGCCCGCAGCCGTCGTCCGCGCCGTCGCCGACGCCGTCCTCGCCGGAGCAGATGCCGTGATCCCGGTCGTCCCGGTCATCGACTCGATCCGGAGGGTCGAAGGCGAAGACTCCCACATCGTCGACCGTTCGCCGCTGCGCGCCGTCCAGACCCCGCAGGGCGCCCGGCTCGCCACCCTGCGGACCGCCCACGACCGGATCGCGGAGGAGGGCGTCCAGGTCACCGACGACGCCGCCGTCTGCGAACACCTCGGGATGCACGTGGTCCTCGTCGACGGACACCGAGACTCCCTCAAGATCACCGAACCCGTCGACCTCATCCTCGCCAGCGCCCTGCTGCGGGAAAGGACACCGTGATGCGCGTCGGCATCGGCACAGACGTCCACAAACTCACCCCAGGCGTCCCGATGTGGCTCGCCGGGCTCAACTTCCCGGACGAGCCCGCGGGCCTCGCGGGTCATTCCGACGGAGACGTCGCGGCCCACGCCGTCTGCGACGCCCTGCTCAGTGCCGCCGGCCTCGGAGACCTCGGGTCGAACTACGGCACGTCCGAACCGGAATGGGCAGGCGCCAGCGGCGTCGCCTTCATCCGGGAGACCGCCCGCCGGGTCCGCGCCGCCGGGTTCCAGGTCGGCAACGCCTCGGTGCAGATCATCGGGAACCGCCCGCGCCTCGCCGCCCGCCGCACCGAGGCTGAGGCCCTCCTCTCCGAGGCGCTCGGTGCCCCGGTCAGCATCAGCGCGACAACCACCGACTCCCTCGGCCTCACCGGAAGGGGAGAGGGCGTCGCAGCCATGGCGGTGGCCCTGGTCCAGAAGCCGTTAGGCTGACCCGCGTGAAGAGTCTGCGTCTCAGCTGCCTGCTCGTCCTGGCGACCCTGCTGCTCGTCCTCGGAAGTCCGGCCGCCCGTGCCGACACCCCGGCCGACCGGCTCGATGTCGCGATCACCGTCAACGCGGACGGCTCGATCGACGTCACGGAGGAACTCGAGTTCGGCACCGCGCCGGGGGAGATCCGCCGCGAACTCCCCCTCACCTGGGACATCGACGGTGGCGCCTACTACCGCTACAGCGTCAGCGACGCGTCCGCCACCCTGCCGGGCGGTGAGACCGTCGGCTTCCAGGAGTCCGGAGACGCCCTCACCCTCAACGCCACCCTCGACCAGCCGGGCACGCTGCAGAGCAGCTACCGGGTCGTCGGGGCCACCTCCGCCCAGACCGGGCAGGACGGCGCGCTGTCTGGCATGACCTGGCCTGCGCTGTACGGGCTGTCGGTCGGGGTGAAGCAGGTGCAGGTCACCGTCACCGGGCCGGCACCCCAGATGATGGACTGCGTTGCCGGACCGCTCGCGAGCATCGGCAACTGCGCTGCCATCAGCGGCGGAACCGTCGAGACGCCCAACCCGGTTTTCCAGGACGGCCCGCGCGAGGCGCTCGACGAGGTCGTCGTCACCGTCGGGTACGACCCGGCCGACGTGTCGGCCGACGCCGACCTGCAGCACCGCTGGAGCCTCGACCGCGCGTTCGAGGTGAGCTGGCCCACCGTCGCCTGGGCTCTGGCCGCTGCGCTGATCGGGGCGGCCCTGCTCTACGCGCTGTTCCGCCGCACCGGACGCGACCTAGCGGGCAACGAACCCACCCTCGTGGCCGGGTTCACGCCGATCGGCGACGGTGAGTCGACCTTCGAGGTGCGCGACGCCATCCGTCCCGGACACGTCGGAACGGTGGCCGACGAGCGCGTCGACCCGCTCGACATCACGGCAACGCTGCTCGATCTCGCGGTGCGCGGTCATCTGCTGATCACCGAACTTCCCCGCGCCCAGCACGGGCTGCTCGACTGGACCCTGCAGCGCCGCGAGGGCCGCGACGAGCTCGCCCGGTTCGAGCAGGAACTGCTCGACGTCGTCACCCCGGCGGGTGAACCCACCCTGGTCTCGCAGCTCCCGGCGAGCCTGTCCGCGGGCATCGGAAGGGTGCAGGACGCGCTGTACGAGGACGTTGTCGCCCGCGGCTGGTTCGAGTCGCGGCCCGACTCGACCCGGTCGTCCTGGCGCGTCCGTGGCTGGATCGCGCTCGGGGTGGCAGTCGTCGCTGCCGTGCTGCTTGTCGCGTTCACCAACCTCGGCCTCCTCGCCCTCGTCCTGCTCGCCATCGCGGCGGGTCTCGTGTGGATCGCCGACCGGATGCCGCGCCGCACGGCCGCGGGCTCCGCGCTCCTGCGGGGGCTCGAGGCGCTGTCGGCGGTGCTGGCGATCCAGCCGACCGACCACCTGCCGAAGGGGCGCGAGCTGCCCGAGGTGTCCAGGCTGCTCGGCTACACCGTCGTGCTCGGAAGCAAGGAGCGCTGGATCGAGGCGCTCGTCGCGGCAGACGACGACGTCGAGGCTCCCGACCCCGACGCGCTCGACTGGTACCACGCCCCCGACACCTGGCACCTGCAGGACCTCCCGGCGTCGCTGACCCAGTTCGTGCACACCGTGCAGGGCGAACTTTTCGCCCGCTGACGCCCTTTGGCTGAACCTGACGTGCCAGTACTCTGGCCCTGATCGGCAGCCGAGCCGGTCGGGAGGAAACTCTCGTGAGCAATCAGAACTGGAATGGTCCTCAGGGCGGTTACCCACAGCAGCCCGGTGGTGAGCCCCCGCAGGGTGGCGGCTTCAACCGGCCGGGTGGTTACCCGCAGCAGGGTGGCGGCTACCAGCAGCCGGGAGGCTACCCGCAGCAGCCGGGTGGGGGATTCCCCCGCAGGGCGGCTACCAGCAGGGGCCCGGGGGTTACCCGCAGCAGGGCTTCAACCAGGGACCTCCGCCGCCCGGGGGTGGCGGCCGGAGCACGTTGCCCTATGTGATCGGCGGCGCAGCGCTCGTCCTCGTCCTCGTGGGCGTCATCATCTTCCTGCTCACGCGTGACGGATCCTCCGGCGCGTCGCCGCAGACCACGCCACCGCCCGCCGGGTCCACCCCCGCCGTGCAGACGACCGAGCCGGTCGCGCCCCAGCCCGACCCGGAGAACACCGAGGGCCTCCCGGTGATCAGCGTGACGCCGATCGAGTCACGGGGGTTGGAGCCCGTCAACACCGAGCCGCTGCCCGGTGAGACGACCGGGCCCGACCAGACGCAGCCGGCCACCGATCCCTCTCCCCTCGAGACGCAGTTGTTCGGCGACGCCGGGGTTCCGATCGAGGCCGTCCCCGCCCAGGTGGGGGAGTGGAAGGCGTACCAGTCGCCGATGATGATCATCTATACCAAGGCCGAGGGCTCGCCGCAGCGCATCCAGTTGGTCGGCTCGGGAATGCCGTTCGATCCCGACCTGTGGGCGCCCGTCCTGGAGGATGCGGTGGACCTGGGCGGGAAGGGCGTCTGCGGCCTGGCCGCCGGGAACGCCCTGTGCGCCCTCGACGGGGGACGGTACGGTGGGTTGATGCTCTCTGCCACCACCGGTGTGTCGCTGGAGGACACCCGCGCCGTCGCCGAGGCCATCGTCCAACAAATCAGATGAGTCAGGACAGGATCTGCTGATGAACACATTGAATCTGGGCCGAATGTCGCGCCCCGTCACATCGCTGGTGGCCGGCGCGATCGTCGTCCTCACCGTGACCGCCTGCAACGGTGACACGCCGCCGAAGCCCACCGACGTCCCACCGCCCGCCACGACGTCGACGCCCGCCTCCCCCTCCGGCTCGCCCAGTGAACCGGTCGAGACGACGACGCCGGCCAACATCAAGGACGCGCCCCTTCCGGAGAAGATCGGCGAGTTCACCCTGGGTGAGAACCTGCTCACCGGGATCCCCGAGTACCAGCACCCCACCGACGCGGCGACCGCGGTGGGCTTCACCGGCTACGACCTGCCCGTGTCCGAGTTCGAACTGCAGAAGCAGGTCGCGGCGGACTTCGGCGAGGTCGTCGACCTTGCGGGCGGCGCGGCCTTCTGCTGGGAGCAGGACGGCGACACGCCCTGCTACATCAAGACCGACAAGTACGCCGTCGTCGGCGTGACCGGCACGAAACTGCCCCTGGAGCAGGTGAAGCCGTTCATCGAGGAGATCGCCAAGGCGATCACCTGAGCTGCAACAGCGGCAACGAGGAAGGAGGGCGACCCGTGGCGGGTCGCCCTCCTTCCTCGTGGACCGGTTACAGCTCCAGGCCTGGGTAGAGCGGGTGGAGGTCGAGCAGGCGCTCCGCCTCCGCCAGCGAGGCGTCGCGGGCGTCGTCGGTGAGGTCGTACTTCGCCTTGCTCGGCTCGCCCTTGCTCGTGGTGGTGGGCTTCGTGGAGCGCAGGACGCCCGCGATCATGTCGGCGACGGCGTCCATGTCGGAGGTGGTGAAGCCGCGGGTGGTCAGCGCCGGGGTTCCGAGGCGGACACCGGTGGTGTACCAGGCGCCGTTGGGATCGTTGGGGACCGCGTTGCGGTTGGTGACGATGCCTGCGTCGAGCAGCGCCGCCTCGGCCTGGCGGCCGGTCAGCCCGAAGTTGCGCACGTCCAGCAGGACAAGGTGATTGTCCGTGCCCCCGGTGACCAGTTGAGCGTCGCGCGACAGCAGGCCCTCTGCGAGTGCCTTGGCGTTGTCGGCCACGTTCTGGGCGTAGGTCTGGAACTCGGCGGTGCGGGCCTCCGCGAGCGCGACGGCCTTTGCTGCCATCACGTGCCCGAGGGGGCCACCGAGCACGAGCGGGCAGCCACGGTCGATGGAGGGCGCGTACTCCTCGGTCGACAGGATCATGCCGCCTCGAGGTCCGCGCAGCGACTTGTGCGTCGTGGTGGTGACCACGTCGGCGAAGGGCACCGGATCCTCGTCACCGGTGAACACCTTGCCTGCGACCAGGCCGGCGAAGTGGGCCATGTCGACCATCAGCACGGCGCCGACCTCGTCGGCGATCTCGCGCATCTTCGCGAAGTTGATCCGGCGCGGGTAGGCCGAGTAGCCGGCCACGAGGATCAGCGGCCTGAACTCGCGCGCCTGGGCGGCAAGCGCGTCGTAGTCCAGCAGCTGGGTCTCAGGGTTGGTCCCGTAGGAGCGCTGGTGGAACATCTTGCCCGAGACGTTCGGGCGGAAGCCGTGGGTGAGGTGACCACCCGCATCGAGCGACATGCCGAGGAGGCGCTGGTCGCCGAAGCGACGGCGAAGGGTCTCCCAGTCGGCCTCGCCCAGCTCCGCGACGCCCTTCGCGCCGAACTCGGCGAGGGCGGGCGACTCGATCTTGTGGGCCAGGATCGCCCAGTAGGCGGTCAGGTTGGCGTCGATGCCGGAGTGCGGCTGGACGTAGGCGTACTTGGCGCCGAACAGCTCGCGGGCATGTTCCGCCGCAACGGACTCGACGGTGTCGACGTTCTGGCAGCCGGCGTAGAAGCGGTGGCCGATGGTGCCCTCGGCGTACTTGTCACTGAACCAGGTGCCCATGGTGGCGAGCACGGGGAGGCTTGCGTAGTTCTCGGACGCGATCAGCTTCAGCGAGTTGCGCTGATCGGTGAGCTCCTGGCGGGTGGCCTCCGCGACGCGCGGCTCCACGGCCTCAATCATGCTGAACAGGGTGCGGTAGGCCGCTGAGATCGATTCGAGATCGCTCACAGTTCTCCTCAAGGTAAGTGGGATGTGGCCTACTTTAGCCCCGCGGCCCCCGCCGCGCGCCTCGCCGGCCCGGGGGTGGGCACCCCATGAACTACCCTGACCCCGTGCCACTGACTAGACGATCTGCGCTCGCCCTGCTTGCCGTGGGCGGACTGACCGGCTGCGCCTTCAAGCCCATCTCCTGGGGAGAGCCCACCGGCTCGCCGGTGCCGACGGCGTCGGCCGACGATGCGCTCGAAGTCGCCGAGGACTACTTCAACCAGTCACCCGATTCGGGGGCCAAGATGCTCAACGAGGGCATCACCACCATGCAGCGGATCTCCACTCCGCACTTCGACGCCCGGCTCGACCGCCGCTTCGCCGGGGAGACGCTGAGCGCCCAGACCGTCGCCCAGGTCTTCGAACAGGGCGCCATCCGCGCCCCGCAGGGGTTCGAACTGGTGGCCTTCACGCTCCAGGCCGGGAACCCGTACTACGGAGAGACGGACACAGCACGGGCCGCAGCCGAGATCCTCGTCGCAGAGAGCACCGTCATCCCCCTGACCGCACCGTTCGGTGTGTTCAACGACACCACCCGCCGCTTCGCCCGCGAATGGGTGCTCGTCATCCTGGCCGTTCCCGCCGGCGCGCCGGTGATGCTCCAGATCCGCGATGAGGGCCTCACCGTCGCGGTCGACCTGCGCAGCGGAGCCCCCGTCGTTGACGAGGCCTGGGCCGCAAACACAGGCTTCCGGGAGCGCGTCGGGATCAAGGTCATCGGCGACGACCAGGTGTTCCACCGCACGCTCGCGACCCTGCCGACGGGGGCCCTCCAGAAGCAGACCTCGCGGTTCAGCTTCGGCATCAAGCCGCAGGCGAGCTGGGGCCTCGTCCCGTGGAACTCCGAGGACGGCTGGGCGGAGAAGGGCAAGCAGTGGCTGCGGATCTCGACGGGCGCGCGGGTCGCCTTCGAACCCCCGGGCAACCCGGCGGTGATCATGGACATCGACGTGGTCAACTCGTTCCAGTACGTCGAAGGAACGGCAGCGCCGATCCCCGCCCACCGGCCGAAGACGATCACCACCGAGGCCATCTACAACGGTGAGGCCGTGCTCGACGTCACCTGGCTGGTCCCTGGGATGGAGTCGCGGGCGACCATCACGTGCAATCCCGTCGGGGAACTGCGGGCCAGGTACTCCGACCACCCGGATGTGAGCGCGGAATTCACCGGCGCGGCATCACCGATCTCGTTCACCCTCGCCTTCAGCCCCCTCGAAGAGGAGTGGTGAGGGTTCCGGCTGATCAGTCGGCCGACGCCGAGCGCTGCTGCGAGACCTCGTAGAGGGCGATCGCCGCCGCGACCGAGGCGTTGAGCGACTCGACGGCGCTGGCGATCGGGATCGAGATCAGCGAGTCGCAATGCTCGCGCACCAGTCGGGCGAGGCCCTCGTCCTCCGACCCGACGACGATCACGAGCGGCCCGTCGATGCCGGGGGCC
>RRZT010324341.1_pt1 | contig 17841 bp, 11 predicted proteins | sample 2165551 | NCBI WGS metagenome assembly RRZT01 (sample SAMN10456910, study PRJNA506462) | wastewater metagenome | biome: wastewater; feature: sludge; material: wastewater sludge; isolation source: wastewater sludge with Escherichia coli K12::gfp cells carrying plasmid... | place: USA: Moscow, Idaho...
ACGTCGGGCGCGAAGCCCTGGATGTAGCTGTGCAGATTGGCGCGCAGGTGGTCCTGGTCGCCGGCGAGCGTGGGCAGGTCGAGCGCGCTGACGTTGTAGAAGGGCACGCCGGATTTCTTCAGCACGAAGGGCTCGAAGGGCAGCCCGGCCTGCTCCTTGTCGCGGTATTCGGCGAGCACCGCCGCCTTGGTCGGCGCCAGCACGCAGTCCAGGCGGCGCAGCACGGTGAAGGGCAGGATGACGCGGCCGTATTCGGACTGCTTGAAGTCGCCGCGCAACAGATCGGCGACCGACCAGATGAGGGCGGAGAGGGCTTGCTGGTTCATGGGCTCGGGTCGTGGGGGGCGAAACGGCCCGATTATCGCCGATGACAGGAGGAAGCGCCGCACGCGGCTAAGGCAAACGGTCGCGCAGAGCATTTGGAGCTTCTGGCACGACATGCTCGGCGGTGTGTTCTGGCGTCGCTCGGGTGCGTTACATCCCGCTCCCTTGCCCTTCCGCGCGCACTGGCTTCGGGCGGGGCCCCAGCCGCTTATTGCTTTTCGGTCAGCATCTGAACCGCCAGGCTGGCCGCTTCGACAGCGCCAGCGACATAGCCTGGAAATTGCGGCGACCACTCGCTGGCGATCCCGGTCAGCCGACCGCACCAGGGACCGCTTGCAGCCATCGAGGGCGGCGCCTCGACATGCTGACCGGCCGAGTCCAGATCGGCGGTGGTCGCAGTGTAGGGTTCCAGTGCCCAGTCCTGAATGAAGTCCATGCTGTGTGTGGCTGCCAGTGGTCCAAACAGGCGCACCAGCTGCGCACGGCAAAGTCCTCGCAGTTCCGCCTCGGGCACCCCCTTGCGCGCAGTCGCCGGCACACCGAAGAACCCGAACAGCGCAGCGCTGCCACCGGGGATCGACGCATCGTGGATCTCGCCAAGCGGTCCGCAGGCGCTTCGGGCTTCGCCGGAGAGGCCCTGCTCGCGCCAGAACGGCGCGTCGTAGATCGCGAGATACTTGGCATGCGGTGCCATCCAGGTCGGTGTGGCGTGCCATTGCCGCGACAGCCCCTCCGGCAAAGCCGGCGAGAAGGCGATGCGCGCATCGACCAACCGTGGCGGCAGCGCAAGCAGCACGTGCGCAGCACGCCAGTTCGTCAAGCGACCCGAGGCATCGACGCTTTCCAACTCGACCTGCGCTTCGGTGACACGCAGCGCGCGCACCGTGTGGCCGGTAAAGATCCGCGCGGGATCAAGTCGATGGTGCAAGGCATTGGTCAGCGCCGCCATGCCACCCATCAGCCTCATCGACGGCGGCGCACTCGCGTAGCCGCGCATTCGCGCAGGCGCGGCGCGCGGCGAACGCTCCACCATCATGTCGCCGTTCTCGAACTGCTCGAAGCGCGCCAGTCCCAGTTCATCGACCAGATGATCCAGTTGGCGCTGGTAGCCGGGCCAGAACCAGGACGGCCCGAGGTCGACGCGATTGGCGGCTTCCGCCGTGGCGTCAAGGACCGAGCCTGGAACCGAAGCCGGCACGGACACGATGCGCCCACCGAGCACCTCGCGTGCCTCAAGCAGCACGTGATCCCGGAAGCCACGCTGTTGCAGCAGGTATGCGGCGTACAGGCCGCTCAAACCGCCACCGACGATGACTACGCGTGCTGTCTGCATTTTCAAACCATTCCAGTCGTTCCGCTCAGATGGCCGGTCTTGAGGTAAAGGGTGACGCCGCCATTGGCTGCTACAAACTCCGGATATTCCCCTGCGGGCAGGCGCACCCAACTGTCACGGTCGTAAGACTGCTCACCCGCACGCAGCTCTCCAGCCAGCACCAGCAGTTCGGCGCTATCGACAGGCTCGGGAAATACCGTCTGTCCTCCAGCCAACCTCAGCAGGCACACCTGCTCCTCTTCGGCGGAAAACAGGGGGCAAACCTCATGGCCACCTGCGCGCCGCCACGACCTGGGGTCGTTCGTGTCGATACGTACGCAGCGGCTTTCGTGTGGAGGCATCTGCCACAGCTTGACGAAGATGACGGCACCCTCGTCGCTGAACGGCTGGTGACCCGAGCCCGGCGGATTCCGCAGGTACCAGCCCGCCGGGTAATGGCCGTCCTCATCAGAAAAGGTGCCCGACAGGACCAGGATTTCCTCACCGCCCGGATGCTGATGGTTTGGGAACAGGGCTCCGGCTGCGTACCGCACGATGCTGGTCGCCCGCGCACGCTCGTCGCCCACGCGGTCCAGCATCACACGCTCGACACCGGCCTGCGGCGACGCGATCCACTGCTGGTCCTTGGAAGCAAGCGCGGCGCGGCGGGAAAAATCGGCATTGATGAGCATCGAGGACCTTTAGTTTGATTTCCGACATCCGGATAGAGCAGTCTGGATTCCCAAGGTTCGGGAGAAGAATCGGGGACGTAGCCCGACTGCACGTCCCCCGATCACGCGGTTGCCGTTTACGACAATCGATTTCATCGCGGCGTTGCTGTGATCCACCCCGCCGCGAGGCACCAGGTGAACAGCACGCTGAAGATGCCAACGCAGCTCGAAAGCTGTATAAAATATCAGTCTCTCAGGAAGACTGAAGATGATTCACGACCAGATGACCCTGTTCGCAGCCCCGGTCGCGCAAACCAAGTCGCCAGCCCCACGCCACAAGCCGGCCCGCAAACCTGCCCGTGCACGCCCAAGCGCCGCAGATGAGGCAGTTACCGCGCCGCTGGCTTTGCCGCTGGTCACCCCCGCGTGCGAGCTGCCGGACGCAATTGCAGCCAGGCCCGCGACGTTCGGCAGCCCCGGCGCCACGGCCTCGAACACCCCGACTCGCCGTTCCCCCAACCCCGCTCTCGAAGCCACCCCACCCATGCCCGAAAACCACGACGCCACCCCCCACGCCCCCACCCTCGACGACACCCCCGCCGCCCTCCGCAGCGACCGCCTGTGGCAGCTCGACGGCTGGACCGCGCGCGTGATCAAGAACCAGGACGACGACGGCTGGGCGGTGGAGATGCTCAAGGACGGCGAGGCCGAACCCGCGCTGGTCGGCCCGTGGACAATGGGCCGCGACAAGAAGAACCCCAAGCCGCTCGACCAGTCCGCCTTCAACACCCTGGTCAAGACCGCGACCGAGGTGCTGCAGCGCCACGCCCAGCAGGCGCACGCCATGCTGCACAAGTCGCTCACCGTGTTCGCGCTCGACGCACAGTGGGAGGTCCGCCTCGACATCACACCCGACGAATACGAGCCCTTCGCGACCCTGAGCGCCTTCGACGAGGGCGGCGACGAGATCGCCCAGGTGCGCGTTGCACCGGACTTCCGCCTCAACACCACGAGCGCCACCGCCTGGATCGTCGGCGGCTTCGCCCGGCCCGGGGGCAAGGCGGCGTTCGACGATTGAAGCAGATGCGCTTGCACCGGCGTGGCTCGCGGTGTTCGCCCACGGACGCTGGGACTTCCGCGCCGACAACGCCGCGCTGCATACCCTGCATCACCTCGGCGCGGGCAATTTTGCCCGTGCGAGCGACGTGATCCGTGCGCAGCCCTTGCAGGCAGCGTGAGCAGTTCGCAGCCCTTACACCCTAGAATGGCGGCCCATCCCTGAACATCCCCGAGCATGTCGCCGAGCCCCGACACCAACACCGCCAGCCTGCTGGTCGTCGACGACGACCTGGTCACCCAGGCGCGCCTGAACGCCTACTTCTCGCAAGAGGGCTATCGCGTGCTGCTGGCGGGGGACGGCGAGACCTTCTGGCAGCAGCTCGAGCACGCCGCAGTCGATCTGGTGCTGCTCGACATCAATCTGCCCGGCCAGGACGGCCTGTCGCTGGCGCGTGAGCTGCGCGCGCGCGACCCGGCGATCGGCATCATCCTGCTCACCAGCCGCAACGACGACATCGACAAGATCGTCGGCCTCGAGGTGGGCGCGGACGACTACGTCACCAAGCCCTTCAATCCGCGCGAGCTGCTGGCGCGGGTCAAGAGCCTGCTGCGGCGCACAGGCGCGCGGCGCGGCGGCGGCGAAGACGAGGAGATTTTCCGTTTCGCCGGCTGGACGCTGAACCTGCCCCGCCGCCGGCTGTGCGACCCGCTAGGCGCGGACGTGGCGCTGACGCGGGGCGAGTTCGAAGTGCTCGCGCTGCTGGTGCGCCACGTCGGCGAGGTGATCAACCGCGACCGCCTGTCGCGCGCGATCAGCGGTCATGACTGGGCGCCGCAGGACCGCACCGTCGATGTGCTGGTGCGCCGCCTGCGCGCCAAGCTCGACGCCGCGGACAAGCCCGACTCGCTGATCACCACCGTGCGCGGCGAAGGCTACCGGCTCGCGGTGGACGTGGAGCGCGCGCACGGCTGATCAACGACCGGGACCTGCCGGTGACCATCGTCCAGGAGACGTCACGCGCGCGCGGCTGATCAAGGTGCCCCGCGCGCCGGTCGCCGTCTCGCGCCCGCCGGGCAGGCGATTCGTGCAGCCAGTTTGTGTAGCCATTTTCAGGCCGCGTCGGTGTCGGGTTGTCCGGCCGTCGCGTCGAGCGTCTGCGCGACCGCCTGCATCGTGCGCTCATGGATCCCGACCAGGTCGTGCACGCGTTCGGCCAGCTTGCCCTCCGCCTCGATCTGCCCGATCTCCTGCTCCAGGCCGGCGGCACAGTGGCCGAGCCGCTCCAGCCCCAGATTGAACGCCGCGCCCCGCAGCTTGTGCGCCAGCCGCGCGCACTGCTCGGCATCGCCCGCCTCGGCGCCGGCGATCAGCGCAGCCACGAGCGTCTGTCCCTGGGTGCGGAACACCTCGACGATGTCGTCGAGCACCGCGCGGCCCAGGGCTGCCTCCTCCGCGCGCAGGAAGTCGCGATCGACCCAGTCGGCGTCTACGCCGGCTGCGGCGCCGGCCGCGGACGCACTCGCGGACACGGCTTCGGGCGCCGCGCGCGCCGGGGCGGGCGCCTGATCCGCGACGATCGCGGGCGCTGAAGCTGCCGCGCCGGGCGCGCCAGCGAGCAGGTCGGCAAGCACCGCGCCCAGACGCGCGCGTGCGAAGGGCTTGGGCAGGAAGGCGGCGAAGCCCGCAACCAGCAGGCCGTCGACCTGGGCCCGGGGAAGATGCGCCGACATCAGCACCGCGGGCGTCGTCGCATGGCGGGGTAGCGCGCGCAGCCTCATCAGCATCTCGCGCCCGTCGCCATCGGGCAGGTTCATGTCGATCAGCGCGATGTCCACCGGCTGCCCGGCCAAGGCATGCAGCGCGGCCTGGATATCGCCAACGCAGAGCGGCTGCTGCCCGAGGCCGCGGAGGAAACGCTCGACGACCATGCGGTTGACCTCGTCGTCCTCGACCACCAGCACACGGTGGCCGGGCGCCGGTTGCATCGCGGCCCCGTCCGCCGCCGCCCCCGAGGCCGCTGCGGCCAGCGCCGGCGCAGGCGGCAGATGCAGCTCGAAGCCGACCGTCGTGCCCTGCCCCGGCGCGCTCGTCAGCCCGATGTCGCCGCCCATCGCCCGCACCAGGCGCCGGCACACCGCCAGCCCCAGCCCGGTCCCGGCGTGGTGGCGACCGCTGTCGCGCACCTGCACGAAGGGCTCGAACACCTCGGCCTGGCGCGCGGCATCGATGCCGATACCGTGATCCTCGACCGCGAAACGCACCCTGTCCGGCCCCGCCCCCGGGCTCACGCGCACGGTCACCGCGCCTTCGTCGCTGAACTTGATCGCGTTGCCGACGAGGTTGAGCAGGATCTGGCTGAGCTTGCGGCGGTCGCCCAGCACCGCATCCGCCACCACCGGGTCGACGTCCGCCACCAGCGCCAGCCCGCGTGCCGCCGCCCGCGTGCCCTGCACCGCGAACACGTCGTTGACCGTGTCGCGCAGGCTGAAGGCGAGCGTGTCCAGATGCACGCCACCAGCCTCGATGCGGGCGAAGTCGAGCATGTCCTCGAGCAACTCGAGCAGCAGCGTGGCGGCCGCACGCATCTGCGCCAGATAGCGCGCGCGCTCGGTGGCGGGCGGCGAAGTCTCGAGCAGCTCGAGCAATCCCAGGATGCCGGCCATCGGCGTGCGCAGCTCGTGGCTGACGGTGCCGAGGAAGGCGGTCTTGGCGTGGTCGGCCTTCTCGGCGGCGACACGCGCGGTGGCATGTTCGGCCGTCTCGCGCGCGAGCGCCGCATTGGCCTCGCGCAACTCGGCGGTGCGCGCCAGCACCTGGTTTTCGAGCTCCTGCTGCTGCAGGCGCAGCGCCTCGGCCAGGCGGTCGCGCTCGATGGCGTCGTTGCGAAAGCGCTCGAGCGCGCGCGACAGCGAGGCGATCTCGTCCTCGCCCGTGGTGTCGATGACCACATCCCGCTGCCCGGCCGCGAGCGCCAGCGTGGCCTGCTCGAGGTCGAGCAGGCGGCCGAGCGTGTGCCGGCGCAGCACGTGCCAGCTCACCACGGCGGTGATCAGCAGCAGCGCGGCGGCGATGACGCCGAAGGCGATCAAGCCCGAGTTGGCGCTGCGCTCGGCGGCGGACCCGGCCGAAGCCAGGATGCGTCCGCCGCGGTGGATGAGCTCGCCGGCCAGCGCGTCGAGCTCGGTGGTGAGGCTGCCGACTTCGTTCTGCAGGCCGTCGCTGCGTGCGCGCAGTTCGATCTCGAGGGCGCGCAGATCGACCGCGCCGCCGCCGGCGAGCGCGCTGGCCAGCGCGTCGTGCAGCGCCCGCCCCTGGGCGCGCGCGGCCGGGTCGGGGATGTCGCGCACGCGGCGCTCGAGCAAGGCGAGATGGCCGGCCAGGTCGGCGCGCGCGGACTGCAGGCGTTCGGCCGAGTCGACCTCGTCGAGCCGGTCGATGAGGAAGGCGAGCGCATGCACGGCGAGGGTGAGCTCGTGCATGCGCTCGAGGGTGTCGAGGTCGAGATCGAGCGGGCGGTCGCGCGCGGCGTTGCGGTCGGCGTCGGACGCCGCGGGCTGCGGCGCTGGGGACGGGCCCAAGGCTGATCCGGCGCCGGGCACCTCACCCCCCGGCTGCAGCAGGCTGGTCAGCGTGGTCACCAGCAGCGCGGTGGCGTTCTCGGTGTGCATGCGCGCGAGCCCTTCGAGCGCATCGATGGCCTCGCGCAAGGCCGCGGCGGCCTGCGTGCGCGCAGCGCGCAAGCTCAGGCGGGTGGCAATCGTGTCGCCCATCGCGTCCAGCCGAACCGACAGCGCCTCGCCGGTGGCCTGCAGGCGGGTGCGCAGCTCGGGTTCCACATGCGGCGACTGCAGCGCGGCGAGACGTTCGCGGATGCGCGTGGATTCGGCCGCGAGCACGGTGCGCAACTGGTCGAGTTCGGCCGCCGATTCCACCCGCGCCAGCCGCGGCGCGAGCGCGGCCAGGCGGGCGTTGCCGCGCACCGCCTCATGCAGTGCGTCGGCCGCCGGCAGCGTGTCGCGGATGATCGCCTGCTGGCTGCCCACCACCCGCTGGAAGCTCACCCAGCCGACCACCGCCACCAGCACCGTCGCCAGCGCGCCGAAGATCAGCGCCAGCAGCAGGCGTTCGCGCAGGCCGAAGCGCCGGCGGGGCGCGGGATTCACGTAAGATCGGGCGCTCATCGGGAGCTCATCGGGCACGGGCGGCGGGGCACACACGGCCTTCGGGCCGCAGACAGAGGGAACATGGCTTCATCTTACCGGCGCCAAGGGGCGAAGGCCTTACGCACGACCACCCGCGAGCCTGCGCGCGCAGGCGCGAAAGCGCATTCGCACCGCCTTGCGCGCACCCTTGCGCTGATCGGGCTGGTGCTTGCCGGTGTGCACGCCCATGCTGCGGCCCCCCGCTCACCTGCTGTTGACCCCCATTCGCCCTGGCCGATCGAGCGCTGGTCCGGCGACGCAATCGCCTCCCCCGCAGCCGATGCGCCGCCGCCTGCCCTGCCGGCGCGCCAGGCTTCGCGCCCGTGGCGGCTGTGCGCGGTGTATCCGCACCTCAAGGACAGCTACTGGCTGGCGGTGAACTACGGCATGGTCGAAGAGGCGCGCGCGCTGGGCATCGGGCTGCGCGTGCTCGAGGCCGGCGGCTACGAACACCTGGCGCGCCAGCGCGCGAACATCACGCAGTGCACCGCCGACCCGGCGGTCGACGCGCTGCTCGTGGGCACGGTCAGCTTCGCGGGGATGAACGATCTGCTCGCGCCCTATCTTGCCGGCCACCCGGGGATCGGGCTGGTCAACGACAGCGACGCCAGCGTGGTCAGCGCCAAGGTGGGGGTGCCCTGGTACCAGCTCGGCTGGAAGATCGGGCGCTGGCTGGCGGACCGCCACCCCGCGGGCGGCGCACCGGCCGACATCGCCTGGCTGCCGGGTCCGCAGGATGCGGACTGGGTGGGCTTCATCGACCGCGGCTTTCGCGCGGCGCTCGCCGGCAGCGCGGTGCGCATCGCCACCGTGCGCCACGGCGACACCGGGCGCTCGATCCAGCGCCAGCTCGTCGAGGAAGTGCTCGACGCCCACCCCAAGCTCGATTACCTGGTGGGCAACGCGCCGATGGCCGAAGCCGCGGTCGCCGAGGTACGCCGCAGACAGCGCGCGGACAGCGTCGGCATCGTGGCGTCCTATGTCACGCCGGGGGTGCACAGCGGCATGGTGCGCGGCCGCATCCTCGCCTCGGTGACCGACTTTCCGGTGCTGCAGGGCCGGATGGCAGTGCGCCAGGCCTTGCGCGCGCTCGAGGGCGAGGCGGTCGAGCCCTACATCGGGCCCAGCGTCGAACTCGTCGATCCGGCCACGCTCGGGCGCTATCCGATGGACTGGATGCTGCCGCCGGCCGGTTTCGTGCCCGCTTACGAGTTTGCGCCGTCCCGGCCCTTAAGCCCTCAAGCCCTCAAGCCCTGAACCTCGGCGGCGCGCGCTGCCACCGCTAGCGTCGCTGCTCAGGCGGGCGCCTCCGCCGCAAACAACGCGCCCACCAGATCGGATTGGGTGATCATGCCGATCACCCGGCCAGCGGCGTCGGTCACCGGCATGTGGTGCACGCCCCCATCGGCGAAGTCTTCGACCAGATCGGCAAGGGGCTGCTCCGGGCGGGCGCTGCGCACATCGCGGGTCATGATCTGCGCGACGGTCCTGGCCGGGTCCATGCGGGCCGCCGGCGGCAGGTCGGGGTCTGCGCGGTCGACGAAGAAGTCGCGTACCGCGACGATGCCCACGAGATGGTCATCGCCCTCCACCACCGGCAGCGCCTTGATCCGGTGCCGCTCGAGCAGGGCCCAGGCCTCGCCGAGCGTGGCCTGCGGGCCAACCTTCACCACGTCGCGCGACATGATGTCGGCGCAGCGCACCGCGCCCCAGTGCCGGCGCCGGGCATGCATCTGGGCGCGCACCATGATCTCCTCGAGGTCTTCGCGGTCGATGTCGAGCACCTCGCCGAAGGAGGCCAGCGCGGCATCGAGGTCGTCGGCGCGAAAGCCCACGCGCGCGCTCGGCAGCGGATCGCGGGTGGCGTGCGGGTGCGGCCGGCCTTGCGCCTGATGTGGGTACCTGCGGCCCACGGCGTTGTTGAACAGCATCGCGAGCAGCAGCATCGCCGCGGTGTTGGCCATCACCGGGACGAGCGCGAAGCCGTAGCCCAGTTCATGCACGGGCGCGCCGCCGAGCACCGCGGTCAGCGCCACCGCGCCGCCCGGCGGGTGCAGGCAGCGCAGCAGGAACATCGCGCCGATCGCCAGCAGCCCGGCCAGGGCCAGCGCCATCCCGGTCTCGCCCAGAAGCTGGTAGCAGCCGACGCCGATCAAGGCCGACACCGTATTGCCGGCAAGGCTCGGCCACGGCTGGGCGAGCGGACTCGCGGGCACGCAGAACAGCAGCACCGCCGACGCGCCCATCGGTGCAACGAACCAGGGCAGGCTCTCGCCCAGCACCAGGCGGCTGATCCACTCGGTCAACAGCAGACCGACGCCGGCACCGAGCGTGCCGAGGAAGATCTCCCGCGGGCCTGCGGCGAGCGGTGCGGGAAGCGAGAAACGGGGCCAGAACGACATGCGCGGGGTCCGGAAGCAGGGGTGGGCGCGCGGTACGGAAGAGGCGGGACTGACCGGCGCCGGTGAGTGGAGCCGAATTAAATCACGAATTGACATATTCGCGCGAAAGCAGGCCGGCGGCAGGATGTCGCGTGTGCACGACAGGGTCGCGCCGGCGCGGCCCTGCCGCGCGGGCCGACGCTCAGCGTTCGGGGCTGGCCTGCGCCTGCAAGGATGCTGCCACCGCCGCGATCGGCTGCGGGGTGACCGCCGTGGGCTGCTGGAAGGGGTTGCCCTGCACCAGCACGATCGCCGCCGTGGGCGCGGCCGCGAGCGCGAATAGCACCACGCCGACCTTGGCCGCGCGCGGGCGGTCCACATGCACGGCCGCCACCGACAGCAGGGTGAGGAAGCCAAGAAAGGCCATGCCCGCCCATTTGAGCGGATTGACGTGGGTCTTGCTGAGCGCGACGCGCTGGTCGCGATCAGCGCGCGCATCGGCGGCCTTGCGCAGCATCAGCGCCTGCACGGTGCCGCCCACCGCGGCCTCCAGGTCGCGACTGGCCAGCACGGTGAGCAGGCGGTCGGCATGGCGGCCGACCTCGGCGCCCTCGGCGCGACGGGCGAGCTCGGTCCATTCGTCGGCGCTCACGCGCGCATAGTCGCCAACCGCGCGCCGCACGCGCTCGCCCAAGGGCGCCGGCAGCGGCTCGGCGAGCGCGACGATGCTGCGCAGCGCGTCGGCCTCACGATACACCGCGCCCATCGCGCGGTCGTGCGCGCTCCAGGTGTCGTTGGCCAGGAACGCAAGGGTCAGCGCAAACAGCACGCCGACGATGTTGATGAAGGGCGGCGCCACCCCTTCGAGGCTGCGCACCCAGCCTGCCCAGCGCGAGGACTGCGCGAACCACTGGATAAGCAGCACGCCGACCAGCGTGCCGAGCACGGCAATCAGGGCAAGACCGTAGTGGTCGTAGGCATGCCATTGGGAAACGGGCATCGGTGCAATCCTCGGGTGAATGGGGCGCCGGATGTCGATGGCGTGGGCGCTGGCCCCGATTGTGCGGCGCAAGGGATCGGGCCTTCAAGCGCGATCCGCACCATTGTGGGGCGCGGGTGACGAAGACCGCCGACGACAGCCGGGATTGCGCCGGCAGCCAATGCTGCTGCCGGCGCGCGTGCGGGCTTTGCCCCCGCCCCGCTTGTCTCCTACATTTGAGGTATGGAGACCCGGGCGGGCCACGGCGATCGCACGGCAGACAATCACAACAAACAGGAGAGGGACGATGACAATTCAGGTCGGCGGACAAACCAGACGGATCGGGCTCGCGCTGTCGGGCGGCGGCTTTCGGGCGGCGGCGTTTCACCTCGGGGTGTTCCGCAAGCTGCACGAGGCCGGGCTGCTGTGGAAGCTCGACTTGCTGAGCTGCGTGAGCGGCGGCAGCATCGCGGGCGCTTTCCTGGCCAGCCACTGGGAAGAGGACGACGCGCTCGACAAGCTCGAACGCTACCTGGCGAACACCTCGATCGCCGTGTCCTCGGTCGTCGGCGGCATGCTCGACCCCTTCCACAGCCGCCTCGACAAGCTCGCCGCCAGCTACGAGCGCGACCTCTACGGCAAGCGCTCGCTGGGCTCGCTCAAGGGCGGGCCGCGGCTGTACGTGAACGCCACCAACCTCGCCACCGGCAACATGTTCTTCTTCGTCACCGGCGGCAACCTGCCGGCCGAGATGGGCGAATGGCAGCTCGGCGCCGCGCCCGCGCACGACTTCCGGCTCAGCCGCGCGGTGGCAGCATCGTCCGCGTTTCCGCCGGTGTTCCCGCCGCTGCGGGTCGACCAGAGCGAATATCCGGCGGCGGGGGTCGATTACGTCACGCTGTCGGACGGCGGCGTGTATGACAACCTCGGCGTCAATCCGCTGCTGCGCGCGCGCAACGCGCTCGACTACGTCATCGTCAGCGATGCGGGCAAGCCCTTCCACATCAACGAGCGGCCGACCGAGGCCGGCACCGCGGTGCTGGTGGAGGCGCTCGACATCATGATGGAGCAGGTGCGCGGCCTGCAGTTCAAGCGCCTGGAACTCAACGCCGCCAAGGCCGGCGGCGCGAAGCCGGCGTGGTTCTCGATCGACAGCGAGGAAGGCGAGGCGCGGGCGGGCGACGCCGCGTTCGCGTCGGCGATCCGCACCAATCTGTGCAAGCTCGCCCGCGCCGAGATCGACGTCCTCACCCGCCATGCCGGCGCGCTGCTGACCCATCGCCTGCAGACCTACATGCCCGAAGTGCTGGGCGCGTAAGGGATCACCCGCCGCCCCCCGGGCGGCACAGCGCTGGAAACGAACGGCCGCACGCACGGAGACCGCACCATGCCCGATCCATCCGACCAGCGACACATCGACGCGCTGGTGACGCTCGGCGAACACGACGCCGAGCCGCAGGTTCGACTCGCGGCCCTCGAGGCTGCGACGCGCTTCGTGCTCGAGCCCGCGGCGTGGTCGCGCATCGCCGCCGCGGCGTGGCGGATCGCGACCGCGCTGCCAGCCGGCTCGGCGCTGCGCGGCGAGGTGCTCGACTTCGCCGCCGGACTGCCGATCCGCTCCTTGCGCGACCATCTGCGCGCGCTGGCGAGCGACGAGCGCGAGCCCGACCACGCGGTCATCGCGCACGCGCTCGATCGGGTTGCCGACCCGCAGCGCATTCCCGCCCTGATCGCAAGCCTGGCGCAAGGCGAGTACGGCAACTACCGCCCCCTCGCCGCCATGCCGCTCGAGGACGTCGGGCTGTCCCCGGACCAGCTCCCGCCTCCCGGGCGCGGCCACGACGAGGGCGTCACCGCCTTCTGGTGGGCGCTCTGCCGCGCCCGGCTGGGCGACTTCAAGCCGTTCGACGCGCTGTTCTCGAATCGGCCCGCGCGCGAGGACTGGCGCGCACCCGGGCTGTTCTGGGGCAGCCCGTGGGCCGCATACGCCGAGATCGCGGCCATCCGCCCGATTCCCGCGCGCATGCGCCGGCACCTGCTCACGGCACTCGAAAAATGGGGCGTGCAGGACGAACAGCGCGGCAGCGATCACGACCGCGTGCGCGCACTGGAGATCACCGTCCGTGCGGCCACCGGGATCGCCGACGCACAAGGCCTGCCCCTCGAACCCGCACGCGACCCCGGCCCGGTTACCCTGCCCGAGCCCTTCAACCCGCCCGCGTCGGCCGCCGTCCTCGCGCAGCGCCAGTTGCAGACGCCGCAGCCGGGCTTCGGCGCCCCGCAATCCGGGTTCGACGATGGCCAGGTCGGGTGGATGATCGCGCGCGAGCCGGCTGCGGTGTTCGTGCCCGCGCTGCTGGCGCTCGACGGCCCCGGCCTCGATACCGCGACCCGGGTGCGCCTGCTGCGCCTGATCGGCCTGGCGGCGGATGCGCAAGCCGGACGCGCCGGCTCGCCCTGGCGCGGCGCCGGCGCCGGGCCCGGCGACGCACCGGCAGACCGCCCTGCGCTGATCGACGACCTGCCGCGTGCCGCCACCCGCGGCGTCGACAACCTGCGCAACTTCACGGTTGGCGCCGCCCCGCACGACACATCCGCGCGCACGCTGCCCGCCAGGGAGGCGCGCCGGGTCAACGCGCTGCTGCTGCACGAAGACGACCAGCACAATTATTTCGTCGCCGGCGCACGCACCACCGTGCGCTGCTGGATCGGCCTGCGGCAGGCCGGCATCCCGAGCGCAAATGCGCCGATCCAGCACACCGAGCTCCCTCCCGAGGGCCTCGAGCTCGTCGTCGAACTGTGCTGGACCGGCCTGCGCGACGGCCAGCCCACGTGCCACGGCAACGGCCCCGCCGGGCGCATCCACCTGCCGGCCGACCGTGCCAAGCCCACCGAGCCCTGCAACCTCGCGATCGACGTACCGGCGGACATCGACCAGCTTGCGGCGCAGATCATGTTCCGCTACCGCGGCAAGGTCTTCGAGGCGGTCGCCGTGTCGGCCGCGGTCCTGCCCGCGGGCACGGCGGACGACGGGCTCGATGAGCCGCGCATCGATGTGAGCTTTGCCCAGCGCGAGGTGATCCAGCTTGCCGAGCGCACGCCGGTCGACGCCACGCTGGTCTTCGGCCCGCGCCATCTGCGCCTCTTCGGCGGCAGCGGCGGCAAGGTCTTCGACCTCGGCGACACCGCAGGCCTGCAGGGTTTCCTGAACGACAACCTGTACCTCACCGAGACGAACATGGTGCGCCGCCGGGCGCGCGCGGGCATCGAGGAAGGCGAGGCGCTGCTCGATGCCGACGACGAGGAAGTCACGAAGTTCTTCCGCCTGCTCGCCCGGCATGGCTCGGCGCTGTTCCAGCAACTCAGGCGCCAGGGCTTCACCGACCCCGGCGACCGCATCCAGGTCATCAACCTCGACGAGGAGCGCGTGGTTCCGCTGGAATTCATCTACGACCGCGCCATGCCGAAATCGACCGCGCAATTGTGCGCGGGCTGGCTGGCCGCACTCACGGGCGAAGGCAGCCGCTGTGCGGTCTGCAACGCCGCCGGCGACGGCGCGAGTGCGAGCGACACGATCTGCCCGCTCGGTTTCTGGGCGATGCGCAAGGTCGTCGAACGCTTCGACACCGAGCGCCTCACCGACCTGTCGCTGCCTGCCCCGCAGCGGCGCAGCCTGCGCGCCTTCGACGCCGCGCTGTGCGCGAGCATCGGCACCGTCCCCGAGCGCGAGCGCGGGCTGCTGCATGCGGCGCTCGCCGCGCGCATCCCCAAGCCGACGATCGTCGATGACTGGAACCAGTGGGAGCACGAGGTCGCGCAGCACAATCCGCCCCTGCTGATCCTGCTCGCCCACCACGGCCTCGACGCCGGCCTCGACTACCTCGAGATCGGTCAAGAGAGCTTCGACGAGGACCGGCGCTGGCGCTTTCGCCCGCAACTGAACGAGACGCTGATCAACCCCGCCCCGATCGATCCCGGCCCGATCGTGCTGTTGCTCGGCTGCGAGACCGAGAAGAAGGTGGCCGAAACCGGCTACGGCAGCCTCGCCGCGCAGTTCAAGGACTTCCACGCCAGCTTGGTGCTCGGCACCACGGCCAAGATCCTCGGCCGCCACGCCGCCGCGCTGGCGGCCGAGCTGCTCGCCGAGCTGGCCGCGGTCGACACGCCCGACGCCGACTTCGGCAGCATCCTGCGCCGCATCCGCCGCCGGCTGCTGGCGCATGGCGTGCTGATGGCGTTCGCGCTGGTGGCGATCGGCGATGCGGACTGGCGCCTGCCGCTGCGCCGCGACGCGCCGCCCGCGCGCGCCACCCCCTACGCTGCACCCTGACCCCGAGAGGAGACCCGCCATGCTCCGCATCGAGATGCTCCCCGCCGCACACGGCGACTGCCTGTGGATCGAGTATGGCAGCGGCACCACCGTCCATCGCATCCTCATCGACGGCGGCCCCGCCCACACCTACCCCGCACTGCGCGAGCGCATCCTGCACCTGCCCGCCAACGCGCGCCGCTTCGACCTGCTGGTGATCACGCACGTGGACGCCGACCACATCGAGGGCGTCATCCGCCTGCTGATGGACGCGGAGGCGCTGCACTGCCAGTTCGATCGCATCTGGTTCAACGGCCGCGACCAGCTCAACGCCGTGCCCGACCCCGCCGGGCAACCGCTCGGCGCGCTGCAGGGCGAGATCCTCGGCATGCTGATCGCCGACTACGAGGCGCGCACCGGCACCCAGGTGTGGAACCTCGACTTCGCGCGCGGGCCGGCTGGCATCGACCGCACGCACGGCACGCTGCCCGTGGTGGATCTGCCGGGCGACTGCCGGCTGACCCTGCTGTCGCCCGACCACGACGGCCTGCTCTACCTGAAGGACCGCTGGAAGTCCGAGCTCGACCGCGCCCATGTGAAGTCGGGCGACGTCACCGCGCTGCGCCAGAAGCTCGCCGCCAGCCGCAGCCTGCGGCCGCTCGGCGACGTGCTCGGCGCCGCGGACGATGACGCGTTCGCTGCGGCCGGCGAGCATCGCTTCGAGCTGCCCGCCGACGACGACAGCGATCTCGACGCCGGCCTCGAGGACGCGCTCGGCCGCGGCAGTGGCGAGGCCGGCGCCGACGCGCCCTTCGGCGGCGACGCCAGCGCCGCCAACGGCAGCAGCATCGCCGTGTTGCTCGAATACCCCGCCGCCGCGCCGAAGGTGCGCCTGCTGCTCGTCGGTGATGCATGGCCCGGCGTGCTCGAGACCTCGATCACCACCCTGCTCGGCGACCCCGGCAAACGGCTGGCGGTCGACGCCTTCAAGCTGCCCCACCACGGCAGCGTCGCCAACCTCAGCGCCAGCCTGCTCGAGCACCTGCGCTGCAGTCACTACCTGGTGTCGACCAGCGGCGCGCTGTTCCGCCATCCGCACAAGCGCGCGCTCGACCTGATCCTGGCGCACCACGCCGGCCCCGGCCGCCCGACGCTGCACTTCAACTACCTCACACGCTGCACCGCACCCTGGAGCGAACAGGCCGACCAGAAGAACCGCGGCTACCGCGCACTGCATCCCAAGGTGACTTCGCTCTCGTTCTGAAATACTGAAGTTCTGAAGGCCGAGCTCCCCGTCACGGAAACCCCGGCCGCGAAAACCGCTCTCATGCCCTGTCGTGCCCGCGCCCCTCACCCTTGACCCTCGACAGGGCGACGGGCCGGGCCGGCGACGTATCATCCCGGCTCTCCAACCCCTCACGGCCCGGCGCGCGGCGCGCCGCCCTCTACCGATGCCCGGACCCCACCTGCTTCCGCTGCTGCTGCTCTACGGCCTGATGCTGCCGGTCACCGGCATGGTGCCGGTGCTGCCCGACTTCACCGCCCAGCGCTTTCCGGGGCTGGGGCAGTTCGCCAGCCACCTGTTCATGTCGGTCAACATGATCGGGGCGCTCGTCGGCGCGCCGGTGGCCGGCCTGCTGTCGGACCGGCTCGGGCGGCGCAAGGCGCTCGCGGTCGCCGCGCTGGCGGTCAACGGCCTCACCCTGCTCGGCATCGCGTGGGCCTATCGCAGCGCCGAGAGCTACGGCCTGCTGCTCGGCCTGCGCCTCTTCGAAGGCTTCGCCCACATGTCGGCGCTGTCGCTGCTGATGGCGCTGGGTGCGGACCACGCCGGCAAGGCCGGGCTCGGCGCGCGCATGGGCGCGGTCGGCGCCTGCATCAGCCTGGGGGTGGCGACCGGCGCGCCGCTGGGCGGCTTCATCGGCGGCATCGACCCACTGTGGGTGCCGCTGGGCGGCGGCGTGCTGTCGCTGGCGCTGGCGGTGGCGGGCTTCGTTGGCCTCGCCGACAGCACGGCTGCGCGCCCGCGCATGGCCGCCGCCGAGATCGTCGCCACGCTGCGCCGCCGGCGTCAGCTCGTGATTCCGCTCGCATTCTCGTTCGCCGACCGGCTCACCGTGGGCTTCATCGTGTCCACGCTGTCGCTCTACCTGGGGCTGGTCATCGGCTTCGATGCACGCCAGATCGGGCTGGCGATGGCCGCCTTCCTCGTCCCCTTCTCGGTGCTCACCTGGCCCGCCGGCCACCTGTCGCGGCACTGGGACCCGCTGCTGATGATGGTGGTGGGCAGCGTGCTGTATGGCGTGTTCCTCGCCGTGCTCGCCTTCCTGCCCGGCGAGCACATCGTCGCCGCGATGGCGGTGGGCGGTGTGATCGCCGCGCTGATGTACGCGCCCTCGCTGGTGCTGGCCGCGCACTACGGCGGCGCCGAGTGTCGCGCCAGCGCGCTGGCGGCGTTCAACATGGCGGGCTCGCTCGGCTTTGCGGCCGGGCCGGTCATCAGCAGTGTGCTGCTCGCGGTGTTCGGCTGGTTCCTGGCGCGGCCCTACGCGCCGGTGTTCGTGATCATCGGCGCGATCGAGATCGTGCTCGCCCTTGGCGTG
>RRZT010187535.1_pt1 | contig 17839 bp, 17 predicted proteins | sample 2165551 | NCBI WGS metagenome assembly RRZT01 (sample SAMN10456910, study PRJNA506462) | wastewater metagenome | biome: wastewater; feature: sludge; material: wastewater sludge; isolation source: wastewater sludge with Escherichia coli K12::gfp cells carrying plasmid... | place: USA: Moscow, Idaho...
ATTCAAAATTTATATAAAGCTTCAGTTAAAGGTAAAAGAAGTTTTGTAAATATTGTAGGTTTAGAAAAAAGTGGAATGTTTATTGAACATCTTTCTAATATGGAAGATAAGATTGAAAAGAATACTTTAGTTTTACCTAACTTAAAATATATAAAAAAATATATAACAGGTGATACTTCATCTGTATTTGGTGAAAATACTTATTTTGGAATAAAAATGATGTATAAACTTGATAATAGCTTATCTTTTGTAGTCGACTTTCCACTTCCTTGTATTGATAAGAATAATGAATGTGTAGATTATAAAAAATACATTGTTGAACCAAATATAGAAGACTTTTTGAATATAAAAACAATGATTAAAATTTTGTGTGAACTTAGATGTGATATGTATAATAGAGCTTTTATTCCAGTTACTTTAATTAACAAACTGGTTTCTCTTTCAGATATACCAAGCAACAAAATGCTTACTTTGTTTACTAGAGAAAATTTAAATTAACCCCATAAATTTATAAAACAGAGGTGTCTAAGCATCTTTGTTTTATAATATTAATATTTTCTAAATATTTTGTTGCTCTAAAAACTTCACTTTTATTCATTTTTCTACTACTTTATTTTTGATTGGAACGAATTTATTAATTGTCTTTTTTAGTAACAAATTATAAAAAAGCGATAAAAATATTAAAAAAATGTTATTAGAAATTTATTGTGTTAATTGAAGAAGTAAAAAACTATTAATAATTTCTATAATTTATTCCCACATTTATAACAAAAAGTAAAATCTTTCTCTCGAAAAGATTTGGAAATAGTTAGAGGTGTTAAACAGTTAGGACATCTATCTAATAATTCAATATTATGTTTTTTGCATATAGTGTGTTCTTTCAATCTCCATATTTTTCTAAAGTAAGGTATCTTATCTTCTTTTAAACATTCTGGACAAAACATTAATCCTCCTTTTGTTTTTATATGACAATAGTTTCCTAATGCTCTTATGTTTGGTGTAAATGTTTTACCTGTAATTTTATCAGCAATTATTCCCTCCAAACTTCTAAGTGTCATATTAAAAATTATCTCTTGAGAGTAGCCACTTTTAAAAGAGATTCTTTCAATTAATTCATCAGGACACCAAATATCTAAATCTCTTTGCCAAATAATGTTAGTTTTATATTCTTTAAAATGCATATTAGTAAAAGAAGTTGTAAGCGTTAAATGGGCTCTTGCAACTCTTACTAACCAAGAACTTAGCAATTCATCTTCTTGTGGTTTTGGTTTTACACGAAATTTTTGATTGTTTAAATCAATAAATCTTGTAACATTACTTATCATAGTTCTAAAATATCATTAATATGTTTTCTAAGTGACGGTTTTACAAAACCACAATTTTTTAAAACTTTAATATCAATTTTTTCTATTTTATTATCTATTGCATATATTGAAGCAGCTGTAATTAATTCAATAATTTCCCCAATATATCCTTCACTTGTGTCAAAAATATATTCAGCAAGTTCTTTGTTAGAGTAAAGATTGGAAGAGTTTTTTAGTGGAAGAATTTTTTCTAAACTTGCTAGTAAGGATAAATAGGTTCTATCTAATTGCCATTTTTTTAAGGCTATAGGTTTAAATCTATTGTTTATTTGAGAATCTGTATTTGTTGCATGTAAAGCATCAGGAATTCCAACTATAACTATTGGTATTTGAAGTTCCGTACTTAGATTTTTTAAAGAATTCATAAAAGCTTTTTGTTTAGAAACAGCTCCCACTAAAATATTATGAATTTCATCAACAATAAGCATTCTTATTTCACTAAGCTTAAAATAGTTATCGATTAATTCTCTTTTTTTATTTATTTTATCTCCATTTCTGTAAGGTACACAAAGACTTTGTAAAATTTTGCTAAAAAAATCACTAATAGAACCTGTTTCAGGAGCAACTACTGATAAAATTGGAGTGATAGTAACTTCTTCAGCTTCATAAGGAGGATTGTTTTTTAAAAATTTATTTATAATAGAAGTCTTCCCATTATTGGTTTCTCCAACAATTAACATACAAGGCATTCGACTTTTTTTAGGATGTTTGTACAAAAATTCTAATTTATCTAAAATTTCTTTTGCATTAGGATATGTTATCCATTTTTCTTCTAAAAGAAATTCTTTTCTCTCTTCTATTGATAAATCTAATTTCTCTCTTACACTAGGAAGTAGATTGTTTAGATGTTCAGTATTACTCATATTTCTATCTCATCAAATGGTTTAATATCTTTAAATAAATCATCAAAAGTTGAAGTTTCATTGCTTATATGATCCTCTGTTGAAATTTGTTTTTTGGATTTTATTTTTATATCATCAAATTCTTTTTTATCTTTTCTAATTTTTTTTGCAGCTTGTTCTCTTCTTATAGTTTTTGTTTTTAAAGCAGCTTCTTTTTGAATTTCTTGTAATTTATAGTAAGTCTTAAATATTATAGTTTCATCATAATCTTTTTGATGTTTATCATCTAAATATTTTCTTATGTTTCTTAAATCCCAGATAGATATTGGAGGATATGAAATATTTCTATAATGTACTTCAAAGTAGTTTTTGATTGTTGGATCATAAAACCAAATTACACTAATATCTCTTGGATCTCTTTTAAATATAAATTTTTTTGCATTATTATCTTCGTCTTTTGATTTTATCCAACGTCTTAGAATATCTGAATAATAAACTATATTATCAATCTTAACACCAAATTGTTGAATAGTTCTCTCTACCGTAGGAAGCAATGAAATTTTGAAATAATCTTCATTGGAAATTTTTTCAGGTAAACCTCTACCTGGATTATCCTTATCTCCAAATATTCCTAATTCATATTTTTTTTCAGGAGTCATTCTTATTCCTGAATGAATTTGTTTGTGGTATTGGTTAATTATATAATTTGCAAACCATTTTTCTAATTCTTTTAAGGTAAAAATAGATTTTTTTTCGGAAACATATTCTCCTCTTTTTTGAATATTTGAAAATGTAGTTCCAGGAAGAGTATGTATTTCATTCATTGCTGTACCAATCATTCTCTCTATATGTCCGCCAAATTGGGGTCTTGCAACATGTCTCCATGAAATTGTTATTCCATATTCTTCACAAACTCTTTGTAAATCTTTTGAACGAAATTCTTGAGCATTATCCATTCCTAAAGCTCTTGGAATTCCATAAATATACCATTCTCCCTCAATTCCAATTTCTCTTAAATATTTTTCTTTTGTAAGTATTGATTGGCTTATACATTGACTAACTGAAAAATAACTTGGCTCATCTAAACTTATATAAAAGCCTGTAATCATTCTACTATAAACATCAATTGCTAAAGTTAGATAAGGTTTACCAATCGACCTTCTATAAACTTCATCAACTATATCAATATCCATAGGAGTATGGTCAATTTGAATAAAATCGAGTGGATATTTACCTTCAGGAAACATACCATCTGTGTTTCTATATTTTCTATCAGCAAGTATTGCACTTTCTCTATATTTTATTTTTTTCTTTTCTTCAATTTGAGCTATTCTATTTCTAACTGTATTTTCAGAAGGAGGAGTAATTCTTGCATTTTTACATCGTCTTACTATATCAAAATAGACTTTTCTAGCTGAAAATTTTTGTTGTGATAAGTATAAATCATTAATAGATTTTTGAATAATGAGTTCAGTTTCTTCATTTGTTCTTAGAGTTCCTTTTCCACCTTTTGAAAGATGTTTTGGTAGAAGGGAACTCAAAAGAGTATTCTCTTTATATTGAGCAATCCATCTATAAATTGTGCTCAAATGTAAATTATTTTTTATAGCAATATCTTCTATTTCATCTTTTGTAGTTTGTTTATTAAGAAGAGGTGTAATAATTTCTAATCTATTTTTCGCTTCACTCCAGTGTTCTTCGGGTATATTTTCATTGATTATTAATTCAGATGATTCTTTTTCATTTTTAATATGGTTTATAGAGATATTTTCTAATTTATTTGTAGATAAATTTAAAGCTAAAACAGTTTTTAAATCAATTTGTTTTTTTATTTCATATTCTTGATCTTTTATAAAAACTTTTGAGCCTACGTTTAAATTTATCTTTTGCATTTAAGAAGCTTTTAGAATAGTATTATTTGTTATTTTACTATTAATATTGACATTTACTTTTTTCAAAAAAACTAATTGCCAAATATAAGGTATTATCTCCATTTGTTCAAATTTATTTGATGAAAATTGTTGCAATAATTCATTTACTGATATTTCTGAAAATAGGTTGATTTTTTCTAAAATGTTTTTAGAGATATCTTGATTATCCAAATCTCTAAATCTATATAAAAACATTATATTTTCTAGATATATCTCATCAATTTCTAATTCTGTAAACATTTTAAAATTCAAATCGTTTAAATTTATATATTTTTCAATTTGATTAAATTTTTCTTCAAAAAAGACTTTTTTTTCTTTTATTTCATCACTCATTTTAACTTCAAATACACAAGGTATTTTGTTTAATGAAGGTTTGTAGTGAACTAAAACATCAGGAGTATATCTTTTTTTTGAATTAGCACTTTTATAATAAAGTCTAAAAGGTTGTTCTTCATAAGAAATAACATCATCATTGAATTCCAATAATAAGCAAAAATCTCGTTCAAGAAGAGATTCATAAAAAATATTACGTTTATTTTTATGGCTTGGAAAAGTTCCAGTAACACTTCTGTAATTTTTAGGTATTTTTCGTTCAGGCATCTTAAACCTCCAATATTAAATTTCGTTATTAATTCTACAATATTATTACTTATTAAAAAAATTATTATTTTAAAAATAACATTTTTTTATTATACTTTAGTATCTTATTATATTTTTTTATTTATAATCATATTAATTTATTAAATTAAAGGCTGATAGTATTGGATAAATTAAAAATTAATCTAAAAAATTGTTATGGTATTCAGAGTTTACAATATGAATTTGATTTTTCAACATCTAAAAAGAAAGCATATGCTATTTATGCACCTAATGGATTAATGAAAACTTCCTTTTCAAAAACTTTTGAAGCTCTTTCAAAAAATGAAATACCGAAAGAAGAACGATATAACCGTCCATCTACATGTTTAATTCAATTGGATAATTCTCTTATTTCAAAAGAAATAATTTATGTTCTTAAATCAGAAATTGATATTAGCTTCGATACTCCAGCTATTACAGATATATTAGTTAATCCTGATAATAAAAAACGATATGATGAACTTCTTATTGATATAGATAAGCAAAAGAATAAGCTTATTAATTCTCTCCAAAAATTATTAAATATAAAAAAATCAGAAGTTGAAAAAACAATTCTTTCTGATTGGAATGAATCAAATTTTTCAGTATGTATTGGTAAAATTCAAGAATTAACAATTAATGATGATTTAAGTTTTTGTGATTATGGAATTATTTTTGATCAAAAAGCAATTGAAATTTTAAAAAGTCCAGAATTTTTATCTAAATCTAAAGAATTTACAGATAAATATGAAGAACTTTTTATATTAGAAGGAACAATTTATCAGAAAGGTATTTTTAATCCTATTAAAGCAGAAGTTTCTTTTTCAACATTAGATAAACAAGGTTTTTTTGCAAGTGGACATAAAGTTCATTTTAAAGGAGAAAGAGAATCTATTGATAAAGTTTCAATTGATGAAAAGATACAAGAAATAAATTCTAAAATAGATAATAATGAAGAATTAAAAAAAATAAAAGTTAACCTTGCTAAAAATGCTCAAACACAAGCATTAATAGATTTAATTGAAAATTTATCAATAAGTCAAGTAGAATTTCTTCTTGAAAATCTTAAACCAGAAAATCAAACACAATTTCGAAAAAATATTTGGATTTATCATATACAAAATAATAAAGATGCTTTAGCGTATGTTAATATTTATAATGAAAACAAAGATGAAATAAATAGAATTGAAGCTGAAGCTGCACAATCAGTTCCTCGATGGACTATGGCTGTTGAACTTTTTAATAATCGTTTTGTTGATATGCCTTTTACTCTTTCTATTACTAATCAGTCTCAAACAGCATTAGGGAAAGAAAATGCAAAGTTAAAATTTATTTTTAAAGATAATGCAGATATAGTAGAATGGACTAGATCTGAAATTAAGACTTTAAGTCAAGGAGAAAAAAGAGCTTTATATCTTCTAAATTTTATTTTTGAAGTTGAATCTCGAAAAATGAATAATAAAGAGACTTTATTTATTATAGATGATGTAGCTGACTCTTTTGATTATAAAAATAAACATGCAATAGTTCAATATTTGGAAGATTTGACAAAAACAAGTTATTTTTATCAAATTATCTTAACTCACAATTTTGATTTTTTTAGAACTTTGTCAAACAATTTTGTTCATAGAGATAGATGTTTAATGTCTAATCGAAATAGTTCAGGGATAATTTTGACAAAAGCAGAAGGAATTAAAAACTATTTTATAGGAAAATGGAAGGATAATATCCTAGGTAATGATATTATTCTTTGTGCTACTATACCATTTACAAGAAATTTAATTGAATATACTAAGGGTGAGAATGATCCGGATTATCTTAAACTTACAAGCTTATTACATTGGAAAAATGATACGGAACAAATTACTGTTGGTGATTATTTAGATATTTATAACAGACTTTTTGGAACAAATTATAATATTTTAAATACACAAATAATGAAAGATTTACTTTTTATTAAGGCTGATGAAATTTCAGCTTCTATTTCTTATAATGGATTAAATCTTGAAGATAAAGTTCTTCTATCTATAGCTATTCGAATGAAAGCAGAGATATTTTTAATTAAAGAACTTAGAATATTAAAAAATAATCCAAACTATTGGTGTCAATCACTAAACCAATTTGGGAATCTTATTAAAGAATATTCATCATTAATGTCATCATCTCCTTCATTAATTACATTAGAAAAAATTAGTATCACAGTCAGTTCAAATATTCATTTAAATTCTTTTATGTATGAACCTATTCTCGATTTAACAATTGAACATTTAATTAGCTTATATACTGAAGTTAATGATTTTAATATATGAATTATAGTTAAATATTCTAAGTGTTGACATGTAATCTTTTAATTTAATTTAAGATAGAATTTTCAATCATCAGAAAGGCATAAAATGCAAATAGATAATATAACTAAGATTATTGAATCAATGACTGTATCACAGTTTCGTACATTATGTTTAGAATATCTTAATTTATTGGGGTATTCTGAATCAAGTTTAACAGATGGTCCATATGATGGAACAAAAGATTATAAGATATTAACTTCAAGGGATATGCAATCTGTTTCTATTGCAATGTCAATTACTCCAAATTGGAAAAAAAAGTTGACAGATGATATTTCTAATATGAAAAGAAGAAATCCAAATTTATCAAATGTTTTTTATTTTTCTTCTCAAAGAATACCTGAAGGTAGTTTCTCAAAATATCAAAAGGAAAAAGCAATTAATGATAATATTTTTGTAATTAGATATGATTCTCAATTAATTGCAAGTGATTTTATTAAAAAAAATAAAATTGACAAAATATTAAAAATTGCTAATATTGATATTAAATCTGAAGTTTATGAACATAATAGACAACTTCTTAATAAAAATATTGCAATATCTTCTTTATTATTATTTAGTGATGATGCAAATGAATTAAGAAAATCTTTTTTTGAAACAATCATTAAAACACAAATATTGAACTCATATAATCCACTGACTAGAGAAAAACTTATTCAGTCTATTATAGATACATATTCTTTTAATTCGGAACAATCTCCTTATATAAGTTCACATTTCGATAGGTTATTACAATTAAAAAAGATATTTGTTAAAGATAAATTATTTTACATAGAAGAGAATGAAGGAGAAAAGTTAAAAGGATTAGAATCTCAGTTTAATATAGAATTTAATTCAATAAAAGATGTTGTAATTAATTTACTAAAAGAAAGTAAATTAAATTTTACTACTAGTGAAATGGATGATTTATTTAATAATATTGAAGATTTTATACTTGGTTTAGCAAGAAATAGTACTGGATATAGTTTAAATAATAAAATTGATGAAAAAGGTACTTATCAATATATCAGAAAATTGATTGAGCAAAAATACGATAAAGCAGATGGTTCTAAATTAATTGATAATTTACTTGAAGAAGTTTCTAAAAGTACTTTTGCTAAAAAAATTGCTTCAACTGAAATGATTATAGATCTTTTTAACGTTGATTCTGAAGACTTATTAAATATTTTTAAAGCAAAAACATATCTTCATATATATTTAGATACATCAGTAATTATTCCTCTTTTATGTAGTTTATTATGGGGTGAATTTAATACAAGATTTAGTTATTCTGCAAATACTATTTATTCTTTATTTAAAAAACATAATTTTAAAATCTATATAATGGATAAACATTTAGAAGAAGTTGCTTCTCATTTAATTAAAGCGTCACAAATTTCTAAAATAGTAGATATTATAAATGAACCTTTACTATCTCAAAATGCTTTTATAACTCATTATAGCTTGTTACGAAAAAATAAAGATATTACTTTTTCAGATTATATTGAAACTTTTGATGTAGCGTTAAATAGAATTCCTTCTGAGGAAGAAAATAGCTATAAATTTAAAGAAACTAGAAATGTTTTACAGAGTTCAATACAAGAAATATTAAAAACTTATGAAATAATAACAATAGATAATTATGTACTAAATGATTATACACAAGAAATCCAGAATTTAATTGAAATAAGAAGTCGAAAAGCAGATATATTATTAGAACATGATGCATCTACAATTAAGTATTTATCTTCATCACTTAATATAGATAATAACAATATTCTATGTACATGGGATAGATCCCTAATTGAATATAAATCAATTCATAAATTACAATTTCACATACTTTCTCCCATAGCATTAATTGATTTATTAAGTATGGCAAAAGGTGAAAAAACAAATTATGCATTAGCTTCATATAAAAATTTTGCAAAATTACAAAATGAACAAATATTAGAAATGTCATCTATTGTTTGGGAAACATTAATAAAAATAGAAAGAAATGAACTATTAGATGGAGAGTTAATAAGAAAAGCAAAAAGTTTTCAAAATACTTATGCTGAAAAATATCATAATTTAGATGAATTAGATCAAAAGAAAATTTCTGAAGATTGGTTAGCTTGGAAAGAATTACATTAACAGTAATATTTGAAAATAACTATTTGTATACTTTTGAATATTCATAGTAGAAATAAAAAATTATTTATAAATTTTTATAAGATTTTCCAAATATTAGAATGTAATGATTTCATAAACAATTAAAAATAACAATATTAGTTAAAATTAAATAGATTGTTTTTATAAATTACTTGAATTTCTTTTCTTGAGTTTTTAAAATATAAATTTCAATTTTACAATGAAAATCTATTTGCATCTAATGTTTAGAAAAAGAAATTATTGCATCATTTATTATAATATTCTTATATTTTATTAATTTTTTTACTTTTTAATATGTTTTATTAGAAGATATTTGTAGTTTTTGTTGAGAATTATATACTTTATTATGGAAACTTATTCGTATTTAATATTGAGAAATAAAATTTATTTGCATTATTTGTTGAATAATTCTTATCTTTTATTGAATATTTTTAATCATTTAGTTTGTTTTATAGAGTAATATTCGCAACTTTTGTTGAGAATTACACTAACAATGGCAAATAAGAAAAGTATTATTCCAGAGTTTATGAAAGATAATCTTGATGATATATATCAATTCTTATTTCCCCTTAAAATCGTACTTAATGAAGATCAATTTGGTAATAGCCACTATGAAGTAGTAGTTGAAAATATTAATACTAATTTAAATGAAATTCAACTTAGTAAATGGTATGTTGGCTTGCTAGGTAAAATTACTAATATCTCTTAAAATATTAATCAGTAATATTTTACAACAAAATTTTGTATATGAAAGTTCAATGAATTTATTATAGAGGTATTATTTTAAAATCATAACGATACATCATAAGTATCATAAACTAGCGTTGCTATCTATTCATGAGCAGAATTTTCTATAAAATTATTAATTCTTTTTTCTAATTTTTCTAACGTTGAATCTTTTAGTATTTTTACCTTGTACATTAATCATCCTAATTCTTACCTATTATAATTATAGTCTAAACTATAGACGACAGGCTTTAATTGTAGAAATAATAATAATTAAAAAATAAATTATTACTAAAAGTAACTTTACAACATTCTAATGAAAGCATAACTTATAGGGATAATTAACTAGTAATTTTAAAAAATTCACAAAATGAAATCATTTAATATCTAAATACTTAAAAATATAGGTTTATTTAATAAAATTATTGATTTAAGCATCTTTATATGTTACACTTAAGAAAAATATTTAGGATATATAATATGTTTGATAGTAAAATAAGTATTAATAATCTTGGTCCAATTGAAAAAGCTACAATAAATTTGAAAAATTTAACAGTTTTTGTTGGGCAAAACAATACTGGGAAAACATACTTATTAAGTTGTTTATATTTTTTTCAAAGTAATGATTTCAAAAAAATATTATCTGATATCATTAAAAATAGTATAAATGAATATAATTGCACTAGTAAAAGTTTTCAATTAAAAGAAGCTCAAAATATACTAGAAAATATTTTTCAAAAAATATCAGAGATTGATGTATTAGAAAGTATGAATTTCAATGCAAACTGTGAAAGTCAATCTAGTTTTAAATTTTCTCCTCCTAAATTAAAAAAAGATGATATATACTTAGTATCTGATTTTTTTACTGATAATAGTAATTCATTTGTTAAAAACTTACTTAGTATATTACTTAATGACAAAAAAGGTAAGGATTTCCTTGCTATGTTAAATATTCCTTCTAGCGGAACAATAAAAAAAGAAATTAATTTTACAAATTTTACAAGTTTCTTGACAAAAATTTTTGGTTTAAAATCTTCGTATGAAATTTTTTTAAAAACTATCATTTTTAAATTTTTTAATCTATCACTTGAAGAGAAAATTAAAGCTTCTTATTTATTTCCTGTAGAAAGAGCTGGTGTAAATAAATTCTTCTATGAAGCTATTTCAAAATTAAATGACACTAATTTAGCTTTAAAATCAATAATAGAGTTTAAATTAAAACTTAATAATGACACATTAATTAATAAATTTGATAAATCATTTTTTTATGACATTGCAAGAAAATTAGAGACAGAATTATTTAAAGGTGGAAAAATTTGGAATGAAAAGATATCTGAAAATAATTTTCAAATTGTTTTCTTTAACAAATATGATAAAAAATTTACTTTAGATAATTTTTCTTCATCAATAAATGAATTATCAATTTTTATTTTATATTTAAAATACTATGCAAAAGAAGGTGATGTTATTTTTATAGACGAACCAGAAATATCTTTACATCCAGATTCACAGCGTATCTTAGTTAGATATTTAGCTGAATTATCAAAAGCAGGACTTAAATTTGTAATAATAACTCATAGTGATTATATTGTTAAAGAACTAAATAACCTAATATGTATTACAAAATTGATTTCAGACAATAAAAATATATTAAATCATTACTATAATGAAAAAAATGCACTTGATTATAGTATGGCAACAGTCTATTCAATATATGAAGATAAAGATAAAATTATAGTTAAAAATGCAGATGAAGGTGAGTATGGATTTGAAGAAAAACTTTTTACAAGAGCTATAAATAACATTTCACAAGATTCTAGTCAAATATTTTCTTTACTCGAAGATAGCTTTAATGATAAAATAAATATAAATTTGGAAGATCTTTATGAATAGTAACAAAGAGTTTATAGAAAATATTTCTTTATCTTGTTTTTCAAATTTAAAGATTCATAACACAGTGTGTCAATACACAGAGTGTAATCCACCAAATAAAATTATACAAATTATTTGTAAAAAAAGTTTTTCTTTAGTTGCTAGTTCTTTTAAAACTGAACTAGATTTAATATGTAAAGATGAACATAATAATATATATATTGCATTAATTTTTCATCAAAAGATTACAAAAGAATTGATAATAAAAAAAATAAAAGTATTAATAGCAGATATAAAAACATATGGAAATGGTATACAATTTTATATTATACCTATTGAAATAAGTGGTAGAATATTTAAGCCAAATATTACTGTAGAGTCTAAAATGGAATATAGAGAGAAAGACTTTAGCCCAGGAAAATTTTTTTATAGCGTATCAAATAATATTATTAATATAAATAATTTAAATAAAAACAATTTTATAAAATTTCCTAGATAATAGTTTCGAATATTAATAAATATTCTTTTAAAGCTATTTTTATTTTATGATCTAAAATTTGTATAGTTTGTTATTTCCCGCCTTTCTCTAAAACTTTTATACATACAGTAATTAAATTAAAAATTTCAAGGATTTATAAATGTTATTAAATCCTTTATTAGTATTAGGATGACAACCAACAATTTCAGCAACATTTATAATATGAACCCGTTTTCCAATACTTTCTAAATATTTAATTGCACCTAATACTTCGCTTTCAGCTATTTCTCTACCTTTTTTGTTTTCCATTGGTATCAAATCAAAGATTAAATTTTTGTACCAAAAAGAAGTATCTTTTAAGCTATGAAAAAAATCTCTATAAGTTACATTATTATCTTTGGCAAATTTTTTAAAGTTATATGGATAATTTTGAAATAAAAAATAAATCATTGAAGTTAAGTAAAAATCTTTATATACAAGACTTGCTTTTTTTGAGTTATACATTTTGATTTTTTACAAATCTCTCTATATTGATTAATTAGTGGAAAATCATCTAAAACTAGTTTATCTGCGGTATCAATTAAATAAACAAATCTTTTAAAACTATTAAAAATATAAATAGAATGGATCATTTCATTGTTAATTATAAAGTAACCATTCTCTAATCCTTTTTCAAACCATTTTGTAGCTTCTAATCCATATCTATGATAATTTTCAATATTGTTGCAAACAGATGTTCTTAAATCTTTTTCACATTTACTACAAATTGCTAAATTCTTGTTGTGAGTTATTTTAGAAAAATTTACTCTTTCATAGCATACCCAGCATCTATTTATAGTAAAAATATTTGATAATTTTGTAGTATCAATATAAAAAGTTGTACTTATAGTAACATAGATTTTATTTAATTATAAAATAAATAAAATAATTTCTTTTATTAATTTTATTTGGATACACTGAGATATTATTGATTTAAAAAGGTAACAATTTTGAATAATATTCAAACAATTATTTTATTGGCATTGAATGAAATTAAAAATTATGGTCCCAAAACGATCATTGAGTTGTACTCAAATTTTAGATATTTAAATGATAATTTATTTGACTTTCCAGATTTCATAGAATTCCTTAAAAGTAAAAATTTAAATGAAGAATTTATTGAAATTTTCAATCAAAAAGTTGTGTATATACAAAATGAATTATCTAAGGACAAAGTAAAAAGTATAAAAATAATTTCATTTTTTGATGATGAATATCCTATACAGCTTACTTTATTAAAAAATCCACCTTTGTTTTTATTTTGTAGAGGGAATACAATTTTATTGAAAAATATGAATAATATAGCAATTGTAGGTACGAGAGGAAACTCTGAATTAGGGGCTAAAATTGCAGCAAAGACAGCATACTCTTTTGTTGATTATAAATATACAATTGTTAGTGGATTAGCTAGAGGAATAGATACAGCAGCACATATTGGAACTTTACGTAATAATGGAAACACAATTGCAATTTTAACAGATTTAAATAAAATATATCCATCTGAAAATATGAGCTTAGCTAATGAAATATTACATAAAAATGGATTACTACTTTCCGAAATAGCCCCGTGGAAAAATATTTATCGTAATGCATTCGTTGATAGAGACAGATTGCAAAGTGGAATGTCACTAGGCACTTTTGTAATAGAAACAGATATTATTGGAGGAACTATGCATACTGTTAAATTTACATTAGATCAAAATAGGCATTTATTTGTTCCTGATATTTCAAAATTGGAGTATGAAGATGGCTTTTCAAAGATTAATGGTATAAAACATTTGATACACGAAGGTAAAGCAATAATTTATGATAAGAGTACCTATCCACAGGTCTTGGATATGCTTGAGAAAAAAAAGAACGAAATTATAAAAGAACATATAATAAAAGTAGAAAACACAAGGAAATTATTATGATAAAAATGGTTTTATTTGATTTGGATGACACAATAGTAGATTCAAACTGTTTTGAAGAGGATAGGAATAATAAAAATTGGGCGAATTTAGACGAAAAATTAGTAAATTTTAAAATTTTATTTGACGCAGATCAAGTTATACTAAAGTTAAAAGAAATTGGAATAAGAGTTGGAATCATAACTACCTCTCCAAAAAATATTTATGCATTAAGAGTATTGAAACATTTTGATATTGAATTATGCATAGACGATATATATGGTTATGAATATCTAATTGCAAATCAGAAGAGCTATTATCCTCTTAAGGCTAGTGCAATTTGTGAAATAATGGAAAAGTATGCTTTGTCTTCAGATGAAATTCTATTTGTTGGTGATAGTGAACAAGATTTTAAGGCTTGTGAATCAACAAATATAATATTTATGAGTCATCTTGATAGTACTGCTACTAAATTGTTTAATAATAAATTAATTACGATTAATGATAGCTATAATGAAATAATAGATATTATAGGAGATATTAATTTTGATGGTGGTTGCATAATATATAAAAGAACAAATTGTTTAATTGGCAGTTTTTATTCTTTATCAAATTATATTAAAGATGTTTATGTAGAAAGTGCTACATCTAGCAATCCTTATAAAATAACGTATGATTCAATGCATTCTAGAATTCTAGAATTAAAGAATTCTTCAGAAAAATCAGCAATAAATTGGTTATCTCTATTAAAAAAAATTAATTTAAATGATTATTTCAGCAATATTGATTACGTTGTAAGAGTATTTGGTTCTGAAGAGTGTGAATATAATATTGATGAAGTCAAAACGCTTGATTTGTTGTGTTATTATATTGCACAACAAATAGGAGCTGAGTATAAGCCAAATATACTATCAAAATCAAGTTCTAATGAAAAACTACATAAAGGAAATAAAAATAAAGCTGAAAGGCAACAAATCATGCATGAAAAATATGATTCTTGTGAAATTGAGAATAAAAGCATACTTGTAATTGATGATATTATTACAACAGGTAGTAGTATGTCTGAAATAAAAAGAGCTATTATGCTAAAAAATCCATCTTCAAGTGTTAAATTTCTTGCTTTTGCTGAAACGGTTGAATATTCACAAAAATCTTATCTAGAAAATATAGTAAATTGTAGGCACTTTGTATGCGCTTCAAAATTATTTAAAAATACAAAACATTATAATTCAGTATTGGCTGCTTATTTATATAAATTTTCTTTGATAGAAATGCAATCTGTATATAGTAAAGGAAGATATTTAACATTTATAATTGATACTAAAGATAAAAAAATTTTAAATAGAAAATCAAATTATTTTTATTATTTTTCATTGGTAATTAATTCAGTGCATGGATATATTGAGGAAGATAGAACAGTAATGGATACATTTAATATATTGGAAGAATCTCGTATATATAATCATAGAACTACTCTAGATTTTATAAAAAATATAATGCAAGATCTGTTAAGAAAATTTAATTAATATAAGGATAATGTTAATGTTTGTATTAGAAAAAACTATTGATGATGTAATAAAGAATCATACATATTTTGATAATAGAACTAAAGTTAATTTAATAAATAGAGTAGAAATGTGTTTTAGCTATTTCGTAAATATTTCTAAAACTTATTTAGTGGAAGAGTATATTGAAAATGAATGGAGAGATAGTTATGATTTGTATTATTCAAAAACAAATTATACAAAATGTAATAATTTAGTTAAAAGAATTCATTTTATTAAAGAAAGTATAAATGATCTTAAAGATATAAGTGAAGAGAATTATGTCGGATACATCAATATTAGACCTATCCCAAATGATGAAATTTCTCGTATAAGATTTAAATTAACAAAATTTGCATTTGAAGAATATTCAGATGAAGAAATTTATTGTATGTCGGTTAATACTGTAGTTAATTTACCACATTTATCGATTTCTTATCCTAGTTTTCCATTGTATTCACAAGATGGTATGGTATCAATTTGTGCTCATGCAGATTTGCTCATGATTACAAAGTACATGTATAAAAAATATAATTTTAACAACTATAAGTTAAAAGAAATAATAGAAAATAATTTAATTTCGAATTCACATGGTCGTAAAATACCATCAGAAGGATTGAATATTTTACAAATTATTGCAATTTTGAAGGAAAATAATTATAACCCTATTTCAACACTTTTTACTTATGGACTTTATAATAAAATTAATATTTTTAAATATATAGATTCATTTGTTGAAAGTGCTTTGCCTGTAATATTAGCATTTGATGGTCACGTGGTTTTAGTAGTAGGTTATATGAATAATCCAAAAAAACATTATATTATAGCAGATGATTCTAGATATCATATAACAAAAAGTTTTAAAAAAAACGATTCTCACTTTGCAATAATATCGCAAGAAGAATTAAATAAAATTTTTTTAGAACAACAAGTATTTGTTATTGCCCCTAGTTTTGATAGATTTTATTTGCGTTATCAATATTTAGCATTAATGGTTAATCATCTAACTAATAAATTAAAACAAGAATATTTGTCTTTTAAAGAATTAAGTGAAAATCAAATTCAAATAAATACAAGGGAATTTTTAGTAGAATCTAGTCTTATAAAACAATTTTTGTTTAAGTGTGGAGATAATTCATTTGAGGGAGTAATGATGCCACATTATGTTTGGTATATTGAAATTTATTTGAATGAGATAAAGGAAGAAAATTTAGCTCACTATTTGATTATAGATGCTTCTTCTCATAAAAGAGATAGAAATTTCAGTATTATAAAAGATCAAAATAATATAAGTATAAATTTCGTAAATAAAATGAAAAATAAGAAACAATTATATAGATTGACAAAGTTAGATTAATTTAAAAATTAAAGGAATGGCAAAATGGAAAAAACTTTAGAGCAATTAGCGTTAGATTTAATGGGTAAAAGTGATTTTATTAATGAAACTTGGGAGAGTTTTTCTAATTCACTAGCTCAAGATGAATATAATTTTGATGTAGAACTTGCAGAATTTGAAAGAATTGATGTTGAAGCTCAAAATATAGCACAAAACTTTTTTGTTAGATAAAAAATATTTAGTATAGAATGAAAATCTATACTAAATTTTACAATTTAAGATTAGATTTTATTCATTTTGAATAGAAGCTTTTACTAATTATATTGTCATTTACATTAAATAATGCTACTAATTATTTAATTAAAAATATAAATTTATCAATAATCTCAACTTCTAGAAATTGTTTAATTATTATAAGTGACTTTTCTTTGATTGCTAATTGGATATTTTCTGCTCCTGAATCAATAATAGCTCTTATTCTATGTCTTCCTTGTGATATTTTAATAGAATCTTTATTTACACAAGAAATAATTGGATATGCAATCGTATGATTTTTGTTAGTCTTAATTTCATTTAAAATATTATTATAGCTACTAAGTCTTTTGCAAGATAATTTATTATGAAAAGCTTCATCTAAATATGAGTTTTTTTGCCAATAATCATCAAATTTTTTTGAATTAATTTTTATAATGTAGTATTCTTCATTAAAATCAAATTCAGGA